>ERZ1034678.1163-NODE-1163-length-13560-cov-70.746316_pt1 | contig 13560 bp, 7 predicted proteins | sample MGYA00520640_ERZ1034678 | MGnify/ENA primary metagenome ERZ1034678 (study PRJEB33766, sample SAMN09781767) | gut metagenome | biome: gut microbiome | host: Homo sapiens | place: Madagascar | study: EMG produced TPA metagenomics assembly of the PRJNA485056 data...
AGTTTCTTCTTCAATTCATCCACCGTTATTTCTGCAGATGGATTGAAATCGGCAGAGCGCATGTAATCAATTACACTCTGATAGAAAGCCTTGCCTTCCGGATATTTGGCAGCCTTCTCCAAATCGCTCATGCAGACGAGAAGCTTTCCGGCTCCCACCTTCCATTCCATCACCAAACCCAACTTATGATTCCGCTCGATATTATCTATCACCTGAACAATCGGGCGATAATCCTTGGCGAAGTTGTCAAGCACCAGCGGATGCGATTCCTTGATAACCGGGAACCATTGCCAGTTGGTGTGCATTTCCGTAGGGAATCCCTTGAATATCGGATGTTCCGGATTCGTCAGAATGCCCAGGGTTCCTGGAGAAACCTTCTTCTTGTTGTTCTCGCAGATGGTCTTGAACATGCGATAATTCCAGTAATCGGTCTGGAAGAGTCCGCCCACAGTATAAGGAGTAGCATTATCTGCCTGCGAAAGCGTATCATCGGCAGCCACAAAATGACTGGAAGCCGTAGGCATCCAAAGCACCTTTCCGCCCTTTTCCAAGACTTTCACTACTTCCTGGTTCAAATCTCTGGCAATGATGACACCCTTCTTTTCCATCGCCTTTTTCGGATAAACCCAAAGTTCGTAGGAGTTTCTTGCCTCTGTTCCTTCGATGTTCAGCGAAACATTCAGTTTGGTTGGTTTATCTGCAGAAGCATACTCATCCAAGATGCCAACATCTATCAACCCCTCAGCATAGGTAAAGATATTCATCACGCCTTCAGCATCGCCTATCTTCCACTTCAGTTTCTTGCCGTAAAGCGAAGAACCGCCATAATTGGCAACCTTTACCTTTGCCTGAATCTTCTCTCCGTCCTCGAAACAGAATTTCTCCACTTCCAGCAGAGGAACCACTGGCGAACACCACTGGCGCCATTCCTCGGGCGTAGTGATTCCCTTGCTCTCCATAAACGCATCGAGGATGCCTACGAAAGCACTTCCCTGACCGGGATAATCCTGAATATCGAGCAGTTGGAAGCCCGCCATATTCTTGGTTCGTAGATCCATCTCGATATCCGCCTTATAGAGTTTCACGCTCTATAAGCCCGATGCCTTGTGGAAATCATCTGCTTGCGAAAGCATTCCGGCTGCGGCAAGGCGACGACGGAAAATCTCGAAGTTATAAGGATAGAGCACGCCCGTGTATTTCTTGATTTCACGGAAGTCGGGATAGGTTTGGAACTGTCCTGTCTCGTGAGAGATAATCGGGATGCCTGCCTTGCCATCTTTCTTCTGCCAGGGCTGAGGAGAAGCCCACTTATCACAAGCCTCATCAAAATTCATGCTCGTATTCGGATGGAAATGATTGATCATTCCTCCATCATAGGCATCGGCAAAGGAGAAGGAACCACGGGTATGGGTATTGTATTTGCCCCATCCCTCGCCACCAAAACGACAAGTGGTGAAGTAATCCATTCCTTCTTTTACTCCCTGATAACCGAGATAGTAATTGCTGCCAAAGGTGTAATACTTATCGGGAGCTATCTTGCGGAAATCATCCACAAACTCCTTCATCTTGTCGATACTTCCCCATAGTTCATTGCCCAAAGCCATCATGCGGAAAGATGGATGATGCCCATATTCTCGCAAGATCTTTTCTCCTTCTTGATGTAGGAACTTCATGAGCGTCTCATCCTTATCATCGAACGAACCCCAGAAAGGCAACTCTGGCTGCAAGTAGATACCTAAACTATCAGCAGCCACAAAAGCCGCCTCTGATGGACACCAAGAGTGGAAGCGTACATGGTTGATGCCATACTCCTTGCAAGTGCCGAGATACTTCATCCAGCCCTCCACGGTCATATCCACATGTCCTGTGAGTGACCAAACCGCTGCATCGTGCTTGCCACGGAGGAAGACAGGATGCCCATTGGCATAGAAATGTGCGCCCTCAATATGGAAGTCTTTGAAGCAAGGGAGAACTGTGCCTGTATAAGTTTGAACAGAAGCAGGAGAAATGACATTTGAATTCTTCACTCTTCGTTCTTCACCCTTCACTTCCAAAAGTATTTCTCCAATAATTCCATTCCAGTTGGTCTGCGTATCCTCGGTATAGGCATGGCTGGAGCCATACACTTGCTCAGGCACTCCCCGAAAATTATCCACCACGATTTCCAACTGGTGCTTGCCTGATTTCATTTTCGGCAAGATGTATCGCTGAGGGGTGGAGATAAAGTTGCAGGAATCCACCAACTTTCCATCCAGATACACCCACGTAGGTTTGGTTCGCTCCAAGAAGAGTTCCACCGCCCCCTTCTTCCACTATCGTGGAATCTCGATGATGCGAAAATAAGTAGCCTTGCCTTTATAGGCATAGAGGCGAGTGAGATGCGTGGTCTCGGTAGTATCACTTGGTGCAAATCCCAAGTGATTGGTATCGATAGTACCTGGGAGCATGGCACGCTTCACCTCCTTGGCATCGCCAAGCATCACCTTCCATTCTCCTGCCAGGGACAGCGACTGCCCCACCCCATTCGTTTGCGCTTGCATGCCCAGGCTTATCAAGCCCAAGCAAGCGATCAAGATTTTAGTTCTCATTCGGTTATTTAATTAGTTGTTATGTTGTTTCATTAAAATATTTCATCCATATTTTCATTCGTTATTTTATCCGAAAATCTCTTTCAATTCCTTATTGCTCAACTTACCTATCCAGTTCTCACCCGTAGATACAGTCATCTCAGCAAGCGCACGCTTGTTGTTGATCATGTCATTGATGCGCTCCTCAAAGGTGTTCTTGGTGATAAAGCGATGCACCATCACATTTTTCTTCTGCCCGATACGATAAGCTCGGTCGGTAGCTTGAGCCTCCACGGCAGGATTCCACCAAAGGTCGTAATGCACCACATGGGTTGCTGCAGTTAAGTTGAGACCAGTACCAGCCGCCTTCAACGACAAGATAAATACACGGTCGGAACGCTTGTTTTGCTGGAATCTATCCACCATTTCCTTACGCTGCTTGATACTGCATCCACCATGCAAGAACATAGGTTGCACACCAGTTCTCTCTTCGATGAACTTCTGCAACATATCTCCCATCTCCTTAAATTGGGTGAAGATAAGCACCTTTTCTCCACTCTCCACGATAGAATCCACCAAATCAAGCAGCATCTCCGTTTTACCAGAAAGTGATGGAACAAACTTGCCATCTTTCAAATATTGTGTAGGATGATTGCACACCTGTTTCAAAGCAAGCATCATCTGCAAAATAATGCCCTGACGCTCAAAGAGCTGTTTGCTATCCGTCTCATCAAATTCCTCGATGGCCTTCATGCTCTCATCCAGCACCTTCTTATAGAGGGCAGCTTGCTGTGGAGTCAGCATGGCAAACTCATCCTGCTCTATCTTGTCTGGCAAATCGCTGATAATCGTCTTGTCTGTCTTCAATCGGCGCATCATCATAGGCGATGTAATCCTGCGGAATCTATCGGCACATGTCACATCACCAAAGTCTTGTATCAGATTGGCATATTCTTCCTTGAAAGACTTGATGGTACCGAGATAACCCTTGTTGGCAAAATCCATAATGCTCCAATATTCAGAGAGGCGATTCTCCACAGGCGTACCACTCATGGCGATATGCACATCCGCCTTGATGGCACGAACCGCCTTGCTCTGCGCCGTATCATTGTTCTTGATGTTCTGAGCCTCATCTATCACTACCACCTGCCATTTTTGCTTCTTCAGTTGGTCGGCATCAGAGCGCACCAATCCATAGGAAGTCAAGAGAATGTCGTGAGAGAAATCCTTCAAATCTCGCTTGCCCCCATGATAGAGGAACACCGACAAGGAAGGGGCAAAGCGTTGAAGCTCCGCCTGCCAGTTGGCAAGAAGACCAGTAGGTGCTACCACCAAGGCATGTTTCTTATTGAAAAGCTTTTCGTCCTTGAGTTTTTGTAAGAACGTAATCACCTGCAAGGTCTTTCCCAATCCCATGTCATCGGCAAGGATGCTGCCAAAGCCGAGGCGCATATTGTGATACATCCACGCATATCCTCTCTCCTGATAAGGGCGCAACTGGGCATGGATTTCCTCTGGCACAGGAACATCCTTCAACGTAGTCCACTCCGCTATGAGTTTCTTCACCTCTGGTGTCAATTCCACCTTGGCTCCCTTGTACTCCCCAGCCAATGCCACTTGCAACATTCTCGCAGGTGTCATCTCTCGTTGGGAAGCCAAGGCCTTCTCCAGTTTCTTCAAGTCTTCTGCACTCACATAGATGTAATTCATCTTGAAGCGAATCAAACCTTCTGCATGACCTACCAAACGCTCAAACTCTGCCACATCCACCAAATCGTCGCCCACGGCAATGCGCCAGTCAAATTGCAACAGTTGGTCCATACGCAAGAAAGACTTTCCGTCATTCTGCTTGGCAGAAAGTTTAACGCTTGGACGAGGGCGCAAGATGGTTTGCAATGACTTTGGCAACATCAACTTGATGCCCAACAACTTCATCGCAGGCATTATCTCGAACAAGAAATCAGTAAACTCCGCATTATCAAGGCTCAATGGGAGTTTCGCCTCATGCCCCAAGTAAGCATCCAATCCTTTCACAAGCGAAGAAAGCAAAGAGAAGTCTTTGAGGATATTGAATCGCTCAATGGCATATTCCTTTTTCTCGAAAATATCCCTCAGGCTTACCATCTCAGGATTTTCCTCCTTTGCATCCTCCACTGCCATCTCCAGAAGGAACTCTCGTGCATCTTCCTCTTCGTCACAAACCATTACTACAGGTCGCCAACGCATACCTGCCACTGACAGATGATCGAGCCAACTCTTGACACTAAGAGGAACTGACTGTTCACCAATCTCAGTAAACACATTGGATTCAGCGGAGAAGAACATACGATAAGCCTTGTTGACCCAAGTAAGAGACTTTGAGATGCCACATATCAGTTGCGTCAAGAAGCAAGAGGTCATCAGCCAAGCAGGGCACAGCGTAGCCTTCATGGATTTCTTACCTATATCTATGCGAATACTGTCTGATGGAAACAAAGCATCCATCTGCTTCAACAACAGTTCCGTCTGGGAATCAGCGGAAACAGGAGTCCACAAGATACTATAAGAATGAGTGATGTTCTCAAATATCTGAGGTTTTACGTTGCCACGCATCAAGAGATGAAGAGCCAGCAGATAGCACATCTTTAAGGCATAAACAGAATCTGCACAATCACGCAAGTCTTCATTGGCAATACCATCCAAAAGATACAGCAGCTTTGGCATATCCACCTTGGTCTTACCCGATGGACGAGAGGCTGAAAACTTCAAGCCATCCTGCATGGTTATCACAATATCATGGGATGGAGACAATGATGATTTCTTGAAGTTTTCATTCTTGAAGACATCCGCTACACCTGTCTTTTTAGTCAACAAACGCTCCACCTGTCGCTTTGCCTTGCCCAAGTTTTCCACATAAAGTTTCAAGAAATTACCATCCTTATAGAAAGGAGACTCATCGGGCAAGATACGCAGCAAAGCATCACCTAACTCCGTTATTTTGCTAAAATCCAACATCGGTGGAACATCAGGTATCTTCTTATCGGCAATGATGGATGGCAATACCAACGCCAAAGCATCTTGCCACTTAGGTATCGTCACATTTCTCTTCTCATCAACCCCAACTCCTCTCTTCTTCAATTCCTCCAAAATATCCACGCCATGGAGTTGGAACACCAAGAAAGGGTTGTTGTCAATCTCCAAGCCCTCCATATAGACAACCGCAGCAATATGCTTGCATGGCACAGCCCAATCCGGGCAATCGCAATCCATGTCAAGGTCTCTCCACGAAGAAGGAAACACTTTCAACCTTGCTTCCTTGGCAATATCGAGTACCGCTGGAGACAGGTTCATGTTGAGCAACTGAGGCACAATGGCAGGTTTAGCCAAGATGCCATCAATCAATCGCTCTTTTTCCGACTCCGAAAACTTGTTGATAACCATGGTTACGGTATAGGGTCTCACTCTGCTACCCTGCACCTTAGCCTTAATCTTGTTGCCATCGAAGACAACACTCTTTACCGACCCATTGCGAGCATAGCGAGCACCACGAGGAATGCGATTGGAATAATCTATATGGGAAAGGGCTTGCAACCAGGCATTGCCCCACCAAGTCTTACAGAAAGTTCTTGCCATAAACAAAAAAATATTGTTTGTTATAAAACACTACAAATGATTTAATATTTCTCTTTGAGCCAATAAGCAAAGACTGGGTCTTGCAAGGTAATGACATCAGGCATCACATCTATGAGATCCTTATCCTGCATCGCCTTTTTCAAATTTTTGATATTGGCAGATGTACCCAGTTGATACTTTGTCAAAACCTCTCGTGAAGAGAAGTTTTTCTCGCCATAAGCTACAGCTTGCAAGAAGCTGATTTGCTTGGCAGTCAAACTATCCACAAGATTACTGAATAACAAACTGAGTTGTCCCACCAAAGACTCAAAAGCCTCATCAACGATGGATTCCTTACAGTTTTTCTGCGTCCTAAGCCAAGCTAACTGCGACAACTGCTGCACATAGTAAGGGTGGCAATCCACCTTTTGAGTTATCAATCGGGCAACAGTCTCTGAGATTTTCTTCCCTGTGTCAGCAAAGCGAGATACGATAAACTTCACCCAATCCTCCTCGCCTATCTTATCCAAGAACATGATGTCGCCAAACTTATAAAAAGGCATCTCATAATTGCTGAAGATGTCGAGCAACATGTGGCGCTTGCTACCAAACATACAATACCCCACACGATTGTGCGTCTGCCAATGCGAGCGAAGTTTACGCTGAAAGCCCAAGCTATCATCGTATGAACTAACATTCTGAAACTCGTCTATGCACACAATAAACTTCTTCCCTTTCTCCAAAGCAATCTTCTGAGGAAGGTCAAGAATCTCATCGTAAGAATACTGCTTATCCTTGAAATCCACGCCAAGGGCAAGTTCATATTGCATACTACAATCACTCAACGTCAACTTAGGTCCAAAAGAGCCTACATACTTCTTCGCTGCCGCAATAAAATCATCCATTTTTGAATAAGAAGCCTTCAAAATGGCATTGACGTAGGTTTGATAAAACTGCGCCTCAGTTCGGCAATTAAATATATCCACCTTGCAAACGAGGTATTCCTTATCATCCCCCATTTGTTCCAAGGCATGATTCACCAAAGATGTCTTTCCCCATCTTCGAGGTGAGATGATGATGGTATTTACCAAACCACGGAAATTGTTCTTCAGTTTCTCCGTATCAACAACTCTGTCGGTAAAGTCCTCACCATCTGCTATTTTTCCAAAAACGAAAGGTATGTCCATATTGCTTATATTTACTATTCGGGTGCAAATATAATCAAAATATTTGAAACAAAATCATTTCAAACCATTTTATTTCAAATTAATTGATTTGAAATGATTCTATTTCATCCTCCTACAATCTCTTTTATTTTATATATCTAACAGCTGCACCACTACCAAAAGGATAATCACTGACATCCTTATTCATATATGGCGAATCAGGACACAAATCGCCTTCAAAGCAACAACGAGGTTTCTTGAAGATACTACCATCTTCTGCTTTGGCAACCCATTCATGTGACTTAACCTTTATGACACATCTAACGACCTTTCTGTACACTCCCAACACATAGTTTACTTTCTGTGCTTGCTCTGCTCCAATAGCCCAATATTTTCGTGTTGACTCATAGACGTCAAACCTTTTATATACTCCTTTAGCTTTTGCTTGATCAAAACTCCGATTCAGGCTTACCAATAGAAGATAGCTTCCATCTTCCACATCAATCTTTGAACAATCATACAAAGCATTTACCTCTTGGATGCTCTTAATGCCCTCATCCCATTGATGGTAACCAGCAACAAGATTTGTCAATTGATTATCATGATTGAATTGAGGATATGTCAGCATATCTATCAAGGACGATTCCACAAGATATGCTTCTTTTTCATCAAGATTGTGGCGCATTATGTAGTATTTTACCTGTCTACCCTCCGAAATTATGTTACGGATGGTCTCAAGTTTCAAACTATGATCGTTTTCTACAAGTGCTGCTTCTGCATGTTGAAACACCCTATCTCCTTTACCTTTTCCTATGTAGAAAATTTTATTATTACGTGGATCGACCAAAGCATAAACATAATATGCTAAGGCTTCTTTTACACTTTGTTTAAACTCCATTCTACAATACTATCATAAATTATTAATATATCTTTTACTTCACCCAATCCAACCAATTCTCTGGCGTAACAATAGCCTTTTCCTTCACATCGTATGCAGTAAGGAAAGAATTAGGAAACTGGGTATTGGCACGCTTGGGATTCCATTTCATCTCAAAGAGAGAGAATTGTCCATCACACTCCTCTATGTAATCTATCTCCTGTTGTTGATTGGTGCGCCAAAAATAACTATTCACGTATTGACCGTTATATTGATTAGCCTTAATACGCTCACTGATAAAGAAATTCTCCCACAAAGCACCCACATCTTGGCGAAGAGCAAGGGGAGCGAAATTCTGCAAGATGGCATTTCGGATACCATTATCATAGAAATAAAACTTCTTGGCACGCTTTAGCTCTGTACGAAGATTTCTATTGAAGCCATTCAGCTTAAAGATAATGTAGCACTTCTCCAACAAGTCGATGTACTTCTCCACAGTCTTGTTATCCGTACCCACCGTCTGAGCCAACTCATTATACGACACCTCGCTTGTCACCTGCAAAGCCAAAGCCGTAAGAAGTTTGCCCAATAATGCCGGGCGACGCACACTCTCCAAATTCAACAAGTCCTTATACAAATAACTGTTGGAGAGATTATACAATAAGTCCTTGGCATCCTCTTGATGATTGAAGATGTCTGGATAAGAACCAAAAATAAGACGGCTCTCCAAGGTTTGCTTCACAGAGAGCAAGCCTTGCGCATTCAGCAACTCACCAGTTGACAAAGGAAAGAGATGATACTCAAACTTTCTTCCTGTCAACGGCTCATTAAGCTTGCTTTGGAGTTCGAAAGAGGAAGAGCCAGTCACCAACAACTGAACATCAGGAAAATTATCCGTAATGCGCTTCAATGTCATACCGATATTCTCCACCCTCTGAGCCTCATCGATAACAAGTATCTTGTTCTGCCCTATCAGCAATCTCAACTCCTGCCTATTCATTGCAGACAGCATCTCTTGCACCTCAGGCTCGTCGCAATTCAGTTGCAAAGCAGGTTCCTTACGCCCCTCCAACACCATATTGAAGAGCGTACTCTTACCCACTTGTCTTGCTCCTATCACAATAATCGCCTTGCCTGCAAACATTCGAGCCTCTATCACGTCTTGTAACTGTCGTCGTATCATACTATTCTTTTTTGCTTAAAATCTGGTGCAAAGATAGCAAAAAAATCTCTTAATCCCAAAAATTAGGGTGATTTTTGGGATTATAATCCTAAAATTTATACTGATTTTTGGGATTAGGGCATATTTTAGCTCCTTAGGTTATATGTAAGCCAAACTTTATTTAAATATCATTTTTTGGCAAAAAAAAGTGCGACCTTCTCGTACCTTATCTCGTTTTTCCATAGATCAGGAACGAAAAGATCGCACATTTATAATACAGTTACATTTCTTACTTCTTCTTAGGACGTCTTCTTGCCCAGCCTTCTTCCTCGAAGTTTGGCTCCTCGCCCTTGAACTTCACATTGTCGTTGTTCTGGAAGAACTGGCGCCAATCGCCTGTATCCTCCTGAGGGCGAGACTTTCTGCCGCCACGAGATTCGCCACGACTTCCACGTCCTCCCTTTCCACGAGAATCACGAGAGTCTCTTGCATCATCAGAAGAACCTCTGCGACCACGTCCACCACGACTGCCTCTGCCATGACCTTCCTCGTCAGCATCATTACATCTTACGGTTCTGCCCTTGTACTCAGTTCCGTTCAAAGCCTTCATCACGCGCTTCGCATCCTCCTCTGGCACTTCGATGTAGGCAAACTTACTCAGCAGGTCGATGTGCCCTACCTCCTGGCGACCCTTCACATGCTTGTTCAGATACTGCATGATTTCGCCCGGATAGAAACCATCCGCCTTACCCAGGTTGATGAACAGGCGCTTGAAACCAGCCTCAGTCTCATGCTTTCTGCGACCATTGGAAACCTTGCCACGGCCTTCGCCACGATTTCCACGACCCTCGCCGCCACGGGAACCCTTGCCGGTTTCTGGCTTGATAATCTCAGGAGCGTTCTTATAGTAATCGAGGAACTTACCGAAGGTGATGGTTACCATCTTCTTGATGATGTCCTCCTTGTCGATGTACTCAAACTGGCGGTTGATTTCAGCCATATATGGTTCAATCTGATCCTCATCCACATCGGTCTTCATGATGTCGTCCATGGTCTTGAAGAGCTGCTTCTTGCAGATTTCCTCTGGGGTTGGCAAAACGCCATCCACGAAGTCCTTGCCAATCTGCTTCTCAATCTGGCGAACCTTGAACTTCTCTCTGGTATGGATGATGGAGATGGATGTTCCCTTCTTTCCGGCACGACCGGTACGGCCGCTTCGGTGGGTGTAACTTGCCACATCATCAGGCAAACCGTAGTTGATAACGTGAGTCAGATCATCTACGTCCAGACCACGGGCAGCCACATCGGTAGCCACCAGGAACTGAACGGTATGGTTGCGGAACTTCTGCATGGTGAGGTCACGCTGCTGCTGACTCAAGTCGCCGTGCAGCGCCTCTGCATTATAACCATCCTTAATCAGCTTATCTGCAATATCCTGAGTCTCCAGCTTGGTGCGGCAGAAGATAATTGCAAAGATGCGTGGATAGAAATCCACCACGCGCTTCAGGGCGAGATACTTGTCCTTGGCATTTACCAGATAGTAGATGTGGTTTACATGCTCAGCACCCTCGTTGCGCGAACCCACTACGATTTCCTTGTGGTCGTGCAGGTAGTTGAGGGCAATCTTCTCGATGTCCTTGCTCATGGTAGCCGAGAAGAGCAGAGTGTTTCTATCCTCAGGTACGTTCTCAAAGATGGCATTGATGCTCTCAGAGAAGCCCATGTTCAGCATCTCGTCAGCCTCATCAAGCACCACGTTGTTCACGTTCTCCAACTGAGCCACGCCACGATTAATCAAATCGAGCAGACGGCCAGGGGTAGCCACGATAATCTGCACACCATGCTTCAGGGTGCGAATCTGGCTTCCGATGTCGGTACCGCCATAAACAGCGGCAATATGCAAACCGTCGATGTACTTGGCAAAGCTGTTCAAATCGTCTGCTATCTGGAGGCAGAGCTCACGTGTAGGACTGAGGATGATAGCCTGTGTCTGCTTGCTGCTGGCATCAGTTTTCTGGATAACCGGAATACCGTAAGATGCAGTCTTACCCGTACCGGTCTGCGCCAATGCAATCACGTCGTTCTTATTACCAAGCAAATATGGGATTACTTCTTCCTGAACTGGCATTGGATTCTCAAATCCAAGCTCTTCGATGGCACGGCGAATCTCTTCGCTCACGCCCAATTCTTCAAATGTCTTCAAATCTTTTTAACCTTAATTCATGTATAATCAAATAGAAGGCCGAATTCACCCTCCCAGCCATGAATTAGGGTGCAAAATCCTTCTAAAACGCTTGCGGCAACCATATAGTTTTATTAAGATTGCCTAAATTCGGGTGCAAAGTTACGAAAAAACTTTGAATTTCTTGCAGATTTCTCTATTATTTCATTACCTTTGCACGAAATAACAAACAATCGAATGATATGAAAAAAGTAATTTTCACTCAAGAATGGATGGCAATGCATCCATACGAGAAACCTAATGAAGTGGATCAATATTATACGGAGTTATCCAATGAAATATACCACGCCCTCGACGATGCCTGCTTCACGCATCAGTTCAAAGACGTGGAAGATGCCAAGCAGCTCGCCCTCTGCATCGCCGGATATTTTGAGGACGTGCTCTCCGGTACTTGTATCTGGAAGACTTTCACCGCAGAATGCAAGAAGCGATATGGTTCATACATCCCGTTCTATGAGAACGAAAAGGAGTTTGTCAAGAACTCTCTCAATGAAGATGATGCGCCATACGATCCGGACGAGATCAACATCTCCGACATCAAGTTCCTGTGCTGGCACCATTACCAGCAGAGTGCCTACATCCAGGAGGCCGTACCTTTCCTCTTCAGTACGATAGAACTGGCAGCCAAACTGGTGTATAATCTTCTCGACAAGGAGTATGAAACTGCACCGGAAAACGAGCGTCTGCGTGAATTTCTCTGCGAGTTGCCTACAGCAGAAGACAAGTTCCTGGAATACAGAGACGTGCTGGCATGGTTTCACTATAACTGCTTCTTCAACATCAACAATCTCAAGCGCCTGCAGTTCGACCTCGAAAAGCTCGCCTGCTCTCCACAGGGCTTCAATGAAATCATCGCCTACTCCATCCAGATAGAGCACACGATGAACGATCGCCACAATCTTTTGGCTCTCACCTCTGCTGAATGGCTTGCCAAGATCAGCGAGCATCATCCTGCCCACAAACTCTGGACGGACATCGATTACAAGGGAACCAGAGCCTTCAGAATGATGAAAGAGGATGAGAAATTCTTCTATCTGAAGGATTTGTATGAGGAAGAAGATGATCCGGAGAAGACCTCAAAGGAGAATCAGGAGAAGGCAGAAGAAGGGAGCCTCATCAGAGTGCTCAAGGAATCTACCAATATTGGGGATGCATCTTCCTTCCTCAGCGGCGAGAATGTGCTCGTATGCAATCTCTTCCGATTTGGTGGAGACTGGTGGCAAACCGGTGCTCTCCTCGATCCTACTTATGAAGACAACAAGGCTCAGATAGAGGCTGAGAGAAATATTCAGAAACACAAGAAGAGCATCCACGACTACAATCTGCTCAAGCAGAATGGCTATGGAGACAAGTTTGTGTTCATCGAGGATGTCAAGACGATGAAGGAATTCCTGAAGAATATCGGTTTCGAACTGCCTTCCAACATCAGTTTCCCTCAGAAATACGAAAAGGGAATCATCGTGTACGGAAGTCCTTATACGGGCATCAACATCAGCTTCGGAACCGCCCATTGCATCGCTTCGCCTGAAAACCCATACTACAATGCCGAGCGTGCAGCAGAGGACTGTTTCAATATCATCTCCGGCAACGGTCTTCCTTTCCCTTACGAGATTGTTTGCAAGCTGATAGAAAAGGGAATGCTTCCTGATGCCAACATCTTCACCAGCCGATATGTGAAGGAAGAGGGTCTGAAGATTACTCAGGCCAATATCCAGTTCCTTGCCGATTACTATCTGATGGGCAGAAAGGACAAGGACTTGTCGCCAGCAGAATTGTGGTAAAATCATATTGAAAAGAGCGGAAAAACAACTGTTAACTGTTAACTCTGTTAACCCCCGGTTGTTCTTCCGCTCTTTATTTATCTTCTTATTTCAGATTCTTATCCAGGAACTCCAATATCTTCTCCTGCGCTTTCAATCCGCAGGAATGAGGGATTTCCCAAAGCTCCGTATCCA
>ERZ1034678.1164-NODE-1164-length-13556-cov-20.072365_pt1 | contig 13556 bp, 10 predicted proteins | sample MGYA00520640_ERZ1034678 | MGnify/ENA primary metagenome ERZ1034678 (study PRJEB33766, sample SAMN09781767) | gut metagenome | biome: gut microbiome | host: Homo sapiens | place: Madagascar | study: EMG produced TPA metagenomics assembly of the PRJNA485056 data...
ATTCATATTTTCATTTTTAAGCAAAAGTAGTTCCAGCTACAACTCTTGAATAATCAGTATAGTTTGATAAATTCTTAACATTAATTTTTGAAATAATATTATCTCTTCCCTCTTTATTTATCATATCAGTAAATAAACAAGTTAAGAAAGTTGTTGAAACTCTACCTATACCACCAAAATCTAATTCTACATTTTCATTTAAATTATCTTCAATATAATCTCTTAAGATTATAGCATCTTCAGCATGTATCTTATCCCCTAAAAATTCTCTTACATTTATTTTCATTGTAAAATCCTCCCTCTTTAAGTAACTCCTATTAATCTTTGTTCAAATTTTCTGAAAATTCTCTTTACATTTATTATAATATCAATCTCTCATTAATTTGTCAACAATTTAACAAACTTTTTTATAGAAAAATTTCTTAAAACAAAAAATCTACAGAAATACTAAAATAATATATACTAAATTATCACAAATAAAGTTATATGTTATTTCGTATTACTGTAGACCATTAATTGGTTATTTAATTTCTATAAGCTTTTTACTTAACTCTAATATTTTATTATCTTCTAAGGAATTAAATATATCTAAATCACCTTTTTTCTTTAATTCTGATTGCATATTATTTTCTTCTAATCTTCTTTTTAACTCTCTTATAGTGCCTGAACTTCCATCTATTATGTCTACCTTTTCTCCAACAATATCTTGTATTACATCTTTTACAAAAGGATAATGAGTGCATCCTAAAACTATACTTGAAATTTCTCTATCCATATAAGGATTTAATTTTTCCCTCAAGAAATTCTTTACCTCTTCTCCCTCTAAATTTCCTGCCTCTATAAATTCAACTAACCCTGGACAAGGAAGAGGTATTACTTCTCTATGCTCCCCATATTTATCCATAAGATTTTTGAATTTCTCTTGAGTTAAAGTTGCCTTTGTTGCCATTACTATTACTGAGCCAGTTTCATGTAACTTTATAGCGGGCTTTAAAGCAGGTTCTATACCTATTATAGGTATATCTTTATAATACTCTCTAAGATCATGAGCTGCTGCTGAAGTTGCAGTATTACATGCGATTACAATTGCCTTAGCTCCCTTTTTTATTAAAAATTCAATAGCATTAAATGAAAGTGACCTTATCTCTTGTGGAGTCTTCTCTCCATAAGGTGCATGCTTAGAATCCCCATAATATATATAATTTTCATTTGGCATCATTTCTAAGGCTTTTCTTAAAACGCTTAAGCCTCCTAAGCCAGAATCAAAAAAACCTATAGGTGCATTCTTTAAATCATCTTGCATCGCTATCCCTCACTTCTAAGTACTTTATTTAATAATCTTAAGATAATTTTATAACTTTCTATTAAATAAATCTATTAAAATTCATATTTTACCTTTATATTAAAATATAAAATATATTGACAGTAATATTCTATTGTAATAAAATCTTTTTAAGAATATTTACATGACGAATATTATTAAATAAAAATCATATTATTGTACGTTTAAAATAACTATTAATCATAAAAGTGAAAGGATGTGAACAGAAGATTATTGCAATTATGTTAATTTATTGTAATTGTATTGCTTCTAAATAATTATGAATAAAGATTTATTATTTACAATTCCTAAAAAATATCATAATAAAGAAAGTTTAATTTCTATTTTTGAGGACCACCCTGAAATAAAATTTGTATCTTTAGTTGGAGTTGACTTAGCAGGTAATGATACTGACGAAAAAATTCCTTCTAAACTATTTTTAAAAGATATAGATTCTTTCCTTCATGGAACTGCCGTACAAACAGACGGTTCTTCAGTTGTCCTTCCAGGAATAGCAACTTTAAATAACGCAAAAGTGGATATGATTGCCGATTTAGATTGTAAGTGGTTTGTAGATTACAACTATGATTTTATAGACCCTTTAACTAATAGACCAGTAGGAACACTTAGAATTCCTTGTTTCTTAATCCATGAAGATAAAGCCGTGGACTCTAGACATATATTAAAAAATTCAATTGACACATTCAAATCAAACATATTCTCATTATTAAAAAAATATCCTGAAACACTAAATGATTTAAATATAAAATTCGATGATATAGATGACCTTTTATTAACATCTGCAACAGAATTAGAATTTTGGGTTAAAACACCAAACGATAAGGCTTTAATTGAAGAACTTTCAACTTCTCAAGTTTTACAAGAACAATATTGGACAAGAACTAAGGGTAACGTTAGAACTGCCTTAGAACAAAGTTTATTATATATGGATGAGTATGGATTTGAACCTGAAATGGGACACAAAGAGGTTGGTGGAGTTAAAGCTAAGCTTACTTCTTCAGGTAAATTCGATCATATAATGGAGCAATTAGAAATAGACTGGAAGTTCTCAGATGCTATGCAAGCTGCAGATAATGAATTATTTATAAGAACTTTAGTTAAAGAAACCTTTAGAAGAAACGGATTAGAAGTAACATTCCTTGCTAAGCCAATAGATGGAGTTGCTGGTAACGGAGAGCACACTCACTTAAGCTTAAGCTTAAAACTAAAAGATGGAAGAATTATAAACCTATTTAATCCAACTAAAAATCATTTCTTAAGCAAAATAGGATATGGTTCCATAATGGGTATATTAAAGAACTACGAGGTAATGAATCCATTTATCTCAGCTACAACAGACTCACTAAAAAGATTAAAACCAGGATTTGAAGCTCCTGTTTGTATAGTTACATCTCTAGGTCAAAGCCCTGAAATTCCATCTAGAAATAGAACTATATTAGCAGGATTAATAAGAGATCCTCATAATCCTTTAGCAACTAGATTTGAACTTAGATCACCAAATCCATTTACAAATACTTATCTTTGTATAGCATCAAGCTATATGGCTATGTTAGATGGTATTAAGTATGCTTTAGAAAATGACAAAACAGAAGATGATCTTTTAGCTGAATTATCTAAAAAACCAGGTGAAGAAGCAGATTACCTAGAAAAATCTAGAGCATATAGAAGTGAAGAGGATGTGTTTGAAGATTTCACAGACTCACAAAGAGATGAATACTTTGGGGTAGCTCCTGCTACTGTTTTTGAAAACCTAAGTGCTTTTGATAAATACCCTGAAAAGGTAGAGGTATTAAAAGTAAATTCAGTATTTACAGACAAGCTTATAAATAGTTTCAAAATGGCTACTACTAAGAGATGGACTACAGAAATAACTTCAAGAATAATTCCTTCTTACACAAAAGATATAAGAGCCGCTAAACAACTTCATTGTTGTGATAAAGCCGTAGATCTTGACGTATCAACTTGGATGACAATAAATGAATTAAGACATATAACAATGAAAGATTCTTATCATAGAAGAAGCTTATTTACTCAAATAAAGAACGCTATAAATGAATCTGATTTTGAAAAAGCTTCTGATTTACAAATAAAACTTGATAAAAACATGAGTGAATTAAATGATCTTTACTCAACTTACAAGAAAAATTTATTAGATATATAATAAAAAAGAAATCAATGCTTTAAATTGATTTCTCATAATTTGAAGAAATGACCTTTGTTAATTTCAAAGGTCATTTTATATTATTATATTAATGATATGTATTTCCTAAACTTATTGAATTCTTGCTTAATATTTCAAAGGAATAATCCTCATAAAAAACAAATGGATTATTATTTATAATTTCTTCTGCTTCTTTAAAATTATTAGCATGGAATATTATAGTTCCTCTATTTCTGAAATATGACCCACCACATAATACATACTTGCTCACAGCTGTATCTTTATACATTTTGGCTTTATGCTCACCTTGGAATCTATTATCTCCATTAATTTTATAATTTATTTTTACAAACATACCGCTGCTCTTAGTCATATAAATTAACCCCCTAAAATTTGTTATATGCTATTATATTATGTTAATGTCCTATATATTCCTAAGCTGTCTAAAAAATAAGAACTTATGTTCCCTAATCTTTTTTAATTTTATAAAACATATGTTCGCTTGTCAATTAAAAAAAGGATGTAATCATTCATATTACATCCTTTTTTCTATAAAATTCTTTATTTATATGTATATTTCTCTATTTCTTTACTTATAGTAATTCTTATCTATTCAACCTCTTCTATCTCATGATCTCTTTTATAAAGTCTATATTTAATAAAGTAAGCTATTTTACAAATAAAATAAGCAATGAATATGCCAACTAAATTTATAAATATATCCCCTAAATCAAAGAATCCTCTTTTAAATACATATTGAGCAAGTTCTATATTAAACTCTATAGAGGCGGATAATATAAAGGCTAATACAAAGTTATATTTTCTTAGTACATAGCCTATAGGCATAAAGAATATTATATTACCAATTAAATATAACTGCCCTGTTCTATCCCCTCGTAGACCATGTAAAACTGCAAATGGATCTAACTGAAACCCTCTGGCCATTTTAGGTCTAGCAAATAATAGTATAAACATTGTTCCTGCATATAAACCAAATAAGAATAATTTAAATAGTTTTGAAGTTTTCATTCTAGTTGTTGTTAAGAAAACTTGATATATAATCATTACACTTGTCAACTTAAAAAAGTTATATATTATAAAACCTTTTTTACCACTCAAATCTATTTTTATAAAAACATCTATGCATTCCTTTACTATTAATTTATAAAATGCCATTGCTAAAAATACTGAAATTATAAGCAAAATACTTTTTATAAAAAAATTCTTTAATACCCTCTTAGCTGTTTCCATAAAAATCACCCCCAATAATTTATAAATTTTATATTGAATATTAATATTTTTATAGTATAATAACTAAGTACTTTTTAAAACAAATCTCTTATATTATTATACTTTAATTTAATCACACGTCTAAAATCAAAAATTTATACACAGAATTATTTTTTAAAAATTATCCACAGCAATTCAAAATATTTTTTATCCACAAAATAAATAATTTATATTTCTTCACAGTATTTTTCTTTCAAAACAAATTTTAATACACTTTATCCACAAAAATACTACAATTATATTACCATTTAAATTTATATTGGATTTATAATAAGATTTTCTTATTTTAAAAAGGTAATTATGAAATTTTTAGCGTCAAAGGGCTCAGTTAGAATAAATCAATAACTTTTATTAAAATTTATCCACAAAGAAATTATTTTTTCTTAAAATACTTTAAAAACTAACTGAGCCCTAACTAAAAGGTAAATTTTAAACAACACATAACTAAAAAGTAGATTTATTATATGAAAAATATAATTTTCACTTTAAACCTTTAGGTATAATAAAAAAATAAAAGTCCTATTTAGCTTCAGGTAACCAAAACTAAATAGAACTTATTTTATATTATTAATACTTTATATTAAGTTAAATACTTCTAACTCTCTATTATGTGCTCCTTCTTTTTGTAACTCTACTAGAGCTTTAAGAGTATCTAATGAAGTCATAACTCCTATATTTCTTTCTATTGCCGCTCTTCTTATATGGAATCCATCTCTCTTAGAATCATTAGCTTTAGTTGGAGTATTTACAACTAAATCTATTTCTTTATTCTTTATTAAATCCATAATGTTTGGAGATTCTTCTCCTATTCTTCTAACTTCCTTAGCATCTATTCCAGCCTCTCTTAATTCATTAGCTGTTCCTGTTGTTGCTATGAAATTATATCCTAGTTTATCTAAATCCTTAGCAAGTTCCATAAACTCTTTTTTATCATGTTTCTTAATAGTAGCTAAGATTGTTTTACCCTTATCTCCAGTGTACATTGAAGCCCCAACAAAACCTTTGTATAACGCTTCAAAAACATTTCTTCCTACTCCTAAAACTTCTCCTGTGGATCTCATTTCTGGTCCTAAACTTACTTCAACATTAGGAAGCTTTTGAGTTGAGAATACCGGAACCTTAACTGATACTAACTCAGGCTCCTTATAAACTCCTGTACCATATCCTAAATCTTTTAATTTTTCTCCAAGCATTATTCTCGTAGCTATATCTACTATTGGAACTCCACTTACCTTTGATATATAAGGCACTGTTCTTGAAGCTCTTGGATTAACTTCTATTACATAAAGCTTTCCTTCAAACTCAATAAACTGAATGTTTATCATTCCTTTTATTCCTATGCTTAAAGCTAATTTCTTAGTGTAATCTAAAACATCTTCCTTTATCTTATCTGAAATATTTTGAGCTGGGTACATAGTAATACTATCTCCTGAGTGAACTCCTGCTCTTTCTAAATGCTCCATAATTCCTGGAACTAAAACATCTTCACCGTCAGATATGGCATCAACTTCTATTTCTCTACCCATTAAGTATTTGTCTATAAGTATTGGATTCTTGGAATCTTTCTCAAAAGCATTTGTTAAATAGTATGTTAACTCTTCTTCATCATGAGTTATTTCCATACCTTGACCACCTAAAACGAAGGAAGGTCTAACTAAGATTGGGAATCCTAATCTTCTTGCTTCCTCTAATCCTTCTTCTAAGCTCCAAACTCCTTTTCCCTTCGGTCTAGCTATATTAAGTCTTTCTAATAAATCATCAAATTGTTCTCTATCCTCAGCTAGGTCTATTTGATCTGAAGTAGTTCCTAATGTAGGAATATTCTTCTCTTTTAAGAACTTAGCAAGCTTAATAGCTGTCTGACCACCAAATTGAAGTATAACTCCATCTGGCTTTTCTTTGTCTATTATGTTTAAAACGTCCTCTTCAGTTAATGGCTCAAAATAAAGCTTATCTGAAATACTGAAGTCTGTACTTACTGTCTCTGGGTTATTGTTTATAACTATTGTTTCAATTCCTTGCTTTCTAAGTGCCATTACACAGTGAACTGAAGCATAGTCAAACTCTATCCCTTGACCTATTCTTATAGGACCTGATCCTATAACTACAACTTTCTTATTATCAGAAACGACTACTTCGTCATATTGTTCATATGTTGAATAATAGTATGGTGATAAAGCTTCAAACTCTCCACCACAAGTATCAACCATTTTATAAGAAGGTTTTATATGCCATATATCTCTTAATCTGTAGATTTCATCTGGTGAAACCTTTAGCATATCAGCTATTGCCTTATCTGAAAAACCTCTTCTCTTTAATTTTAATAACCACTCTCTATTTAAATCATCTATTGTACTTTGCTTAAGCTTTTGTTCTTCTTCAACTAGCCATCTGAATTTTTCTAAGAAGAATATATCTATTCCAGTTATTTTAGAAACCATATCTATTCTGTATCCTCTTCTTAGCATTTCAGCTAAAGCAAATATTCTCTCATCATCTGGAGAAACTACCCTTTCTCTTAACTCATACATTGAAAGATCTTTAAATTTTTTATGTTCTAATGAATACTTACCTATTTCTAATGATCTTATACCCTTTAAAAATGCTGCCTCAAAATTACTTCCTATGGCCATTATTTCTCCAGTAGCCATCATCTTAGTTCCTAAAACCCTATCAGCTCCTTGGAATTTATCAAAAGGCCATTTAGGAATTTTTACAACTACATAGTCTAATGAAGGCTCAAAACAAGCATATGTCATTCCTGTTACTGCATTTTTTATTTCATCTAATCCATATCCTAAAGATATTTTAGCTGCCACCTTGGCTATTGGATAACCAGTTGCCTTTGAAGCTAAAGCTGAAGATCTTGAAACCCTTGGATTGATTTCTATTACTGCATATTCAAATGAATGTGGATTTAAAGCAAACTGAACATTACATCCCCCTTCAATTCCTACAGCATTTATTATATCTATTGATGCACTTCTAAGCATTTGATACTCTTTATCTGATAATGTTTGGCTAGGAGCTACAACTATTGAATCCCCAGTATGTATTCCTACAGGGTCAATGTTTTCCATGTTACAAACTGTTATACAATTACCAAAAGAGTCTCTCATTACTTCGTACTCAATTTCTTTCCATCCTTTAACACTCTTCTCTAAAAGAACCTGTCCAATTGTACTTAATTGTAATCCTGATGTTAATGTTTCTATTAATTCTTCTTCATTATTAGCTATTCCTCCACCAGTTCCTCCAAGAGTATATGCGGGTCTAACTATTACTGGGTATCCAATCTTTCTAGCAAAGGCAATACCAGAATCTAAATCAGTTATTATTTCACTTTGAATAACAGGTTGATTGATTCTATTCATCATATCTCTGAATAATTCTCTATCTTCCCCTTCCTTAATAGATTCTATGGAAGTACCTATTACTTTTACATTATATTTATCTAAAATTCCCTTTTCATAAAGCTCAACAGCAAGATTTAACCCTGTTTGTCCACCCATTCCTGCTAAAAGAGAATCTGGTCTTTCTTTCTCTATTACTTTTTCTACGAATTCAACTGTTAAAGGTTCAAGATAAACCTTATCTGCTATTTCCTTATCAGTCATTATTGTAGCTGGATTTGAGTTTACAAGTACAACTTCAATCCCTTCTTCTTTAAGAGCTTGACAAGCTTGAGTACCTGAGTAATCAAACTCCGCTGCTTGTCCTATTATTATTGGACCTGAACCTATTACTAAAACTTTTTTTATATCTTTATTTAATGGCATATTACTTCCTCCTTATAGTGCATACTTCATAAACTCATCAAAAATGTATTCGCTATCCTTTGGTCCTGGACATGCTTCTGGGTGAAATTGAACTGAGAATATTGGTAATTCTTTATGTTTCATTCCCTCAACTGTTCCATCATTCATACTTACATGAGTTATTTCCATATTTTCTGGTAAAGTAGCAACATAGTATCCATGATTTTGTGATGTTATATGAACTCTGTTATTTATTAAATCTTTAACTGGATGGTTACATCCTCTATGACCAAACTTAAGCTTCTTAGTTTCTCCACCTAAGGTTAAAGCTAATAATTGATGTCCTAAACAAATTCCTACTATTGGTTTTTTCCCAACTATTTTCTTTATCTCATTTACTGCTTCTCCCATATCCTCTGGGTCTCCAGGTCCATTTGACAAAAATACTAAGTCTGGATTTATGTCTAAAACTTCTTCTGCTTTAAAGTCATAAGGGAATACTGTAACATTACATCCTCTTTTTACAAAGTTTCTAATAATGTTTTGCTTTATTCCAAAGTCGATTATAGCTACATTCTTTCCTTCTCCTGAGATCTCATATTTTTCATTAGTTGAAACTATTGAAACTGCATCTCTATTTGAGAAAGCTTCTAACTTATCTTTAACATCTTCTAAGTTTGAATTATCTAAAACTATAATTCCCTTCATTGTTCCATTATTTCTTAAGATTTTAGTTAAGGCTCTTGTGTCTATACCATCTAATCCTAAAACCTTATTTTGAGCTAAGTAAGTTTCAAGCTCTAATTCACATCTAAAATTATTGGGATACTGACATTTTTCTCTCACTATGAATCCCCTTACTTTAGGTTCCTTAGATTCTAAATCCTCTAAGTTAATTCCATAGTTACCTATTAAGGGATAAGTCATAGTTACTATTTGTCCATAATAAGAAGGGTCAGTTAAAACCTCCTGATATCCTGTCATTCCTGTGTTGAAAACTACCTCTCCAACACACTCCTTTAAATATCCAAAGGCTTTACCTTCAAATACTACGCCATTTTCTAATATAAGCTTTGCTTTCATTTCTAGACCTCCTATTTAAAATCATATTTAAAAAACACACTTTAAAAGGTCTTAATTCCATTGCCATCATTCTAAATGTTATTTAATTAAAAGAAAGAGGTACTAGAGCGATTGCGTAAAAAATCAATCACTCTAATACCTCTTTTTCTCTTTTATATGGAATTGTATTAAAATACAAAGCTATTTCATTTTTTAATTTCATCTGTTTTTTTGTACAACAAAAAATTCTATTTAACATAACTATACCTCTTTCTGGCCTCACGGGACCAATTTAAAGTGTATTTTTATCTTATTGATAAATTCTTATTATCAATTTTAGTTTATTAAATTTATATAGTCAAGTCCATTTTTTAAATTTAACAAGTTTTAACAACAAAATTTATTTTTTCCATAAAAAGTTAAGGTGCTAGATGTAAAACACCTAGCACCTTAACTTAATTTCAAACCTATACCTACTTCATTGTCCTATTGAAGCAATTATAATTATTATACATATATGTCATTTTGTCAATGGAATTCATTGAAATTATATAATTATTTCGTCAATTCTCTACAAATTTTATAATTATTAAGTTCTATTAAAATCTTTATAAAATTCACCTTTGTATAATAAAAAGCATAGTTTAATACTAAATAAAAATTTTATAGGAGATACTTATGGAAATAATTTATCCAAATGATTTTGTTAGATTTTTTAATGAGGATGAAGAAATAGATGAAATAGGCGAGTTTGAAGTCTTACCTGAGGATACAGAAAACTCCTTTGAAAGATACTACACTGGTAATGATGATACATTTAATTATAACTATCCTATGAATTATAGAAATTCTGACAATGATTCTAAATTCTCAGTAATACCACCAGTTATTAAAAATATTCCTGATAATATTGCAAATGTACCTGCTGTTATACAAGACTTACCTTATGCAATAAAGGATATGGGAAATGACTTAATGAATAGTGCCCCTGTTGGATATATATCAAATATGCTTCCTATACCAACTAATTGGCAAAGTCCTCAATCACCTTCTCCAATGGGACCACCTCCATCTTATATACCATCAAAAAAAGATACAGGTGTTCAAAACTTTGGTAAAGAAAGTGGAAATCTAAATGCAAAAAATGTTAGTTCTAGCTCTATAAGATTTTGTCTATATAGATTCACTTATATTTGGCAAACTAACGGAAGAAGCTATTGGGCTTACTTAACTAGAGTTGATAAAAAATCAGTTTCTGGATGGCGTTGGGCTGGCTTTAGATGGGTTTATTTTGGAGTTGATTTAAAAAGAATTGATTCCTTTATTTGTTACTAAATAATAAAATATTATTTATTTCAAACTTTTATCCCTTAATCTACTAAAATCTATTTAATATATTATTTTTCTAAACTAAAAGCCTTTACTAATTAACTTTAATCATCTAAATGTTCTTATTCCCCCTATAATAACATTTTTAAAGTTAATTAGTTAAAGGCTTAATTTTATTTTTAGTATGATACTAATTTTATATAACTAAACTTTCCTACTCTATTTTTAATCTTTTATATTTTAAATTAGAATTTTTTATATTACTCATTTTTAGATAAATTTAAATCCTCAAATTTAATATCAACTAAAGTATCTTTTATCTTCTCAGAAGAGGATAATTCGCCATATTTATCAACTTTTTTGCTATTCTTAATATCATGATTTAAGGAGCCTGGCCCATTTATACATCCACCTTTGCAAGCCATTCCTTCTAAAAAGTTTCCCTGTGCTCTTTTTAGTTTTGCTAATCTAAGTTTTATGTCGCAATCCTTAATTCCATCTCCAAGTATAGGTCTAAAATCTACTTTTATCCCTTCGCTATCTATAAGATGTTTAACTGATTCGGTAACTCCTCCACTTCTAGCAAAAAGTCTTCCATAAAATGAACCATGCTTAGTATCACTTTCTTTACATTCGTCAATTTTAATATTTCTAGAGTCAAGTAAAGCTAAAAGCTCCTCAAAGGTCAATACATAATCAACATCTCCACTAACCTCATTTCTCTTAGCTTCTGTTTTCTTTGCAATACAAGGTCCTATGAATACAGTTTTAACATCTTTATTTTGAGATTTTATTAACCTTGCCATAGCTACCATAGGAGATACAGTATTAGATATATACTCCTTAAGCTCTGGATAATTTTTTTCTATATAAGAAACAAAAGCAGGGCAACAACTTGTTGTCATGAAGTCTAATTCACCTTTTTCTTTAAATTCATTACATTCATGAACAGCCACCAAATCTGCTCCTAAAGCTGCTTCAAACACATCTTCAAATCCTAATTTTTTTATAGCAGTAATCACTTTACCAATCTTACTATGATTAAATTGAGATGATATAGCTGGCGCCATAATGGCATAAACTTTCTTCTCATCTTTAAGTAATCTTATAACATCTACTAAATAGGATTTGTCCATTATAGCTCCAAAAGGACAATCAACTACACAGGCTCCACATTGAATACATTTTGAATCATCTATGACAGCTTTTTTACTATCAACATCATAAGATAAGGCCTTTGGAATACATGCTCTCATGCAAGGTCTTTTTACCTCAGCTATAGCATTGTAAGGACAAACCTCTTTACATTTTCCACATTCCTTACATTTTTCATAATCAATTTTGCATTTTCTATTATCAAAATTTATAGCTTCAAAATTACAACTATCTCTACATTTCTTAGCTAGGCATCCTCTACATGCATCAGTGACTATAAATCTATTAACAGGACATTCATCACAGGCTATGTCTATTACTTCTATCATGTTTTCTCTATTTTCATGTCCACCTAAAGCTAGTTTAATTCTTTCTTCAACTATAGCCCTCTCCTTATATATGCAACATCTTACATTAGGTTTTAAATCATCCACAATTTCTTTTGCTATATTAAGCTTTTCTTTTTCTAAAGTACCATCAAATTCTTTCTCTGCTATCCTTTTTAAAACCTCATATTTAAGAACTTGAACAGCAGTGTCAAACTTTATATATTGCTTGTTAGCATCCTTTATAGCCATAAAACTCCCCCACAAAATAACTATTGTAGCGTAGATATTATATTGAGATTTAAAGAAAATACTATTTATTATTTTTTAGAGACAAATTTATTATCCTTAATATAAAATCTCCATAAAAAATCCCTAGCTTCCTCAGCATAATCTATACCTATTCTCTTGGCTTCAACAATAGAAAAATCCTCTTTAATTGAGGAATCATCTTCAACATAAATCTCTTCGCTACTAATAGTATTTATGCCATTCTCCCCCTTATCTATTCCTAAAGCCATGCATAATTTTGATGGACCATTAGAAAAATTTTTCTTTTCGTAGCTTGATAACTCTTCATAATTTTTCCTATATCTTAATTTACTCATTTCTTCTATTCCCTCTAAAGGTTCAATTCCTCTTATAAGTACTCCTCCTGCCACGTCTTTTTCTTCACTTATTAGATTTAAGCAGTGATACATTCCATAAATTATATAAACATATACAGTTCCCGGATCTGCATAAAGAGTTTCTGTTCTATTAGTTCTCTTGCCACCGTAAGCATGAGAAGCTTTGTCTATAGCTCCTATATAAGCTTCCGTCTCAACAATCTTTCCTTTTAAAGTAACTCCATTAATATTTCTAACTAAAACTTTTCCTAAAAGTTCTTTAGCTACAGTTAATGTATCTCTATTATAAAAATCTCTTCCTAATCTCATAAAGCACCTCTTCCATAATTCTCTTTCATGAAAATATTAGTTATACAATTTTATCTTTACTTACTAATTATAATTCTATACAATAACTTCTCAGTTTTATAAATCCTTTAAATTTAATAGTAAAAGTATATCTTTTTACTTCTAATAAATTGAATATTAAATACTTTTTCATTGCTTTTACTATATCCTATTCCA
>ERZ1034678.1171-NODE-1171-length-13475-cov-19.036513_pt1 | contig 13475 bp, 11 predicted proteins | sample MGYA00520640_ERZ1034678 | MGnify/ENA primary metagenome ERZ1034678 (study PRJEB33766, sample SAMN09781767) | gut metagenome | biome: gut microbiome | host: Homo sapiens | place: Madagascar | study: EMG produced TPA metagenomics assembly of the PRJNA485056 data...
GAACGTGATATAGAAGAGAAGGGTAGATTCTTAGAAAATAAAAATATGTTTGGTAACTGCAAAGTTCAAATTTTAGCAAATGGAATAAGAATTGAATATAATGAAGGGGCAGTAGAGAGAATATATCCTTGGAAAATTATAAGAGAGGTATTTTCTTTTAAGGAGAATATATATTTATTTATATCTTCAATTGATTATGTTTCAATTCCAAAAGGGGCTTTCAAAAACAAAGAAGAGCGTATTTCTTTTTTAAATAAGATAAGTAATGATAGAAATAATGTTAGAGAACGTATATTATCTATTATTGGATTAGCATAAGCTTAACTTTTTAGTTAAGCTTTTTTTATATTGATTTGGTAATCTAGGTTACATATTTTTTTATAAATTAGGTATATATTAAAGATAGATTATTAAAGGTAAGTGTGATATATTAATTATAAAAATTTAAAGAGGTGGAAAATAAATGTATAATTTTTTAGTGAAAAAATCAAAATGTACAGAGACAGATGCATTATTAATCCCATATTTTGAAGAAAAAACGAATATACCTAATCAAGAAATAAACAATAAGATAAATATAATTAAGAAAAAAGAACAATTTAAAGGCTCTTATGGAGAAATATTTAATATAACTAGAACAACTGAGGATAATATACAAGATATTATATTATTAGGTCTTGGAAAAGAGACAGAGATAACTAAAGAAAAAATTAGAAGAGCCTTTGGTAAAGCTGTAAATGAGATTAAGAGATTAAAAAGTAAAAGTGTATTTTTAAGATTTGATTCAGTAGAGGCTATTGGCTTAGAAAATACATTAAAAGCAATGGTTGAAGGATTAGCCTTAGGATCATATTCATTTAATAAATATAAGAGTGATAAAAAAGAAGAGGTTGAAGTTACAGTTCATATTGGGGGGCACAATATAAAGGAAGAAGAGGTAGAGTTTTGTGAGAAAGTTATTGATGAGGCTGTTCTTCTTTCAGAGACTACTTGCTTAGCAAGGGATTTAGTAAATGAACCTGCTAATAATATGTATCCAGAAACTTTAGCTAAAGAGGTTAAAAATATAGGTTCTAAATATGGATTTGAAGTTGAGGTATTTGATGAAAATCAAATAGAAGAATTAAAAATGGAATCTTTCTTATCAGTAGGAAAAGGATCAGATAATTTACCTAGACTTATAGTTATGAGATACTTTGGAGACAAGGATAATATGGATCAAAGGTTAGCCTTAGTAGGAAAGGGACTAACATATGATTCAGGTGGTTATTCTTTAAAAACTAATGCTGGAATGGTAACAATGAAGTCTGATATGGGTGGAGCCGCTTCTGTAATAGGAGCAATAAGTGCCATAGCTAAAAGAAATTTAAAAATAAATGTAATAGCCGTTGTAGCTGCTTGTGAAAACTTAATATCAGGTCATGCTTATAAGCCTGGGGATATTATAGGTTCAATGGCAGGAAAGACTATAGAAATATTAAATACAGATGCTGAAGGAAGACTTACTTTAATAGATGCTGTAACTTATGCTATAGAAAAAGAAAAGGCTAGTGAGATAATTGATGTGGCTACATTAACTGGCGCTGCTTTAGTTTCCTTAGGAGAGGATGTTACAGCCGTAATAACTAATAAGGATGAATTCTATGGAGAGCTAAGAGAAGCTTCTTATGAGACTGGAGAAAAGGTATGGCAAATGCCTAGCTTTGAAGATTACAGTAAGCTTATAAAATCTAATATAGCAGATTTAAAAAATATAGGTGGAAAGTATGCAGGAACAATAACTGCAGGATTATTTATTGGAGAATTTGTTCAAAATAAACCTTGGTTACACTTAGATATAGCTGGCCCAGCATTCTCAGAGAAAAAAGGAGATTATTGTCCAACTGGAGGAACAGGTGCAGGAGTTAGAACTTTATATGAATTAGCTAATAGAAGATGTAAATAAGATAAAAAGTAAGAATTAAGATTATAACCTTTATTAATTTTAAAAGCTAATAGTTAATAAATAAGAATTTATTTTATAAATTAAAAAAGAAGTGGATTATTCCACTTCTTTTTTTAGAATTCTGCAGTACCAGTAGTTCTTGGGAATGGTATTACGTCTCTTATGTTAGCCATTCCAGTAATGTACATTATTAATCTTTCAAAACCTAGACCAAATCCAGAGTGAACAGTTTCACCGTATTTTCTAAGTTCTAAATACCACCAGTAATCTTCTTCATTTAAGTTTAATTCAGCCATTCTAGCTTTTAAGACATCAAGTCTTTCTTCTCTTTGACTACCACCTATGATTTCTCCTATTCCAGGAACTAAGCAGTCCATAGCAGCAACTGTTTTTCCGTCTTCATTTAATCTCATGTAGAATGCTTTAATATCCTTTGGATAATCAGTTACAAATACAGGTTTTTTGAATATTTGCTCTGTTAAATATCTTTCATGTTCAGTTTGAAGATCTATTCCCCACTCAACAGGATATTCGAATTCTTTACCTGATTCTTGAAGTAATTTAACAGCTTCAGTATAAGTAACTTTTCCGAATTCTGAGTTTACAACATGGTTTAATCTCTCTAATAAGCCTTTGTCAACAAATTGGTTGAAGAAAGCTATTTCCTCTGGACATTCATCCATAACGTATTTTATAACGTACTTTAACATGTTTTCAGCAACTTCCATGTCATCTATTAAATCAGCAAAAGCCATTTCAGGTTCTATCATCCAGAACTCAGCAGCATGTTTTACTGTATTTGAGTTTTCAGCTCTAAATGTAGGACCAAATGTATAGATATTTCTAAATGCTAAAGCAAAACATTCAGCGTTTAATTGTCCTGAAACTGTAAGGTTAGTTTCTTTTCCGAAGAAGTCTTGTGAGAAGTCAATTCCACCTTCTTCTGATATAGGAGGAGCCATCATGTCTAAAGTTGTTACTCTAAACATTTCTCCAGCACCTTCACAGTCTGAACCAGTTAATATTGGAGTATGAGTGTAAACAAATCCTTGATCTTGGAAGAATTTATGGATAGCGTAAGCTGCAACACTTCTTACTCTGAATGTAGCTGAGAAAGCATTACTTCTTGGTCTTAAGTGAGCTATTGTTCTTAAATACTCAAAAGTATGTCTTTTCTTTTGTAGAGGATAATCTGAATCTGACATTCCCTCTACTATTATTTCTTCTGCTTGAATTTCAAATGGTTGCTTTGAATCTGGAGTCTCAACTAAAGTTCCTATAACTGATATTGATGAACTTATAGGTAATTTAGAAATTTCTTTGTAGTTTGATATCTTAGCGCTATCAAAAACTACTTGAACGTTTTTAAAGAACGAACCATCATTAACTTCTATAAATCCAAAAGCATTTGATGCTCTTAAAGTTCTTATCCAACCTGAGATTTTTACTTTCTTATCACTATATTCACTAGTGTTTCTGTAAAGACTTTTTACTAAAACTACATCTTTCATTATTATTTCCTCTCTTTCCTAATTAAGTTTTATTCCAAATAAAAAAGCCCTTCATCCACATAATTAATGGGACGAATGGCATTATTCGCGGTACCACCCAAATTGCTATAAAATAGCCGGCTTTATGAACACAAAAATGTTCTTCAAGTATAACGGCCTGAAACCGTCTAAGTCTACTCTCCTAAAAGGATTTCGGTTAGAAACTCAGAGATGTTCTTCAAAATAGGATACACTGCAGAACTCACACCATAATCTGCTCGCTGAGAGTTACTTCCTAAGTTTACTCTTCTCTTCATAGTAAATAAAATAGTATTTAGTTCGATTAATAATGATTTTACAATAAAACATTAACATTTGCAATATTAACAACATAGAAATATATAGATATAGTGTGTAATATAGGAGTTTTTATGTGCAATTTTTTTGAAGAAAAGTTTGAACAAATAAATAAATTGAAACATTTAATGACTTTATATAAAGGAAATAACCAAGCTAAAATATATAAAGAACAAATAGAAGATATTTTTAAAGAATTTCAAAGGGATTATATAAGGGAAGAAAGTAATACTATACTTATTTTGACAAAGGAGGATTTAGCTAATTTTAATGGGGAAAATGGAAACCCAGCCTATATTTCTATAGATGGTATTATATATGATATTTCAAATATAGAATTGTTTAAACAAAGTCCTTATAACAGTTTAAAACTTGGAAGTGATGTAACAGAGACCTTTTATGAGTTAAATGATGGAGATGAATCTATATTAAGAGATATTCCTATGGTAGGACTTTTAGCAGAGCCTGAGGAAGCTGAATTTATGGATAGAGTAGAAGAGTATTATCCACAACAAAAGCTTAAAATAATGAGTTCAGAAGAACTTAAAAAATATAATGGAGAGAATGGAAGGTTAGCATATGTAGCTATTGAAGGAATAGTTTATGATATAACCAATTTATCAGGTTTGGAGCTATTTAACGGGACAAATTTAAGATTAGGCTCTGATATTACTAAAGAATTTAAAACTTATTACAGAGGGGATAAGGAGCTTTTAAAGGATGCTAAAGAAGTAGCAATATTACATGATTTCAATGAAAGTCAAAGGGGAAAACATATTGAACACAATCTTAAGGAGTTAACCTTAAATGAATTATCAAAATATAATGGAGAAAAAGGGAAACCTCCCTATATATCTATATTTGACACAATATATGATCTAAGCTATGTAGATAAATGGCAAGAAAAAAACATAAAAGTAGGATATGATTTAACAGGGGAATATAAAGAGGTTTATGGGAATGATAAATCTCATTTAAAAAATTAAAAAGTTGCAGGGGTCTTAATTTGTGGTTTAAATGATTATTAAAAAAATAAAAGCTAGATTAACTTATGAACTACTTATTATAAAATTTAAAGAAAGAATTCTATAAAATTTTTACACAATAAAATTAAAATTCTCATCTAATTGAAACCTAGTAGTTTAAGTTAAATCTAGCTTTTTATTTATTCTTTACCAAACTCATAAGAGTATATTAACTTTTGAGGGAAGTTTTTTAATTCCATATCTTTCATAGTTCTTCTAAATTCATAAGGAACAGTTTTCATTTCTACCTTTAATTTAAATTCATTTGAAAAATCTAATATAACATAAGTAGCATGAGGTTTACCGTTTTTAGGTTTACCAACACTACCATCATTTATAATAACCTTATCACCTATTTTCTTAGCATATGGAATATGAGTATGAGCACAAACTAATACATCTTCCTTAAGCTCATCCATTATCTCCTCTAATTCTGAATAATCTTCACTTAAATATTCATTTATTTTTCTTGGACTACCATGGACAAATTTTATTGATTTTCCACACACATTCATTGAAATATCATCAGGTAAGTTATCTAAATAATATCTATTAGATGTTCTTAGTTCTTCTACAGTCCAAGGAAGAGAAAATGAGTTTATATCTGTATCTCTAATGTATGTATAATCATTATCCACAACAGAAGCATCATAATTTCCTTTTAAACATAAAATATTTCTTCTTTTTATAAGAGCTATTACTTCATTAGGATGAGGTCCATAACCAACTAAGTCTCCTAAACATATTATAGAATCAATATTTTGGTTATCTATATCTTCTAAAACTTCTCTTAAGGCATATAAGTTTCCATGTATATCTGATATTACTGCTATTCTCAATTTAAAGACCTCCTATTTATTAAAAAATTTTACTATAAATATTATATAACAATTTAGTGGACAAAATAAAAAAATAAATATTACAAATAAATGTATATTATTAGATAGTTTGAAATTATGATATAATTTATTTAATGAATTTTAACTATTAGAGAGGAGCAATAAAGGTGAAAGAAGGAAGAGTAAAAAGAATTTTAGAAGCTATGAAGGCAAATGATATACCTCAAATGTTAGTTTCTTCACCTGCATCAATATTTTATTTAACAGGTAAGTGGATATCACCTGGAGAAAGAATGATAACACTTTACTTAAATACAAAGGGTGAACAAAAGTTTATAGTAAATGAATTATTCCCAATAAATGAGGACTTAGGTGTTGATATTTTATGGTACAACGATACTATGAATCCAATAGACATCTTAGATAAGATAATAGATCATGAAGAAGTATTAGGAATAGATAAGGATTGGAAGGCACATTTCTTAATTCAATTATTAGATAGAAATTCAGCAAAGAAATTTGTTAATGGATCTCCTATAGTTGATAGAGTTAGAATGAGAAAAGATGATGAAGAAATAGCTTTAATGAAAGAAGCTTCAAGAATAAATGATATTGTAGTAGAAAAAGCAATAAAGAGTTTAAAAGAGGGAATGACTGAAAAAGAAGTAGTAGAAGTTTTAGGAAAAGGTTATGCTGAATATGGGTGTCAAGGATATTCTTTTGAACCTATAGTTGCTTTTGCAGCTAATGCAGCAGATCCGCATGCAGAGTCAGGAGAACAAAAATTAGAAAAAGGTATGGGAGTTCTAATAGATACTGGATGTAGAAAGGATTATTACTGTTCAGATATGACTAGATGTGTATTCTTTGGTGAGCCAACAGAACATCAAAAAGAAATATTTAACACAGTTTTAGAAGCGAATAAAAAAGCCATAGATATGATTAAACCAGGAGTTAGATTTTGTGATATAGATAAAGCGGCTAGAGATGTTATAGAAAATAAGGGGTATGGCAAGTATTTCACTCATAGAACAGGACATTCAATAGGAATAGAAACTCATGATTTTGGTGATGTTGGATCAACTAATACTGATGAAGTTAAACAAGGTATGATTTTCTCAGTAGAACCAGGAATATATCTTCAAGGAGATATGGGAGTAAGAATAGAAGATTTAGTATTAGTAACTGAAGATGGATGTGAAAGATTAAATCACTTAAAGAAAGAATTAGTTGTTATTAAATAATAGTTTAAATGAAAAGAACATTCTTCAATTGAAGAATGTTCTTTTATTTTATGTAATTTAAATTCTTCTAACTATTAAGCACTAAATAAGATACCTGCTATAGTAGCTGTCATACAAGTAGCTAATACACCACCTAAAAGTGCTTTAAATCCTAACTTAGCTATAGTTGGTTTCTTTTCTGGAGCTAATCCACCAATACCACCTAATTGTATAGCAACTGAACTTAAGTTAGCAAATCCACAAAGAGCGTAAGTTAATATCATTATAGTTTTAGGTTCTAAAGTACCATTTGCTATATAGTTTGATAATTGTGAGTAAGCTAAGAATTCATTAACTGCTAATTTAATTCCTAGTAAGTCTCCAGCTACGAAAACATCTTTAGTTGGAACTCCCATTATAAATGCTAATGGAGAGAATAATCTACCAAGAATCCAGTTTAAGCTTAACCAAGGTGCACCAAATATTCCACCTATTGCTCCGAATAAAGCATTAATCATAGCTATAAGAGCAACGAATGCAAGAAGCATAGCACCAACATTTAAAGCTAATCCTAAACCTTCTGAAGCACCATTTGCAGCAGCTTCAATAACATTTTCACTTTCAACTTTAAGGTCTAAAGTTCCACCACCTTTAGTTTCAGGAACTTCAGTTTCTGGAACTAGTATTTTAGCTAATATTAATCCGGCAGGAGCTGCCATGATTGATGCTGCTAATAAGTTACCAGCGTTAACACCCATAGCTACATAACCAGCCATAACACCACCAGCAACAGTAGCCATACCACCTACCATAATTGCGCATATTTCTGATTTAGTCATGTTCTTTATGTATGGTTTAACTAGTAGAGGAGCTTCTGTTTGGCCTAAGAAGATATTACCAACTGCACTGAAAGTTTCAGCACCACTTGTTCCTAATGCTTTAGCAACCCCTTTAGCAATAACTTTTACAACAACTTGAACTATACCTAAATGATAAAGTACACTCATTAATGATGAGAAGAAGATAATTGTTGGTAAAACTTGTAGAGCAAATATCATACCGAATTTGTCTGTATCAAGTAATGGGCCAAATAAGAATGAACTACCTTCTTTAGTAAAATCTAATAATTTAGTTATTCCATTACTAATCCATTCAAAAACTGCTCTACCAGCAGGAACTTTTAGAATTAGTAATGCGAAGATAATTTGTAATAAAAGACCTGTTCCAACCAAGCGCCAGTTGATCTTCTTTCTATTTTCAGAAAAAAGAACAGCTATACCAATAATACAAATAAGACCGATTACACCAATAAACCTATCCACATTTATTCTCCTTTTCTTGTGTTTTTATACTAAATTTATATTTAATAAAAGTTAAATTTATATAAGTTAGTAACTTTTTATTAAATTTCTTTTATAATGTTAGTCATTAACTCTATGAATGTTTTTCTAACTTTAGCTGAAGTTTCCATAACTTCTTCGTGATTAAGCGGTTGCTCTAATATACCAGCAGCCATGTTAGTCATACATGATACACCTATAACTTTCATTCCACTATGATTAGCTATTATAACTTCAGGAACTGTTGACATACCAACTGCATCTGCTCCTAATATTTTGGCCATTCTTACTTCTGCAGGAGTTTCGTAAGTTGGACCACTAAACATAGCATATACACCTTCTTTTACTTCTATTCCTAAATTTTTAGCTATATCTTTAACTTGAGATCTTAAATCTTTATCATAGGCATTTGACATATCAGGGAATCTAGTACCGAATTCATTTAAGTTTTTACCTATTAAAGGATTTGATCCTGATAAATTTAAGTGGTCTGATATTATCATTAAATCTCCAGGAGTATATTCTTTATTAACTGCTCCAGCAGCGTTAGTAACTACTAAAGTCTCAACTCCTAATAGTCTCATTACTCTTACAGGACAAGTAACTTCTTGCATTGAGTAACCTTCATAGTAGTGGAATCTTCCTTGCATTGCAACAACTTCTTTACCTTGGAATTTTCCTATAACTAATCTTCCAGCATGACCTTCAACTGTAGATACAGGGAAGTTTGGAATTTCATTGTATGGGAAATATTCAGCATCTTCTATTTGATCAGCTATAGCTCCTAATCCTGAACCTAATATTAATCCTAGTGTTGGGTTGTATTTGCTTTTACCTTTTATGTACTCAGCAGCTGCTTTAATTTTGTTTGATAAATCCATAATTTTACACCTCTTTAGTTAAATTTTATTTAGTAATGATTTTAATTTTAAAATATTTCCAGTATGTGGTAACGCTTACTTTGAAATGTATAGAATTCTAAATTAAACTTAAAATTATTTTATTAACTTTTCTGAACCTTTTAAAACAAGTTCAGGAGTTATTGTTATACTATTTAATTCTTTTTTAGAGTCATTATTCAAGGATTCTATTAATAAATCCATACCAATCTCTCCAAGTTCTTTAGTTGGCCCATTTATATGACTAATATTTATACCTAGTGTATCTAATATAGGTATATTATCGAAGGAGATTAATGAAATATCTTTTGATAATTCAAGTTTTGCTTCTCTTAAAGCTTTTAAACAACCTAAAGTCATAAGATTATTGCATACAAAAATGGCTGAAGGTCTATTTTTCATAGCTAAGATTTTCTTAGTACATTCATATCCACTTTCTTCTTCATAATTTCCATAAAAAATTAAGTCATTATTTATAGGAATATTATTCATTAATAATGCTTTTTCATATCCTAACAATCTATCCTGAGCTGGTTTAGATGTCATACGCCCAGTAATTATTGCTATATCTTTATGATTAGCATTAATTAATGCTTCTATGGCGTCATAAGAACCTTTAATATTGTCCACAAAAACACCGTTAAAATTGTGATATTTAAGACTTCCATCAATTAATATTACTGGTATACCTAAATTAGTAATAGTTTTTAGATACTCACTATTTAAATCATTTTCAACAGAGGTTGGACAAATTATAATGCCTCTAATTCTTTGTTCCTTTAATGTCTTAATAGCTTTTATTTCTCTATCTATGCTTTCATTAGAGTCACAAAGAATCAAATTTAGATTATGTACTTCTGCAACATCACTTATTCCTTTTATTATTGATCCAAAGAATGGATTTGTAATATCAGGAACTATAACTCCAATAGTATTAGTAATACTTTTTGAAAGACTTCTAGCAATAGCGCTAGGGGTATAATTATATTTATTTATAACTTTTATAACATTTTCACGAGTTTCCTTTTTTACATATCCAGAATTATTTATAACTCTAGAAACTGTAGCTAGAGAAACTCCCGCTTCTTTTGCAATATTATTTATTGTTACAGACATTTCATTCACCATCCTTGTACATTATTATTATAGATTAACTTTGAAAATAATTAAACAAATATTTTCCAAAAAATCAATCTAAAGCTATGTGTTATCGCTTACACAATAATGCACAAAAAAAGAATTACTATATGTAAATGATAACATTATTTTTATAATAATGCAAACAAAAAAAGACTATTTTTTAGTAAAATAGTCTTTAAATTAATTTAGTTTAAAAAAAGTTCACCAACTTTAACTACATCACCAGCTCCAACTGTTAAAAGTAAGTCACCTTTTGATAAGTTAGCATTTACATATTCTAAAGCTTCTTCATGAGAGTGTACATTTGTACATTTAACTCCATGAGCTCTTATAGCATCTCCTAATTGATCTGAATTTATTTCACCTAAATCCTTTTCTCTAGCTGCATATATATCCATTAAAACAAGCTCATCACAATCATCAAAACATTTAACAAAATCATTGAATAGAGTTTTTGTTCTTGTGTAAGTATGTGGTTGGAATACACAAACTATTTTATTGTGATTCATTTTTTTAGCTGTGCTTAGAGTAGCTTTTATTTCAACAGGGTGGTGAGCGTAATCATCAATAACAATTATATCATTTTTAGTACCCTTGTATTCGAATCTTTTATGAGCTCCTCCAAAGGATGAAAGACCTGATACTATTGCATCAGCGTTTATATTGAATATTTCTGCTAAACATACAGCTGATAATGAGTTTGATACATTATGCATACCAGGTACATTTAAAGAAAGAGAAAGAAGTTTTTCTTCATTTCTAAATACATCAAAAGTAGCACAACCTTTTTCATTAAACTCTATATTTCTAGCTTGGATATCCCCATTATTAATTCCATAAGTTAATACATTGCATTTAGCTACTTCAAGAACTTCCATAACTTTTTTATCATCAGCATTTCCTATGATATATCCATCATTAGGTATAAGTTTAACAAATTGTTTAAATGTATCTTTTATGTGATTTATGTCCTTATAAAAATCTAGATGGTCTGCATCTATGTTTAATATTATTCCAACATAAGGGAAGAATCTTAAGAAACTTTGTTTATATTCACAAGCTTCTGTTATAAAGTATTCACTATTTCCAACTCTAAAGTTTCCATGAATAATATCTAAATCTCCACCAACTAATATTGTAGGGTCTAGATCTGCACTAAGGGCAACATGAGAAATCATTGAAGTAGTAGTAGTTTTTCCGTGAGTTCCAGCTACAGCAACATTGAATTTATGACCTTTCATAATTTGTCCTAAAAATTCAGCCCTGTCCATTAAAATAAGATTATCCTCTTTAGCCTTAATTATTTCAGGATTATCGCTAGGTATTGCTGCGGTATATACAACTACATCAACATCTTGTAAATTATCTTTACTGTGACCTATGTATATTTTTGCACCTTCTTCTTTTAATCTATTAGTAATTTCTGATTCTTTTGAATCAGATCCTGAAACTTTGTAACCAGCATTAAGTAATACAGCAGCTAAGCCACTCATACTAACTCCACCAATTCCTATGAAATGAACTTTTTTATTAATATCTTTTAATAAATCGAAAGCCAAGATATCAACTCCTTTACTTATATACACTAATAATTATATACATTTTTTTATAAAAGCACACAAAAAAATTCTTTTTAAAATCATTTTATGAAAATTTATTTGGTTTAGTGCTAAAAATAATCAACAGATATTTAGATAGTTATTATAGAATAACTTAATAATTATCAATAAAAAAGTATTAAAATTCGAAATGAGTGATATATAACCGGTTAACAGTATTAATAAAGTTTGTTATAATTATTTTAAATGCAGAATAAGAAGAAAAATAATTATAAAAATATATGTGTTTTGTAAAGAATAAAATATGAATTATAAGTGGAAAATATATACTGGAAATTTATATAGGTCAGGTGATTAATATGGAGAAGTTAAGTAGAAATAGTAGAGTATCGATTATAACAAAAATTCTTATAGAGAATCCTAATAAAATAATAGGATTAAATAAGTTTTCAGATCTTTTAAATGCAGCTAAATCAACTATAAGTGAAGATATAGTTATTGTTAGAGAAGTGTTATCTAAATTTTCTATGGGAAAAGTTGAAACAATAGCTGGTGCTGCTGGTGGAATAAGATATATTCCAGAAGTGGGAGAAATGGAAAAAAGAAAGTTTTTAGAGGAATTATGTGATATTGCAAGTGAAAGCAATAGAGTTGTTCCAGGCAATTTTTTATATGTTACAGATATAATGTTTAATCCAAGTATAATAAGCAAAGCTTCTATTATATTAGCATCTTATTTTCAAGGTATGGATGTAGACTATGTAATAACTGTGGAAACTAAGGGCGTTCCGTTAGCTTACGAAGTAGCTAAATGCTTAGGAGTACAATTAATAACAGCAAGAAGAGATAGTAAAGTAACGGAAGGATCTACAGTTTCAATAAACTATGTTTCAGGAACATCAGGTAAAATACAACAAATGTGTTTATCTAGAAAATCATTAAAGCAAGGAAGCAAATGTATATTCATAGATGATTTTATGAGAGGTGGCGGAACTGCTAAAGGTTTAGTTGATTTATTAAAAGAATTCGATTCTGAGCTTATGGGAATTGGAGTATTAATAGACAATAAATTATCAACAAACAAAATAACAAAAGATTATGTATCTTTAATTGATATTGTTGAGATAAATGAGGATGGAGTGAAAATGGTACCATCTATGTAATTTCTATAGTTGTTGTGTTAAAGAATAATTTACAAAAAATATGAAAAAAAGAAGGATTTCTATATTTTTCATAGAATATACATAATAACAACAACTGGAGGTGTACCATAATGAATATTACAGATGTAAGAATTAGAAAAATATCTGCAGAAGGTAAAATGAAAGCTATAGTTTCAGTAACTTTTGAAAATCAATTTGTAGTACATGATATCAAAGTTATAGAGGGGCAAAATGGGCTTTTCATAGCAATGCCTAGCAGAAAGACACCAGATGGAGAGTTTAAGGATATAGCTCATCCTATAGATACACAAACTAGAGAGCAAATTCAAAAAGCTATTCTTGATGAATATGAAAAGGTTAAAAACTTAGATATGCAAGAATAATTTTAATAAAAGGAAGATGACTTCCTTTTATTTTTTTGTATTAAATTATAATTTTCATGCAAATAGCATTAAATAAGTTATTATTGAAATAAGTAATTTATTAACATATAAT
>ERZ1034678.1180-NODE-1180-length-13431-cov-9.508224_pt1 | contig 13431 bp, 10 predicted proteins | sample MGYA00520640_ERZ1034678 | MGnify/ENA primary metagenome ERZ1034678 (study PRJEB33766, sample SAMN09781767) | gut metagenome | biome: gut microbiome | host: Homo sapiens | place: Madagascar | study: EMG produced TPA metagenomics assembly of the PRJNA485056 data...
AAATTTAGCATCATTGTCAGAATATATATTTATAGTAATATTACTACCAACTAGACCTAAATCAATTAAAAAAAGTAATAATTGTTCATAATATCGTCCAGAGACTGAGATATTCATACTGTTAGGATTACTATAATCAAAATTATAATAAATGGATAATGTATCCATCACTCCTTCGGCTAAGTTAATAGTTAAATGTTCTTTGCTCATTACATCTATTACTGAAGCCATAGAATAAAATATTCTATTTTCATTACTTTTTTCTGTTATCGGATATTTAAACCATGATATTTTTTCAGTATTTGTTATATCCCTAAATAGTATATGTGAATTGCCATAAGATAAAAATCCAACATACTTATCCTCTATTTTATATGCAATATTATTTGGACATGTGATAGATTTGATATTATTGAGAATTAGAAAATCTCTTAATGAAGTAATTACTTTCATTTTTTCTAAATCTTCTTCATTTAATTTAATACCAAGTCTTTTCTCAATATATTTAATTTTTATATGTTCCGGATTGCATTTCGGTAATTTATAATCAAAATATAATCTCTTTGTTTCTTTATTTAATCCTTTTTTATCTATTTTATCAGATGTTTTATTTAATGAAAATAATCCTGATTTTAAATCAATATCGGATATATCTAATAATGAAAGCATTTCCGGTTTTAATATTCCAGACTCACCACATTTAAAACAATTATAAACAACTTGGTTATTATCATCTGGATTAATTCTTATATATAAATGACCTGTGTTTTCATTTGCTGAATCACCACAGTATGGACATCTTGTCCTATATTCAACTTCATTAACTTGTTTACAAAATACTCCTCTATTCATAAGAGCGTGAATTAAATCAAGTTTAACTTCTTTATTATTCATTTATTTTTTCCTTTCATTTTTAATTATTTCATTGTCAAATTCAGTATAAAAGATAAAAAAATATAGATATAGTGTGTTTTCACTATATCTATATTTTATAAATTATAAACTATTTAAGAAAAAGAGAAGTTCATCACTTATTTTATCTTCTGAATAAACTATTTCTTCTCCTAGTAATTCTGGATTTTCATATGTTACATAGGTGAAACGAGTATTGATGAACGTACTCAATTTTTCCAAGATAATATCTGGCTTAATCTGAACAAGGTACTTATATTTAGAGTTTTTAAGTTTTTCATAAAGATATGATTCATCAATTTTATTAATAAACCTATTATTACGAATCACTCTATTATTTACCCTATCTTCAAGATTACCTGTTAGTATATAAGGTAAAGCCGCTTGATGAATATCTCCTGTTTCAGTGTCATATCCTAACTCTAATAACAGTTTCTTCTTTAAAATAACAGCAAGAGTAATATGTTCTCTTTTAGTTAAGAGATTCATATCTCTATAAGCACCAAAATATTTTGCAAAGAATGAATCAATAAATTCAATCTGCAATTTTGACAATGAAAGATTTTTGATATAATATTCTATTTCTTCGTCAGATATAGGAACATCAAATTTCTTTTTTATATCTTTCATCGTTTCTTCTTTATTGATATCTACAAGAATTGTAGTACCCTCATTGAGTTTTGTCAAATTCATAGCCATTTTATCTATACCCGATAATCCGTCGCTATTTTTTGCATTTGTAACTTCTGTCAAGTTTTTCTGATATTGATCTTTTAAGAAATAATTCAATTGAAACTTGATAATTGTTTTATTAAAACCAATAACGTTCTCTTTATATTTCTTTTGTTTCGGATCCCAATGTTCATTGAACTTATATTTTACAATGTTTTCAGATATCAAAACCTTTTTAACAAATTGGTTGATTACTGTAAAAACATCAGTACCAAATATTTCACGTTGTTCAAATATTGGAGCATTATTACTATTACTCTCAAGAACCTTAGCCTTGCATTTTATTATTCTCTATATCTCTATAGATGTTTAGACTATATCTTCATTTGTTATATTCTATTACCAAATATAACAAAGCCTCCCGTTTCGGTTTATTGATATCATTAGATATCTCACCTACATTTCGTCCTATTATTGGACCTACTCGTTAAATATTACATGGATGTACAGTCCATTTTGATATTTCTATCTTCATAATATTTAACTTTCCCTAGTCGTTGAACGTTAAACGAAAAAGTTATTTATTAAATTTATTATTATAATAATAAACAGTTTTAATTTTAATACCTGTTAAATCTGATATTTCTTGAAATGATTTATTTTTATCTAATAAAAGTTTTTTCAGTAGTTGGAGTTGTTCATTACTATATTTTTGTTGTTTTGGTTTATAATTACTGAAATCATATTTATTAGTAATATCTTTCCATGAACCATTATAAAGAATATCATATACAAAACCCGGTTTATTATTTGTCATTTTAGCAATTTCAGAAATTGATAATTTATTTTCGACAATAAGCTGACAAATATACTCAATTTCATCAGCTGTATGTGTGGCAAGATGACTATCATTTCCTTTTTTATATAAACCAGTTTTATACCCGTGATTTTTATTTGTTTTATCATCAACCCATTCCAAATTATAAATACTATTATTCCATTTTTGTTTACCATTAATATGATTAACTTCTAAATCATTAAAAGTTAAATTAATATTGGTATATATTGGTGGAATTTTTATAAATTCTTTTGCAATAATACGATGAATATAATCACGGTATGGATTTTTATTATGATATAAAGTTATAACATAATATCCATTAGGCATTCGAATGGGTGTTAAAAAATAATGTTTATTATTTATTATATGAACAATACGACCAAAACTACTACATTCGTAGTTTGTTTTTTCATTATTAATATATATTGGTTTCCATTCTTCATGAATATTTTTTCTATTTAAATATTCATGATATTTAAATAATAATTGTAATTCTACCACTCGTTGATTTTTATTATTCATTATTTTCACCACCTTTTTTAGTTTATTATTTCTTTTTCGTTTCTTCGCTGCGTGATTGTCTCTATTCTTAACCTTATTACTATACCTTGGTAATTACTCCTCGCCCTTATAATATTACTATTATAAGTTAGTAGTTAAGAGTTAACGAGAGTTCCCCGCAATTAAAGAGGTTTATTAACGTCTACGCCTAAGGCTTTTTTGGTTAACGTAGACATACAGCTTATTATACATATCAATTTTCGTCAATGTATAATAATCTCCAGATTCAAGATAGTATTTATAAACTCTTCCATCTTCTGTCATTTTTGTTACAGTTCCATTTTTGAGAGCATCATCTATGACTGATTTATCTATTCCTCTTTCTAATAAATTGCCATCTTTATCAAATCTTTCATAATCATTACCATAACCAAATATAGTAAATAATTTATGATAGAATCTAAATATAACATCATCATCTTTTTCAATTTTATAGATATTGATTGCTAGATAATGAAAGAGAAGAGGTGACATGAGTTTCATACCGAATGAGATTCTTAATAAAATTTTTATGTGCTGGTTTGTAAACTCGAGAGATTCCAAATGTTTCTTCTCGTTTTTCATGTACTTTTTCTTCTCTTCGGTGTCTGATTCAATATCATCAAGATAGTTTTCTTCAACCATCTGATTTATTTTTTCAACCATGTCTGGTGTAAAAAGAATTTCATATATCATATCGATAAATGCATTCATATTTTCTATATTATATCTCTTTTGATAATCAAGCTCATATTTAAGCTTAAAGTACGCTACTGGGAGGGTTCCCTCAGCATCATAGTAATTCATAAAGAAATTAATATACTTTGTGATGATAGGTAATTGGTTTTCATATGAACCTTTATTAATTATAAAGGTATCGAATTCCTTTAACCTTTTTCTTTTTTCTACTTTACTAAGAGTACTCTTAGTAGTTTCTTTCATAAATTGCTCCAAATCAAACAACTTTTCAAAATAACATATGAACAGTCTTCCATCTGGAACAACATATTTCTGACTTTCTCTTGGCTTCCAAGTATTTATCTTAGAAGTTCTCTTTGCCATTTCAGAAATCTGGTTTGGTTTCTCTACTTTTGGAGGTAGAGATTTGTCGTCGACCAATATTGTTTCTGCCTTACTCAATTTTTAACCCTTCCCTTCTCGTGATGTCTATTATATATGACAAACTCCAAATTAATAATATATAAATAAGGTTATAATATTATCTTTTCGTAGTTGATTTTCCTGCTCTCTTTTTCATAACTAGTTTAACACTATTAGTCGATTTAGTTGCAAATTTTCGTGTTATACTTTTTTGTGATTGAGAAGTTGATTGCTGTGCCATCTTACGATGAATATCAGGTATCTTACTTTTTGCTTTATCTTTAGCTTTCTTTTCAGATATACCTAGAGTTTTTTGCATCTTCTTTTCAGTAGCCAGTAATTCTTGGTCAAATTTTACAGACCTAAAATCTGATATTCCGGCTAGAAAAGCTGCTGGAGTCTTTTTCTTTTGTAAAAGAATTCCGCCCTTATTTAAAACTCTAAACTTAGCTGCAGATAGGAACTTACATGCGAAATAAATAGATTTATCATATGAAAGTTCCATATCTGAGTTAGTTTTTTCCGGCATTACATTCACGTAATCAGGATCTAATTTATTATAGAGTAAATCAATCAAATATCCCTCTTTTTTATATAAAACAGCATATTTATATATAAAGCTTGGACTATTAGAGAAAAATTGAATATAGTAAGCACGAAGACTTAAACTCTTTAATACCGAAGGGTCGTCTGTAAAAAAGCGTATTACAACATCATATTCATATTTTCCAGCTTTCTGAGATTCTGATGGCACTTTTATATGAATATAATATGAATCTTCTATATTCATATAACCAGCAACATAAATTTTATTTTCTCTTATAAATTCATTATATTTTGCTTCATACTTCATATCCTTTTCCATACTATCAGTTCTATGGAAAGGCGAACGCATGAATTCGCTTAAAGTTTGATATTTTTTACTCATAATAAATTTACCCCACATTCGTTGTTAGAAATTATGACGCTGTGTAACAACCATCTGATTACCAGTTATTAACAGTGAAATCAAATCTATAGTTGCCTTAAGAATTTCTTCATCTGTTTGTGAACTGTTTATAACTCTATTTGTAAATTTCTTTGTAGATACATCAAATACTTGATGTGTGCAAATTGAATAATGAATAATAATATCATAGAATGAGAAATCATCCAAAGTCATATCAAGTATCTTTTCAATACTATCACTATCCAGTTCGTCAAATGCTTTAGTATTATTACAATAAGAATTATAAGTTGACTTAAACCCTTCAATATCTTTTATAACCTTATCATCACCATCTGAATTTATGAGTACCGTCTTGTATACATCATAGAAACCACCATAGAGAATTTTTAAAAGGATATAATCAACTGTAACACTAAAGTTTTCATCTTTCTCAATATTTTCATCGAGAATTTTCTGAAATTCTGATATTAAATCAAGGTTACAACCAAGAACAACTCCATTACTAAATGCAGATGCTGCAGCTTTAATTGCATCATCAACTGCATCCTTTAGAAGTTTCTGAGATAACTCGGAATCAGCTCCAACTTCAATAATACCCATCTTTAAATTAAGTGAATAATATCTCTGTTGTGCTTGTGAAACTTCTACATTAAATGTACCAAGTTTCTTATACTTATCTTCAGCTTCTTTAAGGAGCATTTCTGCGTCTTTACGACAAGCTTCATAACGATCTTTATCATAGAAGAAATCAGCAAAGATAGATGTTTTTAATCCGATAGATATACCTCTAGCATATCCAAGACGAATAGGACTAGCCCCACAAGGTTCATGCACTTTCCAATTATCAGGAAGTTGATCTATTCCATTATTGAAAAGAAGACCCTGTTGTGCACTGTTATCTGTATTATATGCAGCACATCTTAATCCAGTTATTTCGTCTCTACTATCAATATTAAACACATCGTTTATAAGTAAACCATTATCTATTTCTTCAATTAATGAAGCCATAACAGGTCTATCAAGAACTGTTGTGTTACAGAGAACAGCAAAATCTTCTACAAGTCTTCTTGTATGTGCTGATACTGCTTTATATGTACAAAGTACCATATTAACATCTTTATTCTTTGAATACTCATTGGTTAAATCACGACGAATAACCTGAGTTAGTGCAACTTCATCATAAAAAGGAGCAGCAACTATAAGATGTCTACCTCTTTGTTTTGATTCAAATGATAATGGTTTAAGAACCTTTTCATATACATTCTTTGTTACTTTCGTAGAAAGAATGATTATATCAGCTTCATCAAGCTTCATAGTGTTATCATCAGAATTAATATACAGCTTATCATTAAGCATGAGGTCATATTTATATCCATTAATAATATCCTTTTTTGTTACGCCATCTGTTGCAAGTTCACAACTAATAGCAGGACACGCAAGTTCCTTATATAATTCAGCAATATATGAAGTAATGACTTTATCACCATTACTTGAAATATATACAACATCATATATATTCTTATAGAGCTCATCCGGATTACTTGATCTTATACTTCTAACACGAGACTGTAATCTAGTGATAACATTTTCCTTGATATCATTAAATTTATTAATAATATCACGTGGAAGAGCATGAAGAAGTTTAAGCATATCTGCTCTCTTCATATAGTTATTATATATACTATTAGTAGCGATGACTGCAGATGTTGTACCATCGCCAACTGTATAATTCAGTCTTCCACAAATATCAGCAGCCATATCAGCAATAGCTTGGTCTACAAGTGTTTCAGAAGCATCCATTGAAAGATTCTTCATTATAGTATAACCATCTTTAGTTACATGACTATATGGATAATTATATATCAGTGTTGGTGCACCATAAGGTCCAAAAGACTTAGATAGAGTTTTCCAAAGTAAATGGAAAACCTTGGAGATTCTTTCTTCAAATTCTTCTTTTGAAATTACATTGACAGCAGGGTTTTTCTTAAAATGCCTACCATCCTGAGTACTCATATCAGTACCCACTTTCAATTCTGTTTCATGATTCATAAATTTAGCTCCTTTCAAAATTTAATGTTAAAGCGTTGTTAAAAGAACGATATTATTTTATGTTATATTCATTTTAAATTAAAATTATCAAAAAAGTTATATTTCAATACATGACGACTTATGATATCTTCAAATGGAATTATAAAATCTTCAAGATTTTTATAATTATAACGATAGCCGTTACTGATTAGTATTGATGAATAGTCAAGTTTTTTTGCTTCTTCAAGCATTGAAACTTTCATTATATCAGAAAATACAAATGTACTATCATTTGGTATATTTTGAATTACATCCATAAAATTTCCCATTTTTACAGTAATATTCTGGTTATAATTGTCATGTATATAACTTTCAAGATATGGATTCTTATAATCGGAATATACAACTATCTTTTTTATTAAATTACTTTCATTTGATAAGGTATTGAGTGCATCAGCAAAATATAATTCTGAATATGAACTATATAGTTCTGGCATAGAAGATAGACCTTTTAATAGAAGTTCCTCCTTATTTTTATCTGGTAATTCAACATTATTTTTTGTTGGTATATCCATAAAGAAGTTTCTATGTTTTCTATTTATGTACCACTCCAATAATTCATCAGCATTAAGATTTCGGATTTCTGTCAAATCAAATACTGAATCAAGGGCGTTTGATTTAGTTATAGAATATAAATACATAAAAGAAGGCATTTTAATAATATCATCAAATTCAACAAATAAACATTGAGAATTATAAAATAAGGTATCTTTTGATCGGTATATTTTAGTCGGCATAAAAGATTTCACCTTTCTTTCAGAAAAAATAAAATAGGATAGAAAATTAATTCTATCCCATTTTATTTTTAATTTATGATTTATGACATTGGGAGAAAATCACTCATGTCACCATTAAATGTACTTACTGGTGCAGAGTATCCCATGTTATTATTCGCATTATTATTAAACGAATTATTTGCAGCCGCCGCCGACTTTGTTGCCTTTGTATATGTGATGGAATGAGCAACTGTTGGAACAAGTTCCTCGATTCCATGTATACATCTCATGAAATTGTAAAGATCGGACTCAACACTCACTTCTTCACCAGAACCATCTGTATACTTATAATTTGAGATATAACCTCTCTTATTAAACTTATGAGTAATAACATGTGCTTCATCAGTAGCATTGTTCTCGTTAACGCCTACGGCAACTTCAAGATATGCATCATTACCATCATATCCGATACTAAGGATTTTCTTTTCGCCTTCCTTACCAAGGATGGTTACTCCAACCTTAGCTTCACGCTTTTCTGCAATGGCTGGTTCAATTTCATTTTTGAAGCCATTCCAAAGAGCTGTTGCATTCGGTACTGTGATAGTAGTCTTAATACAGGACTGCATATTCTGTACATACTGTACAAGTCCGTTCATATCCTTTCCTGTTGTAGGATGAATACGAACAAAGATCATTTTGTTCCATGCTCCAACTACGAGCATTGCGGTGTCTGAATATGAAGTGAAAAATGTTGTATTAATATTCACTCCATTACCATTGTTGTTATTAAACATAATAACATTCTCCTCCTTTAAAATTAAAGTATATTAAGTATTTTCAACTTACAAATAAATATTATATAATCAACCATCTGAATCAGTTGTTTCAGGTTCAACCTTTTTATCAGGTGATAGATTATTTAAATCTGACTTTCTCATTGGATATTTCTTTAATATTTTATTTCGTATTTTTGATTCAAGTTCATTTTGGAAATCACTATCAATAATAGTGATATAATCAGAAATAAAATTACCAGTAATCTCAAATTCTTCAAACTTCGTTTTAACAAATTCCGTTTCAAGGCAATTTTCATTATCACTACATAATAGATTGAAAAAGTCATCAATATTATAACTTTCTTTAATCTTATAAAGTATATTCTCTATAATTTTATCAAGATTAGATAAAATTATAATATCATCCTCATTATCAATCTCTGATTTGAAATTCAGAGTTGTAACATCTTTCTTTTTAATAATGTAATCACTTGTAACTATATCTTCTTTATAAAGTTCGATATAATTGATAATAATATTTGTAAAATTCTTTTTAATATTTTTTATAAAAAATCGATATGTAAGATGAAGTATTCTATGCTGTTCATCTGTATCCATATCTTCAATATTAGGAAAACCAATAGAAAGATATGCTTTAAATATTGAAATCATATAGCTAATGAAATCATCATTCATCATATCAATATCATTCTGGTCTTCTTCTGCAATATTTTCTTTACTAAAATTGTATTTTGTTATAAATGATTGTAAATAGTCTTTTTTACGATACTCTAATGGATTTGCAAATTGAGCATCTATCGCTTTTTCAAGTAATCCCAAAGGAACTTCAGATAGAAAAAGTTCATCATCAATATCAGTTGGCTCATATTTAAAACTTGAAAAATTCATTTATTTTTTCGCTCCTCTCACAGTTTATCTAAATTTTGGTTTATCCAAGACTTTAACTGTAAGTTCAGAACGATATGGAAAATTATCATTGGTGTGATATTTACATTTCATTGTACAATGGAAACAATCCATATTACAACCACATTCATTCTTTTCATTTTTACCATATGTACCATATAATGGACAATCCTTATGTGGACAATAAGAAGGTTGTATACAAATCTTCTTACCTCTACTTGTTGGTCCTTTATAATTTTGATGGGCAGGGTCCATATATGTAATAGTACGACCACATGCACAACATCTTATTTTTCTACCAATAACTTTACCAGCAATATTTATTATTGGTGTAACCAACTTATTTTTGCATCCACAAATATGGCACTTTTCCATTATTAATTCTCTTAAAGCAAATTCTCTCATGACAATTCACGTCCTTTATATAAAAGATTTTTATATTAATGTCACAAATAAAGAGATAAAGATAAGTGTATAGATGAAAACCACATCTACACACTTATCATTTTTTTAAAACTTAATAATATTAGTAATTGTATCTGTTTTTCTATTTACACCATTTTTACTCTTTCCTTCTTCAGTAAATTGTGTACCAAATATTTCAAGAACCGGTTTAAATGGACTAATAATATTATTAATCATCGTTGAATAATCTATATATGGCTTTGCCCATTCAGGTATATTAGTATTACTTGGTATAGCTAATACTTGCAAACCTTTCTTTTTATAGATTGTTTTTCCCTTCTTTTCTACAGCATATTTCGGGTCATTGAAATCAATGCTGTCTACAAATTCATTCCATGCTACTGGACCTAATTTTTTATATTTAGACTGATATTTTTTAGGTAGTTTTTTATACCATTCTTTACTTTTAATATTTACATAATCTATACCATTATCATATGACTCTGTAACAAACATACCAGTCTTATCATTAAATATTTTATCAATAATTTTATTATAAATTTCTGGTTCACTTTTTTCCAAATCAGCAATATCATCTTCTGTAAAAATATTCATCTTTACAAGACTTACTTTAGATGGAAAATCTATTGTATTATCAGGATATAAAATATTCCATGCATATGAACCACGAACACTTGCAATAGAAGATGGATTTTTATATGCTCCTAATTCCTTTGCACTTCCTAATGGCAAAAATGTTCTTTCACCATTTTTAATAGAATTCATTATATCATTTTTAAACATCTTAATTTCCTTTATCATCTGAGGTAACTCAATAAATTCTGAATTTAAGATGTGATTTTTAATAATACCCATGAATACTTTTTCAGCATATTCTGATGTTGTTGCTTTCTTAAAGTCAAAACCTTTTATATCTGCTTTTGGAGGACTTAATAAATTTCCTTCACGAAGCATCTGTTTTGATATATATCGTTTCTTTGCTTTACCAATAACAAGAAGTGAATTAAAGAACTCATTCTTCATATCAAAACGTCCTCTATAATCTGCAGGTATATTACACATTTCACCATAATATGCTAACATATCTCGTATTGCATTAGTTATTACAAATGTAATGATATTAACAGTAATGAATTCATTATGAAGAAAATCTCTTCCATAATCTTCTCTTAATACATTACCAAATAAATAGTTTATTAATGTATCAAGTGATAAAAAGTTTGAGTCTGTATCTATAACCGTAACCACTCTTCTTTTAAAATTTCTCAATCTATATATTCTATCTATAGATAAAAATCTAGTATAGCAATATTTTATTAAATAATTTGAAAGTATATCCAAATCATTAATAATTGATTTCGGTGGTTTGTTAGGATCCATGAAATATTGTTTATTAACAAACTTATTCCAATCTTTAACAGTTTTTCCAAAAAAGTCTTGGCGGTATTCATTAGGAATTTTTTGTAACCAATCTTCATCATTCTTATTAGCATAATTAAGATTTTCAACTTTATATAGAATATCAACGAATATAGATTGAATATATTCATGATCTTTAATAAATTCAATCATATTATTTTTATAATATAATCTTGTGATATCTATATCTTTTATACTTAATAAATAATTATAAAGAATATCCCAGTCATCATCAGTTGTATTTAATATTTTCTTAGTAAGTCTATCACATAATTCATCTCTTGATTTAAAACAGAGTTCATTTTCATTAATAAGTATATCGTCTGAAGAATCAAAATCTTCTTTTAATACTGAATTAACCCATTCCAATAATTCAGTTAAATCAAGATAAATATAGTTATCTGCAAGAAATGACTCAAACATAGTTTCTGCAGTTGAAATAACTGATTGAGCTGTTAATGTGGTTGCAGGTCCACTCCATTTTGAATAGAATGCTGATGATGGAGCACCACTAGAGCCATAGTATGCATTCATATTAATTTTCTCATTTAACTGATTTCTATCTAAGTCATGATATTTATGAGAGTCAAAACCAAGTGTTTCACCTACTTTAAACATCTCCGCTTTAAATGCTTTACGACTATCAGCCCATTCATCAAGCATTAATGTAATTGGATTTATGGCTTCGTTTTGATTTTTATAAAAAGTGCCATTACCGGCTATGATTGGTTTTCTTGCTAAAATCCAATCAAATACACTTAAGAGAGTTGTATCTCTACTTTCACCTGTATAATTATTATCCAAGGTAACCATTGGATTCATTGCTTGTTCTTTAACCATTTTTCGAACAATTTTTTCTATATCATTTTTATCCCAATCAGGATTAATATTTGACATGTATTTTGTCATTCTTTTTACATACTTGGATATAAATTTACTATCCATATTTACATTATTTTTATTCAAAATAATTTTCACCATCCTTAATTTATTATTAAATTTGTCATTCTAATCATAAATATTAAAATAATTTTGAATACAATAATATAAGTGGAATTTCTATTTTTTAAATGAAAAACAAGTTAATAAAATAAATTTAATGAAAGGACTGAAATACCATGAGTAAATTTAGTGACTTATTAAATCAGCCATTACCATCTGCTTCATTTTTCGAGAGCGATGATGATACTGATAACGTAAACGATAATTCAAATGATTCTAATAACGATACTGATGACAACAGCGATGTTGAAAAGGAGTATGGTGATGAGGAATTAGATATGGGTTCTGATGACCAGAATGAATGTGGTGATAATTCTATTGCTTGTGAAGATGATGATGACGACGACATGGATGATCTTGACGACGATGATGAAGATGAATTTGACCCCGAAGAGCTCTCTGATGCTGAGCTTGCAGCTTTAGATGCTGACCTCGGTGGTGATACTATTAATAATATTGCTGACGCAGATGATGCTGAAAAGGTTGAGCTTGACCCTAATGAGGAAAGAGAAGCTGACGATATGATGGGTGTAGCTGCTACAGCTGTTCTCATAAATGATGAAATGTCTTCTGATGAAAAGAAGGAACTTGCTGAGTCTACAAGAGATGTACAGATTGCTATCAACGAAGGTCTTCTTTTAGAAAGCGATATTGATACAATGCTTGAATCAGTAAGTATGGATGAAATTTTTACTGAAGGCAGATATGATAAGAAGATGCTGATTAGACTTGATAAGAATGCGAAGATGAAGCAGCTCTTCAGTTTAGGTGTAAATGTATCTGCTTCTGCACATAGAGATCCTGATTATATTAAGTATAAAAAGGTTCTTAGAATGAGAAAGATACTTAAGGCAAGACTGACTAAGAAGTATCATGCTGAAGCTATGAAGAGAATGAAGATTTACTTCAAGAGACTTAATAATTCTAAGTCTAATATTCTTTCTAAGCTTGCAAAAAAGGTTTCTAAGTAATAATAGAAATTTCACAATAAATAAAGATGATGATAGAATAATTCTATCATCATCTTTTTTAGTTTTACTAAGAATATTATTTATATAATAT
>ERZ1034678.1181-NODE-1181-length-13430-cov-27.499664_pt1 | contig 13430 bp, 9 predicted proteins | sample MGYA00520640_ERZ1034678 | MGnify/ENA primary metagenome ERZ1034678 (study PRJEB33766, sample SAMN09781767) | gut metagenome | biome: gut microbiome | host: Homo sapiens | place: Madagascar | study: EMG produced TPA metagenomics assembly of the PRJNA485056 data...
ACTTTCTTTAGAAAATATGTTACAGCTTTTACTAAAGATTAGCAAGTAGGGAAAACGGAAAATAACCGGAATTATCCGGAATAAAAACTAACAATAAGAGTAGGTTCAAACTAACAGTATCGATAAAATCTGATTTTTCCATAGATATTTTATACTATTACAACACATAGCCAATCAGAAATATCATACAGCAGCTGATGCTAAAGAGCTATTTCTATAACATAATCCAATAGATACCAAAAGCCCCAGTTATATAGAGCCAATAAATATCTATTTTCGAGACATTTCAAAAATGCTTGCCAATGTAGATTGCAAACTATGGAAGTCAAGGTGTGAAAGATAAAATCTTACCTGCTGATCGGGGCACCTCCGCTTCAGCCAACGCCCCGCTTTCGCCCAGCGGTAGGTCGTAGCGAAACACGTCCTGCCTCATTCCTCTTTTTCACACTTTCTCCTCTTCCCTTCGTATTGTATAATAATATAGGCATCAATAGATGGATGATCTAGCGATTTAACTCATCATTCCTTTGCCTGTCAGATTCCCCTAAGGAGGTCTTTTATGAAAGGATATATCGAAGTCTATACCGGTGACGGAAAAGGGAAAACCACCGCTGCCATCGGACTTGCCGTCCGTGCTGTCGGTGCGGGAAAGAAAGTCTGTTTCATCCAGTTCATGAAGTCAATGGCCTATTCGGAACAAAAAATTCTACAGCAGCTTCCCGGATTAAAGCTAATCACTTTGGGTAAACCTTATTTCATTGCGAAAGAAGGCATGCTGACCGATGAAGAGATCAAAGCCTGGGGCTCCGCATTGCGCGTCTACCCCGCAGGGCATCCGCCGAAAGAATATCGCGACATGGTTCTCAATGGGATCGAGGATGCGGTCAATGCAGTCTCCAAAGACTATGATCTCGTTGTTTTAGACGAATACAACATGGCTTATTGGTACGACCTTGCGACCGAGGAGGATACGAAGCGCATCCTCGCCGCCAGAAGCCCGGACTGCGAACTCGTCTTCACGGGAAGAAATGCGCCGAAGATCATTCTTGACGCCGCCGACCTCATCACAGAAATGAAAAAGATCCGGCATTACTACGACAAGGGCGTGGAATGTCGAAAGGGAATAGAGAATTGAAATAAAAAGGCTTGTAGAAACGCCCCTTGAACCCGATTGATTTACAATATAAAACGAAAGGATACCACCTATGCTTACCATTCATGGCAAAAGTATTTCCGGCATGGTCACGATCGGCCCGCTGCGTATCTTCCGACACCAGCCGATGGATTTCGCCCGCACAGAGATCGAAAAGCCGGAGACCGAAGTCGCACGCTTTGACTCCGCGCGCAATGCAGCCGCTGTCAAGATGAAGGAATTCTATCAGGAAGCTATCTCTCATGTCGGTCTGGATAACGCTTCTATCTTCAAAGTCTATCAGCAGATGATGACAGACTCTGAATTCGTTGACGCGGTCAAGTCTATCATCCGGAAGCAGAGCGTCAATGCAGAGTACGCCATCCAGCAGGCGGAGCAGAACTTCACCCGCATCTATGAAGCGGATCCGGATGACTATGTCCATGGCCAGATCGCTGACCTTGCGGAAGTCGCCCGCATCCTGCTTCGCACACTCCGTCAGAAGCAGGCTCTCTTCTCTTCGGATGAGCCCTGCATCCTCTATGCGGATGACCTCACACCAAGCGAGACCATTCAGATGGACACGACAAAGATCTTAGGCTTCGTAACGAAGGAAGGCACTCCGACTTCACATACCGCGATCCTCGCACGTGCGCTCGGCGTCCCTGCGATCGTTGCGACCGGGACAGATGTCGATGCCTCCCACGATGGGAAGACCGCTATCATAGATGGCTTCTCCGGCGTGGTCTATCTCGAACCGACACCGGCTATCCTCTCCGGTATGAAAGAGAAACAGAGCCAGAGCATCCACCTGAAAGAACTCCTGCAGCAGCTGAAGGGCCTTCCGAGCGAAACGATCGATGGTCACCGCATCGAGGTCGCAGCGAACGTTTCCTCTGCCTCCGACCTTTCTGCCGTCCTCAAGAATGACGCGGAAGGCATCGGCCTCTTCCGCAGCGAATTCATCTACATGGGCCGTGAAACGCTGCCATCAGAGGAAGAGCAGTTTAATATTTATAAACTCGCCATCGAAACCATGGCCGGCAAGCGTGTCATCATCCGTACCCTCGACATCGGTGCAGACAAAGAAGCCTCCGCTTTCCATCTGCCGAAAGAGGATAATCCGGCGCTCGGTCTGCGCGCGATCCGCATCTCCCTGAAGCGTCCTGAGATCTTCAAAGTCCAGCTCCGTGCCATCCTCCGTGCGAGCACCTATGGCAAAGCGGCCATTATGTTCCCGCTCATTACTTCCGTCTGGGAAGTGTGGAAGGCGAAGGAGATCCTGACGGAAGTCCAGATGGAGCTCGATAAGAAAGGCATCGCTTACGATAAGCAGATGGAGATCGGCATCATGATCGAGACGCCGGCTGCTGCACTCATCAGCGACAAGCTCGCGAAAGAAGTCGACTTTTTCTCCATCGGCACGAATGACCTCTCGCAGTACACCTTGGTCGTCGACCGCACCAGCCGCAACCTGACCGATTTCTTCAATCCGCATCATCCTGCCGTCCTAAAGCTCATCCAGATGACGGTAGAAAATGCACACAAAGCCGGCATCTGGGTCGGCATGTGCGGTGAGCTCGGCAGTGATCTCTCCATCACGGAGACCTTCCTTAAGATGGGCGTCGATGAATTCTCCGTCGCCCCCTACTCCGTACTTCCGCTCCGTCAGCAGATCCGCGGGATCGACTTGAGAAAATAGCAGGCACCAGGAACATACGGATCCGATTGGGCTCTGCGGTTGGCTCAGTTCCTAGGGAAACACTGATTAAATCGTTGTCTGATTTCATTCTTGGATTTTTATACAGAGCAAGGAATCATCTGACGCGAATAGCGAGCTATTTAAGGAAGATGATGACGAAGCTATGTATAAAAATCCATATGAAATCCGGCTCTGCTATTTAATCAGCGTTTCCCTAAAGTTGCAGAGGGCATGGAGCGGCGAAAAAAGCACCGCGAAGATCTCCAATGATCACTTCCGTTCCCTCAACACGTTTTCTCCGTATGCCGCAGCAAAAAAGACACACGCGCCAAATGATATGATCCCCCTAAAGCAGACAAGGTAAATAACCAAACTGCTTTAGGGGGATTTTTTTATGGCCAAACGGTCTGATTTTCGGTATTTGTTTTTCCAAACTTGCTGGCGGCGAACAGCATTTCATGCTGTTTGCGGACGGCAAGTCCACAAGGGATAGACGCACAAGCGTCGCAAGGGGGGTAGCCACCTTGACGGAACGAAGTGACGAAACATGCTCTGTCGAGCAGTTTTCTTCTGCTGACCGGGAATGAAGCTCCGCAGGACGCACTACTCTCGACAGAGAGTAGTGCGTCCTTTAGTTCCTAAAGGGATTTTATCAGTTCGACAAACTTAAATTTTCAAATTAGTCTTTGCAAATAACCTTTGAACCTTCACCATCAATTACAATTCCCTGACGGTTGTTAATTGGGCATAGATTCAAATCCGAAAACTCAGTCATTATTTTCTCGGTAACTTTCTTAAATGGTGCTGTAAGATAATGCGGAAGAACATAGAAATCAATCAAATCAAGCCCTGCATCATCTTCTTGTGAGTAGTCCTCCGGCTTTTCATCCATTTGCTCGATATATTGGATGCTTGGAGCGCATATAATCGCACCTGCCGATTCACCAATCATCAGTTTTCCCTTTGCCAATTCTTTCTTCAACAGCTCATCCGTTCCCGTTTTACGGAGCTGGTCTATAAGGAAAAAAGAATTTCCGCCGGTAAAATATATCACATCCGCATCTTCAAAAACAGACTGTATCGTTGAATAAGCCTCCGTTGAAATATCAATTTCAGTTACGATTGCTCCCAACTTTTTGAATAATTTTCGAGCCGAGCCGACATAACCGGTGTAGCCTTCACGCAGCGAAGCTGTGGGAATAAATGCGACTTTCTTGTTATCAATTTCTTCTTTTATCAAACTTCCTACACTTGAAAAGTGCGAACATAAAAACAGCTTCATCCATATTCTCCTTTATAAACTTGACAGGGGCTGATCAAAAAGCGAGTGTGTCTTTTTTGATGCACGGAAAATGCTGCGCGGGGAAAGCACCTGCTGCTTACTTCCCCATCCGTTTCCTGATGTACTCCATCACATAGTACATCGCTTTCTCTGCGGCAGCATAGCGGACACTCTTCCGGGAGCCTAGGAAATGTTCTTCATATACCTCTGTACCATATGCGCCGGAGACAGCGAGGAAGACGGTGCCGGAAGGCTCGCCGCGTTCCCCTCTTCCGGGACCTGCGTAGCCTGTCGTCGAGACTGCAATGTCTGATGCATACAGACGGCGGCTGCCCTCTGCCATCTCTTTTGCCGTTTCTCCGCTGACTGCCGTATAGCGGGAAAGTGTCTCCGAAGACACCCCCAGCACATTTTCTTTGGCCTCATTCCAGTATGTGACCGCGCTTCCTTTGAAATAAGCAGAGCTGCCCGGAAGATCCGTCATCAGCTTTCCGATGAGACCGCCAGTGCAGGACTCGGCAGCGCTTATGGAAAGATGCGTCTTCTCCAGAAGAACCACGAGGTCTTCCCGCACATGCTGCTCGATGTGATAGTCAGCTACGGGGAGTCGCTTCCTGAGCTCTGTCACCAGCGGCGACATCAGCGCATAGGCCGCCTCTGCCGTTTCCGCTTTCGCCGTCACACGAAGGGCGATATACCCCGGTCGTGCAAGAAGGGCAATGGTGGGATTTCCCTGCGTCAGGATGAGGTCCATGATGGTCTCTTCGATCTCCGCCTCCGTCCTGCCGGGGATCGGCAGGACCATGGAGCGGATCGTCCCCATCTCTCCCAACCGTTTTTTGAGCGAGGGGAGCATGTGCTTTTCTGCCATCCGCTTCATCTCAAAAGGAGGTCCGGGAAGGTGTACCAGAAATTTCCCATGATGCGAAAGGAGGCAGCCACTGGCAGAGCCGGCTTCATTCCTGAGGAGCTCCGCGCCTTCAGCAAACCACGCCTGGCGCGAAAGAGAGGGCAGATAGGGGCGTCCCTTTTCTTTGTAGTACGCAGCAAGACGCGCTGCCTCTTCCGGAAAGAGAACATAGGGAAGTCCCAGTACCTCGGCTCCAATCTTTTTCGTGATGTCTCCCTGCGTTGAGCCAAGGCCGCCCGAGGTGATGACAAGATCTGCTCGGGAGAGTGCCGCAGCAAAGGCCGCTCTCATCCGCTCCGGATTATCCCCCACCGTCGTCATAAAGGCGACAGTGAATCCATGTTCATTCATGAGCTCCGCCAGATAACGGCTGTTTTCGTTATCGATCTCCCCTAGCAGGAGCTCGGTGCCAGTGGTAATGATTTCAGTGATCATGCATGTTCTCCTTGATGGGCTGTAGGAAGAAAAGGGATCGGGGTAAAAGTGACCGGCGGCTGGTGACTGGTGGCTTGCATGCTGCTTTCGGGCATCGCGCTGCCTAACTATTGGCGGCGAAGACGCCACGAGAGCCTTGAACCCATCCACCTGAACCTTGAATCTTTTACTCCTTCACTTCTGCGATCAAATCATACGCATATCCGTCGATGATATGGACATTCACGAAATCGCCCGGCTTGAGATCTCCCGGGTTGTCGATATACACATTCCCATCGACTTCGGGCGCCTGATAGGACGTACGGCCCTTGGCCTGTCTATACCCCTCGCCATCCTCGATGATTTCCTCGACGAGGACTTCCGCGTCGGTATCAATGAGGCGTTCATTGTTTTCTTCTGAAATCCCGGCCTGGATCGCCATCAGCTGATGGTAACGGTCTTCCTTCACCTCTTCATCAATCTGATCTGTCATGCGCGCCGCAGGCGTACCATCCTGCGGGGAGAATGTAAAGGCCCCCATATCGTCGAATTTGATCTCCCGAATGAAGTCACAGAGCTCCTGAAAATCAGCCTCTGTCTCTCCCGGGAATCCGACCATGAGCGTCGTGCGGATGGTCATGCGCGGTCTGGCAGCGCGGAGTTTCCGAAGAAGAGCATAGATGCTCTCCGAGGAATCGCGGCGGTGCATACGAGTGAGCACGGCATTGCTGATATGCTGCAGCGGGATATCCACGTACTTGCAGATCTTATCTTCGTGCAGGATGACGTCCAAGAGTTCATCATCAAAGTAGGTCGGATAGAGATAGAAAAGACGGATCCACTTCACACCCTCGATCTTGACGAGCTCACGAAGGAGACTTGCGAGATTCGTCCCGAGGTCGCGTCCGTAGCAGGAAAGATCCTGCGCAATGAGGTTGAATTCACGCACCCCTTCAGCCGCCAGACGTCTCACTTCATGGACGATGGAAGAGATCGGGCGGCTTCTCATCGGCCCGCGCACGTAGGGAATATAGCAGAAGGTGCAGCCATTGCTGCAGCCTTCTGCGATCTTCACATAGGCGGTATATTTCGGCGTCAGCGAGGCACGCGGGATGAGCTCTTCATTCGCACAGGGAATGGTGCCGAATTTAAACACCTTTTCTCCGCCATTGGCATAGGATTCATTCACGGCATCCAGAATATCCTGCCAGGAGTCTGTACCGATGAAAATATCGACTTCCGGGATCTCCTTCGCAAGCGCTTCCTTGTACTGCTGTGAGAGACAGCCGGCAGCCACAAGACGTTCACAGACACCTGTTTTCTTGTATTCCGCCGTTTCCAGAATCGTCTGGATCGACTCTTCCTTAGCCGGATCGATGAATGTGCAGGTATTGATAATGATGACATGCGCTTCTGCCAGATCTTCGGTCAGTTCATAGCCGGCCTTCTCCATGATGCCCACCATCATTTCCGTATCGACCAGGTTCTTCGAGCAGCCCAGGCTGATAAATCCTAATTTCTTCGTCACTTCTTTGTTCCTCCAAATCGTACTTTTTCTCCCCATAGATTCAGCAGATCCTTTCTGCCTTCATCCAGATATCTTTTTTCTAATTCCCAAAAAACGAGTTCATTGCCGGCTGCATCTGGCTCTGCCGCATCATCATTCACATAGATGAAATAGTTCCCGTTCTTTTCCATGATGCTTTTATATTTCGCCGAGTCCAGAAGCCAGTCTATCAGGCGCTCGCCCCACTCAGGATGTGCGCTTTCTGCCAGAAGCCCTGTCCCATAGAGGTACCAGGGAGCGCCATCCTCCGGATAAATGATCATAACAGGCATTTTCTCCCGCTTCGTACGAAGGACTTCATTCAGCCCGGAGATCCCGATGTCGCACTTTCCCATCGCCGCCATACGGGACGGCGTAGAGAGATACTTCCCATATTGTACGAGATGCTGCTGCGCCTTGCCTAGGAGCTCCATCGCATAGTCTGGCCCGAAGTGCTCGATGAGACACATCAGGAGATCCTTCGACATGTCGGCAGCGATGAAGTCCGTCATCGAAAGCTGTGCCTCTTCCCTCGTGAAGACCTCTGCCCACGTATAGGAAAATGGCTTCTGCTTCTTAAGAAAATCCGGATTCACCGCAAACACGATGGGATCCACCCAAAGACCTGTCCAATACGCCTCTTCATCCTTGAAAAGATTCAGCGCTGTATCCGTACGCGAGGATGAATAGGCTGCGAGCTGTCCGTTCTCTTTCATCCGCATCAGGATATCCTGACTGGTGATCACCACATCCGCTGCCTTTTCCTCAGCGGAGGTCTTCTTTAATAGATCTGCGCCAGATACATAGGAGATCTCTACAGCAAGCCCCTGTTCTTTATAAAAAGCGTCTTTCACCGGATCCAGCACATCCGGTGAAAGATCCGTCAGCACGACGACCTTGCTCACAGGATGCTGTTCCTGGCGCCGCTCTGCTTCCAAATTCTTCGCATAGCAAAGAATCCCCCAAAAAGCACCGCCTGCCAGCAGGAGAAACAGTAAGACGGAGCATAGACGTTTCAAGATGGGTCACCTCATTTCGATACAGGCTCTATCAGAGAAGCGGAGGAAACGCGCAGCTGGTTCCCGATCCGCAGTCACAAGTATGGCGCTCTTTTCAAAAAACGCCCTACCGGTGAAGCAGCGATTCTCTAGTCCGAAGGCTCTTCCTTCTTCCCGCCTGCAAGAATATCAGAAAGCTGCTCCTTATCGACAAGAATGTCTCTTGGCTTTGCCCCTTCCGCAGGGCCTACGATACCAAGGCGCTCCATGGTATCCATGAGACGGCCGGCCCGGGTATACCCGATGCGGAATCGGCGCTGGAGAGCGGAGACAGAAGCACGCTTCGTATCGAGCACCCATTCCGAAGCCTCCGGCATGAGATCATCCTGCTCTTCGACCATTTCGTCCTCTTTCTCTGTTTTTTCCGGGATAGAAAGATCGATCGGCTCATAGATGACATGGCTTTCCTGACGGATGCATTCCGCCCTGACATAGTTCACCACATCCTCGACCTCTTCGTCCGAAATGAATGCCCCCTGGACACGGACAGTACTGAGCGCTCCCGCCTGCTTGAAGAGCATATCGCCCTTGCCGAGCAGCGATTCTGCACCGCCCTCATCGAGAATGATGCGGGAATTGAGCCCCGACTCGACCATGAATGCGATACGGCTCGGAATGTTTGATTTGATCACGCCGGTGATGACATCGGCTGACGGTCTCTGCGTCGCAAGGATCAGATGGATGCCTGCGGCACGCGCCTTCTGCGTCAGACGCTGGATCAGGACTTCGACTTCTTTGGCCGCGACGTTCATGAGGTCGGCAAATTCATCGACGATCAGTAAAATATAGGGCATCTTTTTGTCAGGATACAGCTTATTATACCCTTCGATATTTCGCACCTTCGCCCCGGCAAAGAGCTGGTAACGGGCCTCCATTTCACGGACAGCCCAATTCAATGTACCCTGCGCCTTCTTCATATCCGTCACGACTTCCGTACGCAGATGCGGGATGCCATTATAGACAGACAGCTCGACCACCTTTGGATCGATAAGCATGAGCTTCACCTCATCCGGGCGGCTATGATAAATGATGCTCGTGATGATGGAATTGATGCACACGCTCTTGCCGCTGCCGGTCGAGCCTGCGATCAGAAGATGCGGTGCTTTCGCCAGATCGGTCACGACCGTCTTCCCGGTGATGTCCTTCCCCAAGGCCACAAGGATGTGGCCCTTGCCATGCTGAAAGGCATCGCTGGCAAGCACATCATGAAGCGGCACAGAGGCCGCCTTCGTATTCGGGATCTCGATGCCGACCGCAGATTTTCCGGGGATCGGGGCTTCGATGCGGATATGTGTCGCCTCAAGCGCCATGGCGAGCTCATTCGAAAGTCCTTCGATCTTGCTCACGCGGACACCCATTTCCGGCTTGAGCTCGAAACGCGTCACCGTCGGCCCCACGCTGTAATGAACGACCTTCGCCCGGACTCCGAAGCTGGCAAGCGTCGACTCGATGAGTGCCGCCTTCTGTCCTGCATCGGCCTCTCCCTGTCCCGCATCCGTCCCCGCATGAAGAAGCGAGAGCGGAGGAAACTGATACACCGGCCCCGTTTCCGCAGCTGGTGCGGGATGAGCCGGGTCTGCTGAGACGGGCGCTGGCGGTATCGGATGAATGTCCTCCTCCGGCTTCTCTTCCCCGGCCAGCTCTTCAGCTGGTTCTTCCTGCGGTTCTTCTGCCACTTCATCCTCCGCTTCCGGCAGCGGTGATATCGGCGGCTCTTCCATGTCCTTGACCGGCTCCTCTGGCGTCCACGGCTCTTCCTGTGCTTCTGCTTCTTTATCAGCTTCTGGGGCAGGTTCTTCTATAGGCTCTTCTAATGAAATCGGTGGCTCTTCCGCATCCGGCATCTGCGCAGGGACCGCCATATCTTCTGCCGGCGGTTCCTCATCCGGCGATTCTGCCGCATTTTCTTCATTTTTCTTGTAAATGAACTCCGTCGGCTTATCATCAAGTACTTCCAGCCGAGCAGCACTTCTCGCAGCATCCAGCGCCGCTTTCTTTTCCCTGAGCCGCGTGGCTGCGGCCTCGATCTTCTCGCCTGTTTTCTTTCCGAGTACCTGCGCCTTCGAGCCCACTTTCTGCGCGCCACGCGAAAGCGACCAGTGCGTCAGCAGAAGCACATCGATCACGATGGCCCCGAGGAGCACCAGCGTCGTCCCCCAGTATCCCATCGCGTCATGGAAAAAGACGCAGAATCCCGCCCCTACGATCCCGCCATAGGTGAGGATCGACTGGATATCCATTTCTCTTCCAAAAGGGACCAGAAAATGATGCACCGCCATGAAGAGGAGCAGCACCAGCAGGATGACCAGCGCAACGCGCCTGTCCCAGGAAATTCCTTTCGATGTCACGGCATAGCGCCCACCGAAAAACATCATCAAAAGGGCGCAGAAAGGCGCGCCGAATCCGAAGAGGAAATGGCTGCCTTTATTCGTAATATCTCCGAAAAAACCGGTACTGTCGCTAAAAAGACTAAAGAGAATGAAAAGGCCGAAGAGGAAGAGGATCACACCTGTGATCTCATAGCTCTTCTCCTCGCTCTTCTGCACTCTCGTCGTCCGTCTCCGGCTTGCTGTCTTCTTTTTCATGGATAAATGGTTATATCTCCTTTATTAGGTCGTGGGGCGTGCTGCCCTTTGCTTGCATGTGAAAGAGGGGGCGGGTTCTATGGGTTCAGCGGGGGTGGTATTTAGTCACCAGTCACTTTAGATTTCTAATCCCTAGCCACTAGTCACTAGCCACTAGTCTACCAGTCACTTACTTCCCTTTCTTCTCGCCCACCAGGCGCGCACCATGTCGCCTTCCTGCCCGAGCGGGCGGGGCTTGTAGTACTGGTGTCCTACGAGCTCATCGGGAAGATACTGCTGCTCTACCCATCCGCCGAAATCGTGAGGATATTTATATCCGATGCCAAGCCCCATCTTCTTCGCTCCGCTGTAGTGCGAGTCCATGAGGTGCGCGGGTATGGACCAGTCCTTCCTTGTCTTTTCCTCCCCTTCGGCGGCAAAAATGCCGGAGCAGGCACTGTTGCTCTTCGGCGCCAGACAAATATAGAGTACGGCTTCCGCAAGGATGATCTGCGACTCAGGAAAACCGACCATTTCTGCTGCCTGCGCCGCTGATACCGCCACCTGCAGCGCCCGCGGATCTGCCAGACCCACATCTTCCGCTGCGCAGATCATGATGCGCCTTGAAATGAAGGACGTCTTCTCTCCTCCGTCGATCATACGCGCCAGATAGTGCAACGCTGCGTCGGGATCGCTCCCTCGCATGCTCTTGATGAAGGCAGAGACGATATTGTAATGATAGTCCCCCTGCTTATCATAGCTGGAGATCTGAACACCTGCCACCTCGCCGATCTCCTTTTCTGTCAGAGAGCCTCCGTCCATCAGCATGGATGTCGACTGCTCCAAGAGATTCAGCGCGACGCGCGTATCCCCGGAGGCATAGGCAGCAATGAGAGAGAGTGCCTCCGGTTTTGCCGTATAGCGGTGAATCGCCAGCCCATACTTTTCATCATCGAGCGCGCGATGAAGCACCGAGACGATCGCTTCATCAGTGAGCCGCTTCAGATGGATCAGCCGCAGACGGGAGAGCAGCGGCCCGTTGATCTCAAAATAGGGATTCTCCGTCGTCGCACCGATGAGGATAAATGTCCCATCCTCCACATAGGGCAGAAGCACATCCTGCTGCCCCTTATTGAAACGGTGAATTTCATCAATGAAAACGATCGTCCGCCGCTGGTAGTACGAGAGCTCTTCTTTCGCTTTGGAAACAACGTCCCGGATCTCTTTGATCCCGCTCGAGGTCGCATTCACCTTGATGAAGCAGCTCTTTGTCATTTCCGCAATGACCGATGCGATCGTCGTCTTCCCACATCCCGGCGGGCCAAAAAGAAGGAGGGATGGGAGCGTATCCCGCTCTATCATGCGATAAAGAAAAGATTGCCGTCCAACGGCAGCATCCTGTCCGACGATGTCTTCAAGCCGCCTGGGGCGCATGCGATCCGCCAAGGGGGCATACCGCTTCCCCGCCTCAGGGGACATGTCGAATAAAGAGTCCATGTATATCACATCTTTCAGAATTGAGAGCAGTGAAGCAGCGAAAAGCAGTCAATGCTACCGGTCATCCGTCACTGCTTTCCTGCCAAATCGTATAATACCTTCGCCACCTGATCCGCACTGCCGCTCGGAGCGACACTGCAGGCATCTGCCATTTTCTTCCGAACGAGCGGGTCACGAAGGATAGCGCGTACCGAGTCTGCGAGTTCTCCCCGCTTCACCCATTCCGCGCAGCCAAGGTTCTTCATATGCATGGCATTCGCACGCTCCTGCCCGGGCAGCGTATTGACCAGCACCATGGGCAGATGCATCACCATCGCCTCTGTACACGTAAGTGCGCCCGGCTTTGTCACAAGGATCTCACTCCTTGCCATCATCTCTGCCACTTTATTTGTATAGCTGTGAAGCTCCACGGGATGCTTTAGCTTCTCGGCCAGAGCAGCCACTTTTTCGTAGAGACTGATATTCTTCCCGGTCACGACGATGAATTTCGAGATCTCTTCCACTTCATCGAGACGGGCGATATTATCCACGACATTACCGAGCCCGAGACCGCCGCCCATGACGAGTACCGTCCCCTTTTCAAAGGCCTCTCTCTCCTTCGCTTTCTCGTAAAAAGCACGGCGCACCGGGATACCTGTCACATGGATGCGGCTGCCATCGATATCATACGTCTCCAGCAGATCCTTCAGATCCGGCGTCGCGACACAATACCCGTCAAGATAGCGGTCGATCCAGAGTTGGTGGATATCGAAATCCGTGATCACGCCGAGCAGCGGGATCGAGATCGAGCCCTCCGCCTTCAAAAGGTCTGCTGCCCCTGCCGGGAAAGGATGCGTGAAGATCATCGCATCCGGCTTCGTGGCCATGATGAGATTCTTCATTCTGCGTTTAAAGGAAAGAGATAGCATCTTCTGCGAGAACTGCCCGAAGCGGCTCATCTGCGAATCACTGTAGAGATGGTCATACATCTCCGGAAAGACGTCGATCATTTTGAGATAGCCATCCTTGATGATGTGATCGATGGAGAAAAGATTGCTCGATACGAAGTCAAGGACCTGCACCGAGTCCGATGGATGCGTGCGCTGGATCGCTTCCGCGATGGCACGCGCCGCCTGGCTGTGCCCCGTCCCTATGCTGGCCGTCATGATGTAAAACTTACGAGCGATCTCCATTTCGTCTCTCCCTTTCGTTACTTTTCCACCTTCGATTATAACATAAAGGCGCAAATCAGCGGAGCCGTCACGCATAAGGAAAACCGCTTTCTGACACGCAAAAAGCGATGTGAAATAACGATCATCTCATTTTCGCGTTCCATCTGCCGCGGG
>ERZ1034678.1183-NODE-1183-length-13426-cov-6.653279_pt1 | contig 13426 bp, 10 predicted proteins | sample MGYA00520640_ERZ1034678 | MGnify/ENA primary metagenome ERZ1034678 (study PRJEB33766, sample SAMN09781767) | gut metagenome | biome: gut microbiome | host: Homo sapiens | place: Madagascar | study: EMG produced TPA metagenomics assembly of the PRJNA485056 data...
ATATATAATAGCGCTTTATAAAATATATCAAAACAACTCTCTCAAAACATCAAGAGTATGCATCTCTGGGAAACTTGGTACATGGATGCTATAGTATTTCAGCAATACATCAAGCAATTGGTTGCGCTCTTGCCTTGACATTTTGAAAAGATGCATATTCTCATAATTCATTCTTAGCAATGTCAACATCTTGCTTGCATCATTAGGTAACAACACGTCGGGATGAAAAGGGTTTGATATACAAAATGTTCCGCTACGCAAATCGAAACAACAACCTTCTGTATAATCCTCTATGTTGGGCGAAAAACCAACAAACTTTGCAAGCCTCATCATAAAGACAAGATGGAAGTTGGAAATATGCTCTTCCTTACCATCAAGCCACTCCAAACTCGACCTTATATAATTATATAATAATGAGTTGCGCTGCTCATCCCTCGTAACGGCACATAGAAATTCAGACAGAAACATGACAATACACATTTTCGAAGGATCTGTCATCATTGAACTATAAGGAAAAGCCAACGATGCAGACTTTAACGATTGCAGACTTCTGGTCTGTCTCACATCGATTTCAATATCAAGCAAAGTGAGCGGTTGAAAGAACGAGCGACGAAAACGAGCCTTGGGAGAATTGGAAATAGACGCCACTACCGACACTCGTCCCAATTCTTCAGTAAATAGGTCAATAATAAATTTATTATCCCCATATTTCACCATTTTAAGCACTAACGCTTGTGTTTTTGTCAACATATCAGTGCAAAAGTACAAAAAATCAAGCATTTATGAAAAATTTCTCTCGAAAAATTTGCAGCATTAAAATAAATGCAGTACCTTTGCATCCGCTAAATAAACCATGGTCCCTTCGTCTATCGGTTAGGACGAGAGATTTTCATTCTCTAAAGAGCAGTTCGATTCTGCTAGGGACTACAAGAAAATAAAAAGAATAATATAAAGATGGCAAATCACAAATCATCAGTTAAGAGAATTCGTCAGACGAAGACTAAGACTTTGCACAATAAGTATTATGCAAAGACAATGCGCAACGCTGTACGTAAGCTTCGCGCTATGACTGACAAGGAAGAGGCTGTAAAGCTCTATCCTACAGTACAGAAGATGCTTGACAAGTTGGCTAAGACCAACATCATCCACAAGAACAAGGCTGCAAACTTGAAGTCAAGCCTCGCCCTCCACATCAACAGCTTGGGCTAATTATAGGCTTTGGCTGCAAATGGCAGACAAAAGATAAATAGGTCATAAACCGCAAGGTTTATGACCTAATTTTTTTATATCTATACCAACCTATATATACCTTTCTATCGCTTATTACCTTCCTACCTCCTTAACACAATTGAATTAAATTACGCTGTTTACTAACTCTTTCGTTCAACAGCTGTTGGACGGTCATAGAAGCTTGCTTCGATGGTCATCGAAACAAGCTTTATTTGCCAATGAAGCCTGCTGCGATTTCCACAACACTTTTTGAGCTTAATTATTGCATCTTACTACAAAAATCAGCCATAAAAATATTTCGCTAATTCAAATATTTTTTATATCTTTGCACAATATAAGCATTATGTAAAAATGGAACAAAATCAGAACACAGAAAATAATTATTCCGCCAGTAACATCCAGGTGCTGGAAGGTCTTGAGGCCGTTCGTAAGCGTCCTGCCATGTATATTGGTGATATTAGCGAGAAAGGTCTTCACCATCTTGTAAACGAGACTGTCGACAACTCTATCGACGAGGCTATGGCTGGTTATTGTACCGATATCGAGGTTACAATCAACGAAGACGAGTCTATCACCGTACAAGACAACGGCCGTGGCATCCCTGTTGATATGCATGAAAAGTTGCACAAGAGCGCCCTTGAGGTAGTAATGACTGTGCTCCATGCCGGAGGTAAGTTCGACAAGGGTTCTTACAAGGTCAGCGGTGGTCTCCATGGTGTTGGTGTAAGCTGTGTTAACGCTTTGTCTACCCACATGATGTCACAGGTATTCCGCAATGGCAAAATCTACCAGCAGGAATACGAGAAAGGAAAGCCTTTGTATCCTGTAAAGGTGGTTGGCGAAACCAATCTCAGAGGTACTCGCCAGCAGTTCTGGCCAGATCCAACAATCTTCACTACAACACACTATCAGTGGGATATCATCGCACGCCGTATGCGTGAGCTTGCTTACCTCAACGCAGGTATCCGCATCACTCTTCGCGACCTTCGTCCAGACGAGGAAGGCAAGACAAAGGAAGAAGTTTTCCATGCAAAGGATGGTTTGAAGGAGTTTGTTCGCTACGTAGACCGTCACCGTCAGCACTTGTTCGACGATGTAATCTATCTCAAGACAGAGAAAAACAATATTCCTATCGAGGTGGCAGTGATGTACAACACCGACTATTCAGAGAATATCCACTCATACGTCAACAATATCAACACCATCGAGGGCGGTACTCACCTCACAGGTTTCCGTATGGCTCTCACCCGCACTCTGAAAGCTTATGCAGAAGCCGACCCAACTATCTCTAAGCAGATAGAGAAGGCAAAGGTAGAGATTGCACCAGAGGACTTCCGTGAAGGTCTTACTGCAGTTATCTCCATCAAGGTTGCCGAGCCACAGTTCGAAGGTCAGACAAAGACAAAGCTTGGCAATAGCGAGGTGCAGGGTGCCGTTCAGCAGGCTGTTAACGAGGCTCTCTCTTACTATCTTGAGGAGCATCCTACAGAGGCTAAGCAGATTTGCGAAAAGGTGGTACTTGCTGCTACAGCTCGTATCGCAGCACGCAAGGCTCGCGAGAGCGTACAGCGCAAGACTGTTATGACAGGTGGTGGATTGCCAGGCAAGCTTGCCGACTGCTCTAACAAGGATCCAAAGAATTGCGAAATATTCCTCGTCGAGGGTGACTCTGCGGGAGGTTCTGCTAAGCAGGGACGCGACCGCTATACACAAGCCATTCTTCCATTACGCGGAAAAATTCTTAACGTAGAAAAGGTACAATGGCACAAGGTATTCGAGGCTGAGTCTGTAATGAATATCATCCAGTCTATCGGAGTCCGCTTCGGTGTAGATGGCGAAGATTCTAAGGAGGCTAACACTGAAAAGTTGCGCTACGACAAGATTATCATCATGACCGATGCCGACGTCGATGGTTCTCACATCGACACACTTATCATGACATTGTTCTATCGCTTCATGCCTAAGGTTATTCAGGAAGGTCACCTCTACATCGCTACTCCTCCATTGTATAAGTGTACATACAAGAAGTTCAGCGAGTATTGCTACACCGAGCAGCAGCGTCAGGCTTTCATCGACAAGTATGTTGATGGTCGCGATGACGACAAGGCTTTGCACACACAGCGCTACAAAGGTCTTGGTGAGATGAACCCTTCACAGCTTTGGGAAACCACTATGGACCCTAAGAGCCGTCTGCTGAAGCAGGTTACTATCGAGAACGCTGCCGAGGCTGATGAGATTTTCTCTATGCTCATGGGCGACGACGTAGAGCCACGTCGCGAATTCATCGAGAGGAATGCTACATATGCAAATATCGACGCATAATTATCAAACAATAATACTAAAAGGGAACTCTGTTGGGCCACAATGGCTTCAGGGTTCCATTTTTAAAAATCCTTTAAGCAGTAATGAAACTATTATCTAAATCTTCGGCAATCCTACTTGCCTTGACAAGCTTCGGTAATGCCTATGCCGAACAACTACCTATGCGCCTATGGTACAACCGTCCTGCAGAGTTTTTTGAAGAAGCCTTGCCTATCGGCAACGGCAAAATGGGAGCCATGATCTATGGTGGTGTTGACGACAACACACTTTTTCTCAACGACATTACACTATGGACAGGCAAACCAGTCGACCACAATCTCGACAAGGATGCTCACACATGGTTGCCAAAGGTGCGTGAAGCTCTTTTCAATGAAGACTATCGTAAGGCAGAAGACCTACAGAAACACATTCAAGGTCCTAACAGCCAATACTATCAGCCACTTGCCACACTTCACATATACGATGAAATGGGCAAAAAAGCCACCAACTACTATCGATCGCTAAGCATCGATAGCGCTATCTGCAGAGATTCATACACCATCAATGGTGTAAACTATAGTCGTGAATACTTTGCTTCTAATCCTGACAAGCTCATCGCTATTCGTCTGAAAGCAGACAAGCCTGGAGCTATCACGCAGCAAATAATGCTTACCGGTCAAACCCCTCACAAAGTAAAGGCAAGCAATAATCAGCTCACCATGACAGGTCATGCTGTTGGCGACCCACTCAACTCTGTACACTTCTGCACCATCCTTCAGGCTAATGCCACAGATGGTACAATCAGCGCAACAGACTCTTCATTATATATAAAAGGTGCAACCGACGTTACTATCTATATCGTAAACGAAACAAGCTTCAATGGCTCCGACAAGCATCCTGTTACTCAGGGCGCTCCATATATAGAAACTGCAGCCGACGATATTTGGCACACCAAGAACCACAAATACGATGACTTCTTATCGCGCCATGTTGCCGACTATAGCAAGTATTTCTCGCGCCTATCATTCACACTCGATGGTGCTAAATACAACTACGACATTCCTACCGACTCTTTGCTAAAGCAATATACCGATAAGAGTGGCAAAAGCAGATACCTCGAAATGCTATATATGCAATATGGTAGATATCTGCTTATATCTTGCTCTCGAACACCTGGTGTTCCAGCCAACTTGCAAGGTCTATGGGCTAACAAGCTATATTCGCCTTGGCGTAGCAACTATACTGTAAACATCAACCTTGAGGAAAACTATTGGCCAGCAGAAGTTGCCAACCTCTCAGAAATGGCAATGCCACTATGGGACTTCATGCAGCATTTGGCAAAGAATGGTAGCTACGTGGCTAAAAACTACTATGGTATAAATCGCGGATGGTGTTCAAGCCATAATAGCGACCTATGGGCTATGGCAAACCCTGTGGGCGAGAAACATGAGAGTACCACATGGAGCAACTGGAATATGGGATTAGCTTGGCTTTCGCAAGCTCTATGGGAACACTATGCCTTCACAATGGACAAACAATTCCTTACCAATACAGCTCTTCCAATTCTTAAAGGTGCAACTGAGTTCTGCGAAGATTGGCTCGTAGAGAATCCTCACAAGAAGGGTGAACTCTTCACAGCTCCTTCTACAAGCCCTGAGAACAAATACCGCTTGTCTGATGGTTTCAAGGGTGGCACCTGCTATGGTGGTACTGCTGACCTCGCTATCATCCGCGAGCTATTCAACAACACAATTGCTGCAAACAAAATCTGTGATGGCACCACATTGTCTTCAGTAGAAGATAAGCTACAGCGCCTACATCCTTACACCGTAGGCAAGATGGGGGACATCAACGAATGGTATTTCGATTGGGACGATGTAGACTTCCAACATCGTCATCAGAGCCATCTCATCGGTCTATATCCAGGTCATCAGATAACTCCTATCAAGACTCCGGACCTTGCAAAGGCTTCTGTTCGTAGCCTCGAGATAAAGGGCGATATGACAACAGGATGGAGCACAGGATGGAGAATAAACCTTTGGGCTCGACTAAATCGTCCTGACCAAGCATACCATATTTATCAGAAATTGCTCACCTATGTGAGTCCTGACGAATACAAAGGTCCTGACCGTCGCAGAAGTGGAGGCACCTACCCTAACCTCTTCGATGCCCACCCACCATTCCAGATAGATGGCAACTTTGGTGGTACTGCAGGCGTATGCGAGATGCTTGTGCAGAGTTCGCTTGAGCTAACTGCAGCCAACAAGCCAATGGCTACTATCACCCTCCTTCCAGCATTGCCAAACGAATGGAGTAAGGGAGAAATTAAAGGTATCAAAGCTCGTGGCGGTTATACTATCGACATGAAATGGGCTAACGGCAAGGTTGTAGAGGCTATTATCACAGCCTCTGTCAACGGCAAAGCCATTGTCAACTACAATGGCTCATCGAAGCAAATATCTCTCAAAGCAGGCAAAAAGAAAGTACTGAAATAAAGAATACATACATAAAAAGGAATATTTTAAATTTTAAAGATGCGTAGAATATTGGTTATCATATCATGCATGTTGTCCACATTGATGGCAATGGCTCAGGAATACAACCTTCGTTGGATTTCCTCGCCATGCGTTGACTCTACTGCTCAGATATGGTTTCGCAACCAATACGTACATCATAAGAAAATAAAGAAAGCCTACGTCTGCATAGCCACAACTGGCTATGCAGACCTTTATATAAATCGTCGCAACGCAAGTTGCAATTATCTTGCGCCCTACCGACAGCCATATTCCGACTACCCTGTTTCTACTACCTACGACATCACTCGCTTTTCGCGCCCTGATACCACTACCATTGCCGTATGGTATTCTCCTTCATATCCACATATCAACAATCGTCAGCTATCCCTCATCTATTACGGCACCTATCAGGATGGCTCATCGTTCTCTTTTGTTTCCGATGAATCGTGGCTATGCCGTCCATCATGCTCGCAGTTTAACAGCAAAGGTAGTGAAACCATAGACGGTAGAATCGATAAAAATGAATGGAAAGCTAATCAAATCAACGACCTTGCACTATGGCAAGGATGCAAAAAACAGCCCATTTCACCGAATGAATATCCCCATTCCACCGATAATCATACTAATACCATAGAGAGTATCATTCCCTATCGCTATTTCGACATAGAGAAAGATACCATAACCTATGATTTCGGTTTGGGCTTCATAGGCTTTGCCCGTATAACCCTTCGTGGTGCGAGAAAAGGAGAACGTATATTTATTGGCGACATGGAATATATCTGCAGCGGTCAGCTTGATGAGCAAGCTTGCCTACGATTCACCACAATGCCCGTCCGCAAACGAACTATCTATGGCGACAATAAGTTTCGTGCTGACCATATAGTAAATGTAGAAGGTATTAGTATAATAAGCCACTAATAAGGCATATTAAATCACACTTTATTAGCAATATTTTCTTTTTATTTACTTTTTGTCTACTTTTTTGTAGATACATATATTTATTATACCTTTGCGGCGTAAATATCTACAAACAAAACAATAACAATCAGAAAATTGGTAAGACAAATCGACCAATTATCGGCACTTTCTTATACTTTTCTGTTGACAATTCAACCAAATTATGTATATTTGCAAAAGAAACGGAAAAGAAAAAGAAAAAATGGACGATTATCAGATGCACCCTATCACCATCGACTCAATAAAGAGTTTATGCAATTGCGACTATCTTGACAACGATCTCGTGATATTCGACGAGATTGCTAAAGTGCCAATCCCCGACGAGCCACGCCGTATGGGTTGCATACTGATGGCACTATGTCTGAATGGCACAGCTACATACAATGTGGATACAAAGGCGCACCACGTGAAGGCAGGAGATGTGATAATAATAAGTACCAACCAGGTGACAGACAGCTTCAATATGTCTGCCGACTGTAGTGGTATGGCTTTTATGATGTCTGAGAATTTCTTCCGCGAGATAATATCGGGTATGCACGAGATATCTTCTCTGTTTCTATTCTCACGCCAGCATCCGGTATGCAACTTGGAACCCGACGAGGTATATCTAACAAAGAATTATATAAAATCTCTTATCTACAAGCTCAAAGAGAATACCCATCGCTATCGCTGTGAAACTGTGATGTCGCTATTGCGTACCATGATCTATGACCTCAGCAATGTGATATACCGTATAATGCAAGACAACGAGAAAAAGAGTACTCGTGCTGATAGGATATTCTCAGAGTTCTTGCTGTTGGTAGAAAACAACTATCGCACTCAGCGACGTGTGGGATGGTATGCGCTAAACTTAGGTATCACACCAAAATATCTATCAGAGATGGTGAAAGTGGCAAGCAGACGCACGCCAAACGACTGGATAGACGACTATGTGACGCTTGAGCTAAGAGTATTACTTAGGAATACCAACAAGAACATAAAAGAGATAACAGAAGAGATGAACTTCCCAAACCAAAGCTTCCTTGGCAAATATTTCAAGGAGCATGTAGGAATAAGTCCTTCTGCATATCGCAAGGGTAAATAGATTACACTTTATAAAAATGGAAAATAAATAAAACAATAATGCGCAAGACAACATCTTGCGCATTTTTATTCTTCATCAGCCTTCTCTTGAAGCCAATAATGTTTCAGCAATTTCGCATAGTTCCTGATACCACTCCTTACCAAAGCGACGAACTAATGGTCCTTCAAGGAACTTATATACAGGTAAGCCTAGTTCCCTACCCTTTTCTACTGCCGGACGGCATACATCCCAACGATTATAGTTAAGACCTACAAGACCACCAGCAAATCGTTTCTCACGAATAGGATAAAGAGCACAAGAGATAGGCTTTATAAACTTTGTTTTGCCACCACGATAAGCACGTTCAAGAGCACACAGGCAGCAACCATTCTCATAGCATGTAAACACACAGTCTTTGCCATTTACGATGCTCGTAACAAGGTCGCCATCACGATCGTTGTATGCCACACCTTGCTTATCGACAACAGCCTGCGCAGAAGCGCTCATATCGTTCCATACAATGTCGAGAGCATCTTCTATGCCAGCTATCTCGTCCATGGTTAGCGGAGCACCTGCATCGCCCTCCACACAACATTCTCCCTTGCACTTGTCAAGGTCGCAACAGAATTTCTCAGTAATAATATCTGGCGACACCAATACGTCGCCCACTTGTATAATATGTAATTCTTGCATATTCTGTAAGTCTTTACCACTCTATAGTTTTTTCTCCATTCTGCGCCAAATACTCATTGCAACGCGAGAACTGATGATTGCCAAACCATCCTCCTCTGTTTGCAGACAAAGGTGAAGGATGCACGCTCTCAAGTACCAAATGCTTATTTTGGTCTATTAGATACTTCTTGCTACGAGCAAAACCACCCCAAAGCATAAACACCAAGTGTTCACGCTTGTCGCTCAATGCCTTTATGGCAGCATCGGTGAATGTAGTCCATCCCAATCGCTGATGGCTATTGGCAACATGTGCTCTTACAGTAAGTGTAGCATTTAGCAACAGCACACCCTGTGTAGCCCAACGAGTAAGGTCGCCAGATTTAGCTGCAGGTTTACCAAGGTCGAGTTCTATCTCCTTGAAGATATTGATGAGCGAAGGAGGAGGAGTAACACCTTCAGGCACCGAGAAACTCAATCCCATAGCCTGACCAGGCTCATGATATGGATCTTGACCTATAATCACCACCTTTACATCATCAAACGGACAAAGGTTGAAGGCATTAAAAATCTTGTTGCCTGGAGGGAAACATTGATAATGCAAGTATTCTTCCCTCACCAGATTAGTAAGGTTAACGAAATATTGCTTATCAAACTCTGCACCAAGGTGTTGTTTCCATGAAGATTCTATTTCTACGTTCATAGGGAGAAAAAAGAAAGAAAGCCTCACTCCCAGCCCCTCTCCAAAAAGGAGAAGGAAGTAATTAGCATTATTGCTGGGAGTGAGGTTTTAATATTTTGTAGAGGGGTGAGGCTACTATTAGTCTTCGATAAGGCACTCGCCTGTCATTTCTGCAGGCTGCTCCAAGCCCATGATATGGAGGATAGAAGGAGCAACGTCAGCCAAACGACCATCCTTAACTGTTGCTGAGTTGTTATCAGTAACGTAGATGAATGGAACAGGGTTCAAAGAGTGAGCGGTGTTTGGTGTGCCGTCTTCGTTGATAGCGTTATCAGCATTACCGTGGTCAGCGATGATGATAGCCTCGTAGTCGTTAGCCTTAGCTGCCTCGATAACTTCGCGAACGCAGTTGTCAACAGCATGTACAGCCTTAGCAATAGCATTGTAGATACCTGTATGACCAACCATATCGCCATTAGCGAAGTTTACAACGATGAAATCATACTCCTGAGTATTGATAGCACCAACGAGCTTATCCTTTACCTCGTAAGCAGACATCTCTGGCTTCAAGTCGTAGGTAGCAACCTTTGGAGAAGGTACCAAGATACGATCCTCGCCCTCGTATGGAGTCTCACGACCACCATTCAAGAAGAATGTAACGTGAGCATATTTCTCTGTTTCTGCTGTATGGAGCTGCTTCTTGCCATTAGCTGCAAGATACTCACCAAGAGTGTTAGTAACATTTTCCTTAGGGAAGAGGATGTTTACGCCCTTGAAGCTTGCATCATATGGAGTCATGCAGAAATACTGCAATCCAGGGATAGTATTCATGCCCTCTTCTGGCATATCCTGCTGAGTCAATACCTGAGTAAGCTCCTTAGCACGGTCGTTACGATAGTTGATGAAGATAACAACATCGCCCTCACCGATAGTACCGTCTACATTAGAATTGCTGATAGCCTTGATAAACTCGTCGGTTACGCCCTCGTCGTAGCTTTCCTGCATAGCCTGTACCATATCTGCAGACTTCTTGCCTTCGCCCTTTACCAAGAGGTCGTAAGCTTCCTTCACACGATTCCAACGCTTATCACGGTCCATAGCATAGAAACGACCAATGATGCTTGCGATATGTGCACCATTGTTGTCGCAGCACTTCTGTACATCCTCAATAAAGCCCTTACCGCTCTTAGGGTCTGTATCACGACCGTCCATGAAGCAATGTACGAACACCTTGTCTGTCAAACCATACTCCTTACCAATCTCGATGAGCTTGAAGAGATGGTTAAGTGAAGAGTGTACACCGCCAGTAGAAGTAAGACCCATCAAGTGGAGCTTCTTACCGTTATCGCGAGCATAGCTGTAAGCCTTTATCACTTCCTTATTGTTGAGGATTTCGCCGCTTTCGCAAGCCTTGTTGATCTTCACCAAGTCCTGATATACGATACGACCTGCACCGATATTAAGGTGACCAACCTCTGAGTTACCCATCTGACCGCTAGGCAAGCCTACATCTTCGCCAGAAGTCTGGAGTGAAGAGTGAGCCGAAACGGCTGTAAGATAATCAAGATAAGGAGTTGGAGTGTTATAGATAACATCACCTTTACCATGCTGACCGATTCCCCATCCATCGAGAATCATCAAAAGAGCTTTTTTTGCCATAATTACTATTTTATTATAAGTTTATTGTATTCCGTTGCAAAATTACTATAATTCAGTGGAAACACAAAACAAGCGAGCCAATAATTTTGACTCGCTTGTTTGCCTATTATATTAATAATTCTTTATGCCATTTAATGTAAGTTACTACCTTAACACCTTCTTTACAGTACCATCAGAATACTTAACGATGTTGATGCCTGCACCAAGAGCCTGGCGCAAAGTGCCATCAGTAGAATATATTGCCACAGGAACCTTTACAGAGTTTTGCTCAATTCCTTTGACTGCAGTTGAAGCAGCTGTAACAATTACATCGTCGAGGAAGAAACGCTTACCAGGAGTAAACTTTATCTTTATATTGTCTGAACCTGTGATGGTAGCTGTGAATGTCTGCCAAGAATCCATAGTCATATTGAATGAAGAAGGAGAAATTGTAGCATCGCCATCTATTGAGACAGACAGACGTGTATCATCTTTACCCCAAGGAGCAGCACGGAACGTAAGAGTTGCTGTACCATCTATCTCGATAGCAGGAGTTGTAGCTTCACCTTTCTTTTTGCTTGAACCAAAACGAGCACAACCATCAGCACCATGAGGACTTTCAGAATACCAGCCAGCATTGTCGGTTTCAAAGTCTGAGTCAGCAAATCTTCCTGATCCACTAAACGCATTATCATTACCACCTGTACCAGCACAAGCATCAAAGGTTTCAGAGAATATAACTTCGCCAGTAGGAGTATTTGATGAAGACGAATTGAAGTAGTTAGGTCCAAAGTCCATAGAAGCCACACCATCGCTTGTTACTGCGATATTGCGGATTGCTACATCCATGTATTTCTTGCCATCACTATTTTTTGTATATATAGCATTAGATGGACGTGATAAATTAGTCAAGCTATCATTGCCCTTATAAGGATATGGGTCGCCCAAGTATGTTGTCTTGGTGTAGCCTTGCTGAGTTTTGCTATAATACTTAGAGTCGTCATCATTGTCGGCATGGAATATTGTCATGCGCTGATGAGGGTTTGTGAAATTCAAATCAGGATTGGTGCCTGTGGTGTTAACCATATTATAATCCCATACAGTCTGGTCGAAGTCAACATGAGTGATAAGCACACCACCTTGAGGCAGACTCTCGTCCCAACCTGAGAACTGGCGGTTTTCTACCAAGAAGTATTCATCCTCGTTGCCACTATTAATAAGTTTGTAAGCCTCGCCACCTTCTGTAAGAGACTTCATACCAGTAACTGATAGTTCGGCACCTTTGCGCACTTCTACAGGCTCGAGCCATCCAGAAATCATACGCTCATAGGCAGTATAGCCACAAGGCTTGTAACCATCTTCATTATATGCACCATAGTCCATAAGGTCGAAAGGTCCCATGCCAAAGTTGCCAGAGTAGCCAGTATCATACATATCAGGAATACCCATACAATGAGAAAACTCATGGCACATAGTGCCGATACCACCAACCTCGCCTGCGCCATTAAGCTCTGAACTACAAGCATAGGTATCAACCTTCACTCCATCGAGAGTCAAAGCCATAGATGCACCTGAGAGCTGATATTCGTGTGGCCAAATAGTATTTTCCTTACCGGTATCAGCTTCGCCATAGCCGGCATAGATAACGTACACCTGGTCTACCTCGCCATCACCATCCCAGTCGTATTTAGAGAAATCAACTTTTGAGTCAACGCCCTTGCAAGCCTCAACAATCATCTCTTCAGGAAGAAGGTCTAAGCCATTGTCATCATTGCCACCATAGTATTTCATGTTGTGAGCCAACTTCACCGGGCCAACAACATCGAAGTCGAGTTCAAACTGTCCACGGCTTTGAGCAAGGAAATAATCCTTAACCGAACCTTGGAAGTAGCCTTCGTTATATCCAGCCTCGTTTGCTATACGATTAAATAGAGTCTGAGAATCACTATTCTTGAACTTCACATCAGTAAATTCCACCAATATCACCAAACCCTTTTTCTTGCCCTGAAACACATCGGTAGCATTACTAAGATTACGACGAGCAGCACGACGAGCATGAGCCTTAGCCTTACGAGCCAAAGCGCGAGTGGTGAGATTAGAAACAGCAGAAGCATCAGCAAGCTTAAAGACGTTTGCTTCGCCTGTAGGCACATACTTGTTGCCATAGGCATCTTGCCAATAGTGCATAAACTCATCACCTACCAATGACACCTCAACCTTAGTGCCATCGTTAAGTGTGATAACGTTTGTCAACCCGCGCTTAGCTGGCAAAGCCATTGCTGCCAACGACATGAGCGCTACCATTCCAGTTACAATAGTTTTCTTTATCATAAGTTATAGTTAATATACATAAAAAACTAACGAGCTAAG
>ERZ1034678.1184-NODE-1184-length-13404-cov-5.022773_pt1 | contig 13404 bp, 10 predicted proteins | sample MGYA00520640_ERZ1034678 | MGnify/ENA primary metagenome ERZ1034678 (study PRJEB33766, sample SAMN09781767) | gut metagenome | biome: gut microbiome | host: Homo sapiens | place: Madagascar | study: EMG produced TPA metagenomics assembly of the PRJNA485056 data...
CTTCCGGTTGGGGGATTTTCCCGATTTCCCAACTTTTCCCCCATCTTACCACTCAAACCAACGAAAAAAGGCAGCCGACTTTCATCGACTGCCTAAAACTCTACCTTCCACAAAAATTAGATCATTTCTGTAACCATGACTATTGACTACTAATTCACCACACGAATCTGCTCCTCATTGATCAGCGGATACCGGCGCAGTGTATCTCCATCCAGATCTTCCCGGTGCATATCCACCGCCTGAATCTGATGATTCTCATAAGTTGTATAATAATAGATTCCCTTGTCCGCATTGACACAGGACGTATAGATCGTAATCTCATATTTCCCCGGCTCCACCTCACAACAGCCACGCTGCTGTTCTACGGAACCTAAGATATGGAAGAACTGGCTCACGCTCTCCGCTTCTGACTCTCCGGAGATTGCATGCAGCTTTGTAAATGCGACCTTTGCAAACCGCGACGCTGACGAAAGGTCACCCGGAAGTCCCAGTCCACCCATGCCACGGCTATATGTGGCAAGCGGAAGCTCCTTGGCAAAATGATTTTCCGGCTGACTTGGTGATACATGCATGTAATTGTTCAGCATGAACATCTGCACCGGAAATGGCGGATTGTTGGTCAGCACTCCGACCGGATTGTCATAGACATGCAAGCCATCCTCCACACATTCTACCACGATTGCGGCATCCTTATCTGCAATAATCCAATGCAGCGATGCACATGGCAGCTTCTCACTATACGGTGTTCCAACGAGATTCATCTTCTCTAACGCTTTACGTGCTTCAGACACTGTTGCACACTGACTCAAAATCCATGGAATAAACTCAAACTGTGCCACATTCTCACGACCTGCCTGCACATCCTGATACTTCGCATTCCCAACGAAATTCAAGCCTGCCATGCCAAGCCCCTTCTCATTTACGGCATCATAGTAGAGCGGGTAATCATCTGCCACATACGCCATACCGATCATCGCGTAGTGCGACTTTCTCTCGCCCATATGCCGAAACTTGAAACTATAATTTCTCGGCGTCACTGTCACCTCATCGCCATACGAAAACTCATAATCAAGCGTCCGTCCAAAATAAAAATTCTTCGTCTTATACGTTGCTGCTGTACACATCCTGTATCTCCTTCCAAAGTTAAAAATTTGATTTAATTTTCAGCCTCTGCTTTCTTCGTGAACAGCTTCTTCAGACAACTAAATGCAACCAGCACACCAAGTACCATCAGCAGGATTGCGACGATAAACTGCAGTCCATCGACGAGCATCGTTGCATTCCCACCGGCGATGTTCTTTACAAGTGCGATTGTCTTCTGTACCAATGCAGTAAATGTTACGGCAAGCATGATGAACATTGGCGCATACAGTGTCCATCCGGTTCTTCCGGTTGTCTTCAAGAATACTGCAAGAGCGATCAGGACAAGTGCTGCAAGTAACTGATTTGCAGAACCAAACAAAGGCCATACATTAGTATATCCACCAAGTGTCAGTAAATATCCAAAGAATAATGTTACCACAGTTGCGGAATATTTGTTAGTCAAAATTTTCTGCCATACAGGCATCTTTGATGTATCGGTTGTATCGCCGAGGAACAGCTCCTGGAAAGACATACGTCCGATACGTGCAACCGAATCAAGAGATGTCAGTGCAAGTGCAGATACACACATTGTCATAAATACAGTTGCGAGCTGAACCGGAAGACCAAGCTTCTCAAGGAATCCCGCAACACCACTGGAGAAGATTGCAAATGGAGTTCCATCCGGTTTTGTACCATTGACTGCAACAGCACCGACAACAACCAATGCGATGATACCAAGCAATGACTCTACAATCATGGCGCCATAACCAACCATCGGCATATCCTTCTCGTTGCGGATCGTCTTCGATGATGTACCGGAAGATACCAGACTGTGGAATCCTGAAACCGCACCACAGGCAATTGTTACAAACAATGTTGGGAACAGATAATTCCCACCGACATTAAATCCGTTATACGCATTAAGCTGCATCGTTGGATGTGCTACGACAACACCGACAACCGCACCGATGATCATGCCAAGCAGCATGAATGTTGTCATATAGTCACGTGGCTGCATCAGTAACCACATTGGCATAACCGATGCAAGAAACAGATATGCCATAACGATGTAGATCCATGCAGTCTTTGTAGCATACCAAGGAAGGTGCATACCAAGTGCAAACATACCTACCAAAAGTGCGATTGCAATGACCGCTCTGACGCCTTCGTTCATATTCTTTACATGCTTCTGGATTACACCAAATACAATCGCTGCTACGATAAACAACATAGAGATAGAAGCGGCGGATGCATTTGCGTAGCTTGTCTCCTTCGCCATATCTGCAACACCCTTACCAACAAAGGTTCCGGCTACCATATCCGTAAATGCTGCGATGACAAGCAATGTGAACAACCAGCAAAACAGCATGAAGAGCTTTCTTCCAACCTTACCGATATACTTCTCGATGATCATACCCATCGATTTTCCTTCATTCTTCACGGATGCATACAAGGCTCCGAAATCCTGTACGGCTCCGAAGAACAATCCACCGATCAACAGCCAGAGCAATACCGGCACCCAGCCGAATACAGATGCAAGGATTGGTCCGGTTACAGGACCTGCACCTGCGATGGATGAAAACTGATGTGAAAATACCGTGAATTTGGATGACGGAACATAGTCCTCTCCATCCTCGTACTTCACTGCCGGAGTTTCAGCCTTCGGATCAAGTCCCCATTTCTTTGCAAGCCATCTGCCATAGAAAAGATAGCCCGCGAACAACACTACAATTCCGATTAAAACAATTACTAAACCATTCATACTTCCTCACCCGCCACGCGGCGGCTCCCTTCTGAATATTTGCAAAGAGTAAATACATCCTGCAGCCAGACGAAAAATCTCATCGGCATACAAAAAATAAAACCTCCGTCTTACATAAAGACGAAGGTTTAAACTTCCGCGTTACCACTTTATTTGCCGCATATGCGACCACTCATTCTCATCTTACAGACCGCATATCGATATATTTGCAACTTTTGCATCATCTCAACATGTCATCTGTGAAATAAGCTTCTATGTAACGGTAGAAAACCGGTGACACCTAATGTCCATCTAGGAATTCAGTGCACTGCTCGCAGAGGATAATTCCCGAAATCCTACACTGTCTCACACCAACCGACAGCTCTCTGAAGTATTTCCTTTCGAAAACCTTGTTCTGTTCTCAGCATTTGCTCTTTGTTTACCGACATACTAGTCCTATCGAAAATGAATGTCAAGCGTTTTTTTGATATTATTTATCAATTATGAATTTCCCAGCCGGTTAACAGTGCCTTTCCACATGGAAGCATTTCCGCTTTGTATGTACAAATGCCCGGACGAATTACGCAATGCCAAATGCCAGTCCAACTGCATGGACTAAGAATGCAACAACCCATGCGATAAGACACTGCACAATAACCGTGATCACTGCCGCTTTTGTGCCGCCCATTTCCCGCTTCACAGTAGCAATCGCAGCCACACATGGTGTATAAAGCAGCGTAAAGATCAGGAATACCATTGCCGTAAACGGAGTAAATAACGTTGCCACGCTCGTCACATCACCACCGAGCAGAACCGTAAGCGTTGATACCACGCTCTCTTTTGCGGTAAATCCTGTAATCAGCGCCGTTGATACTCTCCAGTCACCGAATCCAAGGGGCTTGAAGATTGGAGCAATCAGGCTTCCGATCAATGCAAGCATACTCTGGTCTGCAGATGCAGCCACATTGAACCGCAGATCGAAGGTCTGCAGGAACCAGATGATAATCGAGGCAAGGAAGATGATCGTAAATGCTTTCTGGATAAATCCCTTTGCCTTCTCCCAGATCAGGTGCAGCACGCTTTTGGCAGACGGCAGCCGGTAGTTCGGCAATTCCATCACGAAAGGAACCGGCTCACCCTTGAATTTTGTCATCTTCAGAATCAGTGCGTAGATCACTGCACACACGATTCCGATCAGATAAAGTCCGACCATCGCAAACACACGATACTGCCGTTGCACAAATGCACTGATCATAAGTGTATAGATCGGCAGCTTCGCACTACAGCTCATAAATGGCGTCAGCAGGATCGTCATCTTCCGGTCACGTTCACTCGAGAGTGTCCGTGTCGCCATGATTGCAGGCACGGAGCATCCAAATCCAATCAGCATCGGCACGAAGCTTCTGCCGGATAGACCGATCTTACGAAGCGGTTTATCCATGACAAATGCAACCCGCGCCATATATCCGGTATCTTCCAGAATCGACAGGAAGAAAAACAGGATCACGATCGTAGGGAGAAAGCTTATGACACTTCCGACACCCTGACAGATACCATCCGCCACAAGGGACCGCACGACTGGGTTGATCTGTGCAACGACAAGTCCCTTGTTGATCCATCCAATGACCGCATCAACGCCAAGTGCCATCACATCGGACAACCACGCACCAAGCAGACTGAAGGTCATGGCAAAAACAATCGCCATAATCCCGATAAAGCACGGAATCGCTGTATATTTTCCTGTCAAAAGCTTATCTATCTTTACGCTTCTCCGGTGTTCTTTACTCTCATGCGGACGCACAACCGTCTTCTCGCACAATCTCCCGATAAACTGAAACCGCATATCGGCAATTGCAGCTTCCCGGTCAAGCCCGGTTTCCTTCTCCATAACTGACACGATCTGCTCAAATGCTTCCTTCTTATCTTCTGCAAGCTGCAGTGCATCCTCGATCGGTGTATCCTTCTCGATCAGCTTTGTTGCAGCAAACCGCACAGGAAGATCGGCTTCCTTCGCATCATTTTCAATCATATGCGCAACCGCATGGATACAGCGATGCACCGCCCCAACCGGATCTTTGTCATCCTTACTGTCCGGACAGAAATCAATTCTTCCCGGCGGTTCATGGTATCTTGCCACATGCATGGCATGGCTTACCAGTTCATCGATACCTTCATTTTTCGCAGCCGAGATCGGCACCACAGGAATTCCAAGTATCTGTTCCAGTTCATTTACACGAATTGTACCGCCGTTCGCCCGCACCTCATCCATCATATTCAGTGCAAGCACCATTGGGATTCCAAGCTCCATGAGCTGCATCGTCAGACACAGATTCCGTTCTAAGTTCGACGCATCCACAATATTGATAATGCCGCTTGGCTTACCTTCAATCAGGAATTCCCGCGTCACAATCTCCTCGCTCGAATACGGGGAAAGCGAATATATACCCGGCAGGTCTGTCACCGTCGCCTCCGGATGATTCCGGATCGTACCATCCTTCCGGTCAACCGTCACGCCGGGGAAATTCCCGACATGCTGATTGGCTCCGGTCAGCTGGTTAAACAGTGTCGTCTTGCCACAGTTCTGATTGCCGGCAAGCGCAAATGTCAGCTTACCGCCCTTGGGAACAGCCGTCTTCTCGTCATGTACATGAGTGGGATCCGCCTGTCCTAACTCACCAACTCCCGGATGTTCAATCGACTCATAACGCACAGTCTGTTTTGGGGCTTCCGCTTCCTTTTCATGCACATGATCCACATCTATTTTCTGTGCCTCACTCAGACGCAGCGTAAGCTCATATCCGCGCACCTTCATCTGTACCGGGTCACCCATCGGTGCAATCTTCTGCAGAGTGACTTCCGTTCCCGGCGTCAATCCCATATCCAGAAGATGATGCCGCAAGGCACCTTCTCCGCCGACCGCCGTGATATAAGCACTCTGTCCCGGCTGTAATTCATCCATTGTCATCTATCATCATCTCCATCTCAAACATCTCTTATATTTCTACATATTTTACAATCCAAATTACATAATACAACCGAATAACCATCAACGCAAACATAATTGCAGGCAGAACCAAAAATAATACAGCATCCGGCCGGTCAGTTCCATTGCATTCATCGTTTTTTCCATGTATAATAATGCAAAATATTACAAAATAAGTGGGGGGGGTGTACATTATGGATTTAAAACTATCCGATTCACAGATTGTATCGCAGATTTCCGGCAAGCAGCGGATGATTAAATTTCTGAACTTTATTCATCCACTTCTATTTATTGCCATGCCTGCAGCGATTTTCTGGGGCTTTGCAAATTGGGACAGAAACATAGGGAAAGGAATCTTCTTCATAATCCTTGGTCTTCTCTGTATCCCATTTCTGGTTGTACTCGGAAAGTCCGTAAATGCATTGGAACGGAAAATCAAATCTCTGACCGGCAAATACCTCGTCAAGGGCGTGCTTGCAGAGAAGGTACAGGTTGAAAAATACGCACCAAATGAGTATATCAACCCGAACTTCGTGAAAAACTGCAACATTCTTCCAAACTACGATCGTATCTCCGGCTCGGATTATGTATCCGGTACTTATCGTGGAGTTCCGTTTACCTTCTGCGATCTGCATCTGCAGTATAAGGATACCTACCGGGATAAAAACGGACGGAAAAGAACGCGTTACCACGCAAAGAAAATGGTTTTCTCTCTGGTATCGTCAGCGGTGCAGCAGAATTTCTCGGCATGAACCAGAACAAGGTTGAGATGGAGAGCGATCCATTCAACCAGCAGTTCAAGGTAATCACTTCCGATGACGAGCTTGCCTTCTATATTCTCACGCCACAATTCATGGAACATATTGTTGCTGCAGATGAGAAGGTCAATGGCTACACGAAGATTGAATTTGAGAACTGCAAAGTCACGCTGGCACTGAATAACGGAAAAAATTCTTTCGAACTCACAAAGACACTTTGGAGCAAATCCCGTCTGGATGAAACCAGATTGCGGTTCCGCGATGAATTCCAGAATATCCTGAGCATAATCGATGAGATTCTGACGAAGGATAATTTATTTTAGACGAATGGAGGTATATTACATACTATGGCAAATTCAGATGATAAACAGCTTCTATCCCAGATTGCATCCAACCAGAAAAGACAACGGGGTGGATTAATCCTGACTCCCATTTTATTTTTCATTGCCATGGGAATCATTATGGCCGGGATCTCGACGATCCAGTCGGGCAATACTGCACTTGGCATCTGCATCATTCTGGTCGGTATAGTTGCGTTCATCCTTTCCGCGAAATATCTTGAACATCTGAGCGATCAGAAGAATAAGATGAAGGAGCTGGTCGGACAATCCGTTGTCAGAGAAATCCTCGCAGAACGCATCGCGATTGCGCAGTACAATCCAAACCAGTATTTTAACAGAGACTTTCTCGAGCATTGCAGCATTCTTCCAAACTACGATCGTTCCAGCGGCTCCGACTATATCAGCGGAACTTATCGCGGTGTACCGATCACCTACTGTGACCTGCATCTCGAAGTCGAGCAGGAAAGCACCGACAGCGACGGCAACACAACCACGTCCTATTACACGGTGTTCCGCGGTCCCGTCATCAATCTGGCACTGCGCCAGCCGTTAAATGGTTATGTCCGCATCCGCGAGCGCAAGAATCCGCGCAAGGAGAAGGGATTTTTCTCCGGTATCATAAACGGTGCAACGGATCTGTTCAACATCGACCGAAACACGGTTGAGACGGAAAATGCACAATTCAACCAGCAGTTCAAGGTTGACACATCTGATCCACAGCTTGCATTCTATATACTGACACCGCAGTTCATGGAACATATCGTGCAGGCGGATATGATTGTAAATGGCTATACGAATATCGAGTTTAATCAAGGAATCGTGACGCTCGCATTGAACAACGGAACTGATGCATTTGAGCTTGGCAAATATAAAAAGAATGATCAGTTCCTTGAAGAGGCTCGCCAACGGTTCCGCTATGAGCTTAATTCGATATTGAGTATTGTCGACGAAATGTTAACGAAAGAGAATTTGTTTTAGGAGGAATAACCACATGTTACATACGATTGAAAATGATTATTTAAAAGTCACGGTATCCGACCACGGTGCCGAGCTTACAAGCGTCTACGATAAGGCACAGGATTTCGAGCGGATCTGGTGCGCCGATCCAGCAGTCTGGAACCGTCATGCTCCGGTGCTGTTTCCATTTGTCGGAAAGGTGAAGGACGGTGCCTATCGTTACAACGGAAATACATACGCCATGAAGACACAGCATGGATTTGCGCGCGATGCGGAATTTACCTGCATCGAGGAAACCACTGGTTCTATCACGCACAAGCTTGTGTATTCCGATGAGACACTGGAAATCTATCCATTTGAATTCGAACTGCTAATCACACACCGCTTCGATGCAGAAAATCCTCGTCTCCTGCACGTCACATGGGCAGTGAAAAATCTTGGTTCCGATGAAATGTTATATTCCATCGGCGGACATCCGGGATTCCAGATTGCACCGGGACATGCGCGGAGCGAATATTCCATCGCCCTGCCGGATGCAAGTCCACGACACTATCTCCTGCTCGATGCAGCCGGTTCCGGACTTGCCGATACGAGCAAGAGTTATCCATTCAACGACGCCGGTAACGCCTACGTTCCTGTTACAGATACGTTGTTTGACAAGGACGCGCTTGTCTTCGAGGACGGACAGCTTCCAAGTGTCGGACTCGTCGATGCGGACAAGAAGCCATTTGTCACACTTACCTGCACAGACTTCCCATACGTCGGAATCTGGTCAAAACCGGATGGCCCGTATGTCTGCTTAGAGCCTTGGATTGGGCGTACCGATAACATGGATTTCACCAGAGATCTGAGTGAGAAGCCGGGCGAGCAGAAGCTTATCGCAAACGCCGAAGCCGTGCACACTTACACGATCGAGTTTCACAGTTCCATCTGAATCCGGCTGCCGCCTCTGCCTTTTGTGACGCGCAGCTTCTGTGGAATATCCATCAGTTCATCCCGGTGGCTGATGATGCCGACCAGCTTATTTTCTCCTGACATGCTGAGTAACGCATCCTTTGTCTCCTCCAGCGACTTCGAATCCAACGTACCAAAGCCCTCATCGACAAACAGTGCATCCATCTGGATACCGCCTCGATTTTCCGCAATTGTATCCGACAAGCCAAGCGCCAGAGATAACGATGCTTTAAAACTTTCGCCGCCTGACAGATTTCCAACCGGGCGGCGTTTTCCTGTGCTGATATCCAGCACCTCCAGATCCAGAAATGTATTGGTCTGTTTTCCAACTGCATTCGTCTGCCGGTACAACTGAAACTGGTTGTCACTCATCGGAAGCAGATGCCTGTTTGCAGCCTGAAGAATGCTGTCAAAGCCTGCTGCCTGAATATACTGCTCAAACGTAATCTTTCCGTTTCTTGTCTGCCCGGATACAAGCGTGTACAACCGATAGCTCGTATCATTTTCCTTCTTTGCTTTCTCGTATGCCACCTGCTGTGCACGGATATTCTGTTGTTTCTCGCAGTTATTCTGGATACGGAATGTAATCGCCTGCAAAGCCGTTCGAAGTGTTTCCACCTGTACACGTTTGCTTGTATGCTCCTGCTGTAACTGTTCGAGATCAACCAGCGTCCGATGTCTGGCATCCTGCTCCTGTTCTAACTGTGACAGTCTGGCGGCAACCTCCGTTACCTTTTTGTCATAATCTGCCAGTTTCGCTTCCTCCGCATGTATCTCTGCATCTGTTGCCACCTGCGCCTGCATTTCCTCTACCGATGCAAACTGGCATACCGTCAGCTTCTCATTTAATCGCTGTTTTAACATCTGCGCATCGGACTTTTGCTGTTCGAGTGCCTGCTTCTGCGTTGCTATGGACGCCTGTACACGTGCTACCGCCTCATCTGCGGATTTCTTTTCTTTCGCTGCTGTATCAAGTGCTGTCTGAATCTCCGTCACACGTGCCAGTGCATGATTCCCCGCCTGCATGGCGGCTTCCCAATCCGGATACGATAATGTCTGTAATGCTGCTAAGGTCGCCTGTGAAGCAGCCTGCTTCGCAATGAGCGATTGTCGCTCCTCTACAAGCGACTTTCGCTGCTCTGCAAGCCGCGCCATCTCTGTCCCTTGTGCACGTGCAAGCATAGCTTCCACCTCGCGCAGCTTCTCACAGTTTTGCTGTAATGTATCCAGCCGCTCTCTGCTTTGCGCAACAGTATCCACCAGCTTTTCCCGCTGTCTCTCGAAGCTTACAATCAATTCCTCTAATGCCTCAACACCACCGATAAACTCAGGTGTCATGTATCCCCGTATCTCCTCTTTTATCTGCTGCCCCTTTGCCTGTACATCTGCCCGCAAAGACGAAGCGCTGGCAGTTGCCTGATTAAAAGCATCCAGTTTTTTCTCTTCCACTGCCTTTAATTCTTTGCATTGTTCCTCCGTCACAGATGCCTCAACCAGTGTCGCGAGCTTCTCATGATGCGTGGCTCCACACACCGGACACGGTTCGCCCTCTGCCAGATCACTTGCCAGAATTCCTACCAGATTCGCCCGATAAAGTCTGTCTGCATGGGTAAATGCTTCCTTCGCAGACTCATACGCATCCTGCTTTTTCCGATATTCACTCTGTGCTTCCTCTAACTCCTGCTGCTTCCGTCTCCATGCAGGAATCAGATTCTTCGCAATGGATTCTGTCTTTTTCTGGCTGTCCAACAGTTTATCATGCGCCGCCTGTGCCTGCGCAAGCTGCTGTGGCTCTTCCTTCCACATTGCCTGCTGCTCCTGCAGCTCTCCAATCCGCTTCTGTAACGTCTGTTCCGCTGTTCCAAGTTCGACTTCCTGCTGTTCCTGTGCGGCAAGCTGCAACTGGATTTGTCCAAGTTCGTGTTGTAGCATTTCCCGCTCTTTGTAACGTGGTTCTTCCTCGCGCACCTTATCCACGATCTTCTGGCATTGCTCCGCTTCTGGTCGTAAAGCCTCCGTCTCTTTCACTTTTGCATCTGCCATCCCGGCACGTGTCTGACAATCCGCAAGCGTCTGCGCGCCATCTGTGATCAGCTGCTTTGTCCGCTCCCATTCATGTTCCTTGGCACTCCATGCATCGTACTCCGGCTTTACTTTATAGGTTGCCTGCTTCGTGCGATCAAGCTGTATCCTTCGTTCTTCAAATAATCCCTTTTGTAATTCTAATACTTCCCGCTCTTCCTTCGTCCGTGCATACCGCTCTAAAATTGCATTGTTATCCTTTGCCGATACGAGTGTGCCCTGTAACTTCTGTAATTCTTCTTCCGCCTGTACAAGCACAGTTTCTTTTTGCCTTGCTTTTTCTGTATCTTCCCCGATGATCGCCTGCAGCAGCGTAAGCATCTCTTCAATATTCCATACCGATTTGCTATCCTGCAGCTTCTCCTGCAAGTCACAGATACGCTGTACCACCGACCGCGGTTGTTCTTCCGAATCCTCCGCCAAGTCCTCTGTCAAAATTCCAGATATCCCTTCTGAAATCTCCGCTGGCTCCACCTTTACCTCACGGAACGACTGGGAGATGCTCTGCTCCTTTTCCTTGCGCGCGGCAAAACTTACATCCATTCGATTTTTCAGTTTCAGTTCCAGTTTCTTATAGGCATCGGTCTGAAAGATCGTACGCAGAATTTCCGTCCGCTCGTTCGTCTTCGCATTTAACAGCTTCCAGAATTCTCCCTGCGCGATCATCGCAACCTGCATAAACTGTCCGGCATCCATATTCAGAAGCTGAGGTATCGCGCCTGGCTTCTCTTTCGTTCCATCAACGTTTTTCGCACCTTCGAGCGTTGTTCCATCCGGCTGATAAAAGATCACCTTTTCCGCCTGCTCATCCGGCTTGCCATTTCGGTTGGTATACTTAAAGCTCGGTTTTCTGCACACATGATAGTCCTTGCCCTGATGCGTAAAATAAAAATCGACAAAGCTTTCCACTTTCTTATCCACGTACTCGCTTTTCAGATTCTTCGTATCGCGGTAGCTTCCGCTCGCTTCCCCATAAAGCGCATAGCTGATCGCATCAAAGATCGTTGTTTTTCCTGCACCTGTATCTCCACAAATCAGGAACAGACCTTTCTCCTCAAATTGGGTAAAATCAATCTCCGTCTGCTCTGCATACGCTCCAAACGCCTGCATTACCAATTTAGTCGGCTTCATAGATTCCCACCTCCTCCGCAACGTCCTTCATCATATCCATTTCCTCTTCGCTGATCTGGGCGCCATACATCTGCTTATAAAAATCACCGATCAGTTCCTCATATGACCGGCTCTGTGTTGCCTGTACCACATCCACACGGGAAAGTTCTCGCGTACGGGAATTATCATAATCCAGCTTTATCGTGTTCGGATAATATTGTCGCATGATCCGCATTGCATCCGGGACAATGTCCTCATCCGTCAGCGTTACATAAACAAAATCTTCTGTATGTTCGATTTGATTTTCTTCCTTTACAATCTCTGTAAATGTTCCCCGGATATGAATGAGATCCCGCAGCGGAACGAGCTTCTCCAGCTCGATCGTCACCTGTCCTTCTCCATCCACTGTCACGATTGGCACCTGCTTTGCTCCATCCCGCTCGCGCACGCCGCCCGGAATCTGCTTCACCGGACCAGCCTCTGACAGAGAATATTTGAGCGGGGAACCAGCATACCGCACTTCCTCTCTGCCGACACTCTGCGAGGAATGGATATGTCCAAGTGCCACATAACGAAATGCATCGAAACAGTCATACCCGATTTTCTCTACCGTTCCAACATGCTGCGTCAATGCACCCTCAGAACCGCCCAGTGTTGGATCTTTGCCCTTTCCTGATACAAACTGATGCGCCACTAAAATATTTCTCTGCTTCTGATTGATCTCTGCGTGTGCCAGTACCTCCCGCACCGCATCCTCATACGTCTCGATCTTTGCCTCCGGGAACGCACGCTTCACCTGCGATGCTTTCACGAACGGGAGCTGATAGATATGTACGGCTCCATAAGCATCCTCTATCACATGATGAAATAATTTCCCCTGATATTTGGCAGCGATATGCACATCATTTGCCTCAAACAAGCTGCTTCCAAAATTCAGCCGCTCGTCCGAATCATGGTTTCCGCTGATCATATAGACCTGCAAATGCCGTTCAACCAACTCACGGATAAATTCGTCCAAGATCTGCACCGCCCCTTCACTTGGTACCGTCTTGTCAAACACATCTCCGGCAATCAGAACCGCATCGACCTGCTTTGTCTCTGCAATTTCCAAAATCTGCTGCAGGATGTACCGCTGGTCATCCTTCAGATCAAAATCCCCCAATGTTTTTCCCAGATGTAAATCTGCCAAATGTAAAAACTTCATACTCTCACCTCTCCGGTATCTGTTCATTCAACCATGCAAGCACAGCTTCCCTTCCCTCTGCATCAAACGGAAATGTTTTCCTTGTGATCTGCTCCTCCGGTGTCTTCTCATAGCAGGTACTTGCATGCCATATACACACTTCAAAGAAATTCTCGGAAGTCGTCTCGCCACCTACCTCCACGGGTTCATGC
>ERZ1034678.1194-NODE-1194-length-13332-cov-23.594788_pt1 | contig 13332 bp, 9 predicted proteins | sample MGYA00520640_ERZ1034678 | MGnify/ENA primary metagenome ERZ1034678 (study PRJEB33766, sample SAMN09781767) | gut metagenome | biome: gut microbiome | host: Homo sapiens | place: Madagascar | study: EMG produced TPA metagenomics assembly of the PRJNA485056 data...
ATAGGGTGACTATGGCATGAAAGACAGCTGGGATAAGGTTTCCCGGTCACTCCTAGGAGAGCTGCAAGTCCCCCGCGGCAGATGGAACGAGAAAATGAGATAATCGTTATTTCACATCGCCTTTTTTGCTGAAGGCGCAGCCGGTGCCGGTCGCAAGGGCGAGATATCGGCTGCCTGCCGAACCTTGCCCTGAAAACCATTCCGAAAATTTTTTCAAAAACCACTTGCAAAATACGACAGAATCGTATATAATACTTTTCGTCGCACAGCGAGAGTGCTGACAGTGAAATGAACATCTTGACTGAATGAAAATTTCCTGTTGACACGAAGTAAACGATATGATACAATATCAAACGTCGCTGAAATGCCAAGGCTTACATCGGTTCGATCCGAAAAAAATAAGACTTGACAAAAGACAAAACTGTGATATAATAATATCGCTGTTAAGCAAATGCGGAAGTAGCTCAGTGGTAGAGCACAACCTTGCCAAGGTTGGGGTCGCGGGTTCGAGTCCCGTTTTCCGCTCCATAGTTAGTTACGTCGTAAGATGTTTCTATAGATTCCTGAATAGCTCAGCCGGTAGAGCGCGTGACTGTTAATCACGATGTCGCAGGTTCGAACCCTGCTTCAGGAGCCAATAGGGGTATCGCCAAGCGGTAAGGCAACGGACTCTGACTCCGTCATGCGTAGGTTCGAATCCTACTACCCCTGCCAAATGATCCACTAGCTCAGTCGGTAGAGCACTTGACTTTTAATCAAGGTGTCCCGCGTTCGAGTCGCGGGTGGATCACCATAAGTGGCCTGTTCGTCAAGCGGTTAAGACACCGCCCTTTCACGGCGGGTTCGGGGGTTCGAATCCCCCACAGGTCACCAATGTGGGCGATTAGCTCAGCTGGGAGAGCGTCTGCCTTACAAGCAGAATGTCAGCAGTTCGATCCTGTTATCGCCCACCAAAAGGCCCGGTGGTGTAGTGGTCTAACATGCCGCCCTGTCACGGCGGAGATCGTCAGTTCAAATCTGATCCGGGTCGCCACTTTTATTTGCCTCGGTAGCTCAGTTGGTAGAGCAAAGGACTGAAAATCCTTGTGTCAACGGTTCGATTCCGTTCTGAGGCACCATTCCTGCGGCTGTGGCGGAATGGCAGACGCGCTACTTTGAGGGGGTAGTGATCTTTCGATCGTGTGAGTTCAAGTCTCACCAGCCGCACCACTCTTTTTTCTACTTGATTCCCTCAATTCAATTTTATATGCGGTCGTGGCGGAACTGGCAGACGCGCTATCTTCAGGCGGTAGTGGAGTAATCCGTGAGAGTTCAAATCTCTCCGACCGCACCACTAAAATGAGAAAAAGCTCATCCATTGGATGGGCTTTTTTGTTGCGCTTGCCGGAATGGAGCGTGGGGCTCTTTTCTCTAGCGGCGTGTCTTTCGCCGTCCTGCGGCAGGTATTTTTGTATTGGTATTCTAAGAAAGATGAGATCTTTTTCATTCGCTGTGAGGCGAAGAATGTGTACCCGCTCACCATGGGAAGCCTGTTTGCCCGGCGCGATTATGATATAATATATACTACGATGTCTGCCCCTTTTGCAAGGCGGCGGATGACGCATTGGGGATCGGCGCCGCGATGTCATTCATGCGCCGCACCATCCTTCAAAGCTTATAACCCTTTGAACCTGTTGCCCATCGGCATGGGGCTTTGGCATTGATTGGCACGCGAGTGCGTACCCTCATGGAGTTTACTATGGAAAAGAAATTGGTCATCATTGATGGCAGCAGCCTTTTATACCGCGCGTTCTATGCGCTGCCGCCCACTATGACATCGCCGGATGGGATCCCGACGAATGCGGTCTATGGATTTCTGCGGATGCTGCTCGGTCTCTATCGCGATCTGGACCCGGAATATATGGCAGTGACCTTCGACAAGGATCGACACACCTTCCGCACGGAGATGTACGAGGGATACAAGGCCACGAGAAAGCCGGCACCGGATGAACTCGTGCCGCAGTTTGACCTCATCCGCGACGTGATGCAGGTGATGGGTGTCGCGGTGTACAGTCTTGACGGCTACGAGGGAGATGACATCTTAGGGACGCTCTCTCTTCGCTATGAAAAGGAAATGCCGGTCAATATCGTGACGGGCGACCGTGATGCGCTGCAGCTCTCAAGCAGCCGGACGACGGTATTCCTCACGCAGAAGGGCATCACAAATATGGCGGCCATGACGCCGGAAGCGGTCTTTGAAAAGTACCACATAGAGCCGCGTCAGGTGATCGATATGAAGGCGCTCATGGGGGATACTGCAGACAATATCCCCGGCGTGCCGGGGATCGGCGAGAAGACGGCTTTGAAGCTTATCACGCAGTATGACAATCTGAATAATCTCTATGCCCATGTCGAAGAGATCAAAGGCGCGCAGGGAAAGAAGCTCATCGCGAATAAAGAGCTGGCCTATCTTTCCTATGACCTGGCGACCATCAAGCGCGATGTGCCGCTGGAGACGTCTCTGGAAGAAATGCATCAGCCCGTTCATTTTGAGGAAATGCGTCTCCTTTTCCAAAAGCTCGGAATCAATCTTTTGCAGCAGTTTGCCGGTCTTCCGCGCTTCCGGGCGTTGGCGGAAGCGAAGAAGGAACAGAGCCGGGCCGAGCTTGTGAAGGCTTTACCCTGGCAGGGAGAGGCGTTTGACAAAAGGGTCGCAGCTTTGGTGATCGACCGCTCCGGGATCGCGCCTTTCTTTAAGGCAAGGTCTGCGGTCGTTGTGTGTGAGGGTCGGGCGTACACGGCGGTGCCGGCGCAGTATGAGAAGCTCGCAGAAGCCCTCGCGAAAGCGAAAGCGGTAGTGACAGTCGATGCGAAAGCCCTTCAGGAGTCCGACTTCCCGGCCGATTCTCTGCCGCTCTTTGATGTACAGCTCGCCTCCTACCTGCTGGATCCCGCGCGCGTGACGTACCCCTTATCGTACATGGCAGGGCTCTATGAAGTGCCCGAAGTCTTTGCGGATGAGATGGAAGATTTCGCAGACAAGGGCAGTCTCATCGGAGATTTCCTGTCGAAGATCTATGAACCCTGCTGCCGCAAGCTCAAGGAAAATGGAGTGATGACACTTTTCATGGTCGTGGAAGAGCCGCTCGTCGAGGTGCTTTCTGCGATGGAGAAGGCCGGCATCGCGACAGACCAGCAGCGCTGGCAGGAGGTCAAGGCGGACATGGAGAGTGAGCTGCGTCTCCTCGTGAAGGATATCTACACCGAGGCAGGGGAACCATTCAATATCAATTCGCCCAAACAGCTCGGACATATCCTCTTCGAGAAACTGGGGATGCCGGCGGGCAAGAAAACGAAGACCGGCTACTCGACCGCTGCGGACGTGCTGGATAATCTGGCGGTCAACTATCCCTTTGTGGGAAAGATCCTTCGCTACCGCACGCTCTCGAAGCTGATCTCCACCTACCTCGAGGCGCTGCCGAAGCTCATCCGTAAGGAAACGGGCCGCATTCATGGCTCCTTCAACCAGACGGTGACGGCTACGGGCCGTCTTTCAAGCTCGGATCCGAACCTGCAGAACATCCCTGTCCGCACGGAGGAAGGAAAGAAGATACGCTCCCTTTTTGTGCCGGGCGAGGGCTATGACTGCTTCATCTCTTCGGATTACTCGCAGGTCGAGCTCCGTATTCTTGCGCATATGTGCGGTGATGAGAGCCTGATCGCGGCCTTTGCGAACCATGAGGACATCCACCGCCGCACCGCGGCCGAAGTGCTGGGCATCCCCTTCGAAGAAGTCACCGACGAGCAGCGCAGTCATGCGAAGGCTGTCAATTTCGGCATCATTTACGGCATCAGCGGATTTGGTCTGTCCAAGCAGCTCGGCATCACGCCCAAGCAGGCGCAGGACTATATCGACAGGTACAATGCCCGCTACCCAAAGATCCACGGCTTCATGCAGCGTATGATCGAAGAGGCCAGGGAGACGGGACGCGCCGTCACGCTTTTTGGCCGCTATCGCGAGCTTCCGGACATCCGCAGCAAGAATTTCATGCGCCGTTCACTCGCAGAGCGCATGGCGATGAATACACCGATCCAGGGCACGGCTGCAGATATCATGAAGATGGCCATGATCGCCGTCTATGACAAGCTGAGGAAGGGCCACTATAAGAGCCGCGTCCTTCTGCAGGTCCATGATGAATTGGTCGCAGAGGTGGTGGCGGAGGAAAAAGAGGAGATCGCTGCTCTTTTAAAAGAAACGATGGAATCCGTCGTCACGCTCAAAGTCCCGCTCCTCGCCGACGTCAATGCGGGGAAGAACTGGGCGGAAACGAAGTGAGCGGAGAGGCTGGTGACTAGGGGTTAGGGATTAGTAGCTAGGGATTAGGTTTGCGATACGAGACAACCGCTAATTTCAAACCTTCGCAGCGCTTCTGATTTTTATGCGCCGCACCACCATTTTGCATTTCTCATTTCTAATTCAAATGAAGATTGCAAACATAATCAAAGGACGCCCCGCCCCACGGGCTAACCCTGAAGTTTGAAAGCAGGGATTCGTGGCTAGGGATTAGGAACTTCGAATGACTGGTGACTTGAATACTACTTTCGGGCATCGCTTCATATGTAATTGCAGCAAAGCTGCCACCACAACCCTGAACCCTGAACCCTTTTCTCATTATCATTCAAAGGAAGTTATCTCATTATGTATCGTATCGGATTATCCGGCGGCGTAGGCTGCGGGAAAAGCACCGTCTCCTCCTACCTGAAGGAGCTGGGGATCCCCATCATCGATGGGGACATGCTCGCGCGCGAGGCAGTGCGGCCGGGCAGTGCGGCCATGGAAGACATCCGGCGCGCCTTTGGCGAGGCCATTTTCAATGAGGATGGGACGCTCGATCGGCTGAAAACGGCAGAGATCGTTTTCACGAAGGAAGAGAAACGCCAGCAGCTGAATGCCATCATCCATCCCTTCATCTGGCACCGCACGCAGGAAGAGCTTCTGAAGGCCCAGGAGGAAGGTCATGACCTTGTTGTACTCGACATGCCGCTCCTCTTGGAGATCTCCTGGCAGCTGCGTGTGGAAGAGGTCTGGATCGTCAAGGTACCGCTGGAAATGCAGATCGAGCGTGTCACGCTTCGCGACGGCTTCACCAGAGAGCAGGTCCTCGACCGCATCCATAAGCAGATGCCGACGGACAATAAGCTGAACTATGCGGATGTCATCATCGATAACAGCCGCTCCGTCGAAGACACCCGCCGCCAGGTGAGAGAAGCCCTCGCGAAGGCGAAGGAACGGATGAGGGGAGTTAGGGACTGGTGACTAGAAATTAGTAGCTGGGGATTAGTAGCTAGGGATTGGGTTTGCGATACGAGAAAACCGCCAGTTTCAAACTTCGGGCATCGCCCAGACCATTCTCTCGCCCCTTCCTCTGGAAGGAGGGTGAAGTCAGCCTTCGGGCATCGCCTCATATATATTTGCGGCGAAGCCGCCACCACAACCCTGAACCCTACATCATTTTTGCCTGAAAGGAGCTGAATCCATGAGAACCGCTTTGAAACGGAAAAAGAGAGAAGTCCACAGACATCAGGGAAATACGGGGGCTATGCTCTTCACCCTTCTTCTGGCCATTCTGTGCGGTCTTGCGGTCTACATCCTTTCAGACATTTCCTTCATGCGTCCCTCGCGGGAGATCTCTCTCCTCATTTCAGAGAGCGCGAAGAAGGAGGAGATCTCGCCAGCTCTTTTAGAAGCCGTCATCCTGACGGAAAGTAAATTCGACAAAAAGGCGGTATCCCATGTGGGCGCGATCGGCATGATGCAGCTCATGCCGGATACAGCAGAGTGGATCTCCGAGGAAAGCGGCCTTCCGGCGAACCGTCTGGAGCGTCCCGAGGAGAATATCCCGCTGGGCGCCTGGTATATCAATTACCTGTTGAAGGAGTATCACAACAATGAAGTCCTTGCGCTGGCCGCGTACAATGCGGGCCGCGGCAATGTGGACCAGTGGGTGAAGGACTATGGCTGGAAGGAAGGCTTCTCCGACATGAACCAGATCCCTTTCCCGGAAACGCGGGAATTTGTGAAGTCCGTCACCGCATCCAGAGACAGGCTTGAGGCAGAACTGGCGAGAAGTGATTGGGATTAGTGGCTGGGGACTAGGAATCAGAAGTCAGAGGTCAGATGCTAGAAGTCTGAAATCTGAAATCTAAAGTCTAATGTCTAACATCTCCTAGTCTTCCAGTCTCATAGTCTCATGTAGAAAGGAGTCACCATGGCTGACGTGGATGAAAAAACAAAGAAGGCGCGTGCGGAGCGCCGCGAGAAGCTGCTTGCCTGGTACGAGGAGAAAGAGCTTCCCCCGGTCATCGGCGACTATGAGCTTCGCATCATTGATGAGCAGCACGACCGCATTTATTATGCCTTCGGCTGGTTTCACAAGTCGAATGGATGGAAGATCCGCGTCTTATACGATGAGGAAACGGCGGATTACATGGTGAAGATGGATCTGCACATGATCACGCTGACGGAGATCGAATGCATCACGGGCGATCTTGAGGAATTTAAACGCCTCGTGAAGCTGCTGACACCGGAGGCGATCGAGAAGGAGCTCATCCATCGCGAGAAGGTCTCCGTTCTGGTCGAGGGCAAAGGCTTGATGGTCTGGGACTATGAAGAGCTGCTGCCGGAGAAGATCGGGCACTATGTGCGCGTCATTGCGCCGAAAATGCCGCTCCTTGGGCTGAACGGTTCCTACATCATCGCCGCCTATGAGTGTGAAGAAAAAGATACAGGGATCCTTTTCTTCTATAACATGTATCGTGATGAATACTACGGCGAGCTTCGCGCCAAGGGCATCCCTGGCATCATTCATCAGTACGATGCCAAATCCATAGAAGCCCTTGAGGCGGCGATCGAGAAGCATCTGGTGAAGGATCTGAAGGAGCTCTATGAGCATCCGGTGATCGAGGACTAGAGGGTTCAAGGTTCAGGTTGATGGGTTCAGGGCTCGCCCGTGGGGCAGCTCACCCCTTGATTGCGTTTGAAAGCCTAGGGAAACGCTGATTAAATCGCAGAGTCAGATTCTACAAGAATTTTTATACATAGCTTCGTCATAGCCTTCCTTAAATAGCTCGCTATTCGCGCCCCTGTTTCCTCGCTCTGTATAAAAATCCAAGAGTAAAATCTGACAACGATTTAATCAGTGTTTCCCTAGGAATGAAGGTGGCGGCTCCGCCGCAAATATATTGCAGCGAAGCTGCCACCACAACCCTGAACCCTGAACCTTTTTATTGCTTTCCCTTTACAACGTATGGTATAATAGTATCGCAAGTTATGTGTATAGAATTTCCTGGTGAGTGAGCTGCGGCTCACTTTTTCTTATATATGGAACAGTTTCGTGAACGGACGCATGCGCATCGGGGGAAGGGACATATTTTTTATCGCACTGATGCTGCAATCTATAGAGCCCTTGCTCTTTCAGGAGCACTTCGGCGTTCACGTTTGATTGATTTCAAGGAGGCTTATCATGGCACATAAAGCAATCGAAGAAGCCGTAGAAGCTTTGCTGGAACCGATCCTGGATGCGGACGGCATCGAACTTGTCGATGTCGAGTATGTCCGTGAAAGGAATTGGATCCTTCGCATTTTCATTGATAAGGAAGGCGGCGTGGATCTCGCAGACTGCCAGAGCATCAGTGAGAAGGCCGGCGAGATCCTGGATGAGAAGGATATCATCCCGGATAACTACATGCTGGAGGTCTCTTCTCCGGGGCTCGATCGTGTATTGAAGAAGGATAAGGATTTCCGCCGCTATGCGGGAAGCGATGTGGACGTGAAGCTGTTTGCTCCGCTCGAAGAGGCAGGCGGCGGCAAAGCGTTCACCGCGCATCTGGAAGGGCTCACCGAGGAAGGTGATCTGGCGCTGACGCTCGATGGCGGTAAGGAAATCGCATTGCATAGAGATAAAATTTCACAGGTAAGACTTCATTTTTCGTTTTAATCGAGGAGGAATAGTTCATCGTGGACGGCAAGGTATTATTGGAAGCAGTAGAAGCCCTGGTCAAGATCAAAAAGGTTGACAGAAATATGGTATTTGATGCACTGGAAATGGTGCTTCTGACCGCTTACAAAAAGGAAAGCGGCAGCAATGCCAAGGCTTCGGTTTCTCTCAATCGTGAAACCGGCGAATATAAAATTTATGAAGAAAAGACCGTCGTGGACGAGATCCATGAGGACTCTGAAAATGCGATCAATGAGATCACGGTGGAAGAGGCAAAGAAGATCGACCGCAGCTATGAAGCAGGCGACATGCTCCGCATTGATGTGACACCGAAGAATTTCGGTCGTGTCGCAGCGCAGGCCGCTAAGCAGGTCATGATTCAGAAGCTGCGTGAAGCCGAGAGAGGCTCCATTTATGACGAATTCTCCGGCCGTGAAGGCGATGTGATCACCGGCGTAGTGAAATGGAATGAATCCCGCACCATTTTTGTAGACCTCGGCCGCGTGGAAGGGATCCTGCCTTTCGCAGAACAGATCGAAGGCGAAGAATTCCAGCCAAACGATAAGATCAAGTGCTATGTCCTCGAAGTCAGAAAGACCACGAAGGGACCGGAGATCATCCTCTCGAGGACCCATCCGGGCCTCTTGAAGAGACTTTTCGAGCTGGAGGTACCGGAAATTTACAGTGGCACCGTGGAGATCAAGAGTGTCGTCCGTGAAGCGGGCTCCCGCTCCAAGATCGCCGTATATGCGATGGATCCGGCTGTCGATCCGGTCGGCGCGTGCGTCGGGCCGAAGGGACAGCGTGTACAGAATATCGTGAACGAGCTGCATGATGAAAAGATCGATATCGTCCGCTGGGACGAAGATCCGGCGATCTACATCGCCAATGCCCTCTCCCCGGCAAAGGTCGTTTCCGTTTCCGTATGGGAAGAAGAGAAATCCTCCTATGTCATCGTACCGGACTACCAGCTGTCGCTTGCCATCGGCAAAGCAGGCCAGAATGCCCGCCTGGCTGCCAAGCTGACGAACTGGAAGATCGATATCAAGAGCGAAACGCAGGCGAATGAGGAAGGCTTCGGCGAGACCGACAGCGCTGATCTCGATGACGACATTCTGGGAGATATCGAAAGCGATATGGGGGAGGAAGCTAAGGAATGAAAGTAAAAAAGATCCCCATGCGCATGTGCGTAGGCTGCAAGGAGCTGAAGCCGAAGAAGGAGCTGCTCCGTATCGTGGCTCTGCCGACGGGACTCATCGAGCTCGACCGTACGGGCAAGAAATCCGGCCGCGGCGTCTACGTGTGTGACGATATCGAGTGCTTTACCAAGGCCTACGAGTCCCATGGTCTTGAGAGATCCCTGAAGCGTCCGGTATCCAAGGATGTATACGATGCGCTGAAGGAACAGATCGAGAATGGATGAGCCGGTATACCGCATGCTTGGCCTTTGTATGAAGGCAGGTCGTCTGCTTTCGGGAAATGAACAGGTGGCAGAAGGGCTGAAAAATGTGAAAGCTCCGAAAGGGGCCCTTCTCATTATCACGGAAGACAGCTCCCCAAGAACAAAGGATGAGTACAGAAATGCTGCAGAAAGAGCGCATATCTCCTACAGACTGTTTGGAGAAAAGGAAAGGCTGGGCAGCGCCCTCGGCAAAGGGGTGCGCACAGCGGCGCTCATCACAGACAAAGGCTTCAGCCGCGCGATCGCTGAAAAGATCGACAAGGCGCTGGCTGAAAGATAGCTGCCAGGGGCAGATGGAAATGGGGCTTAGAGCCGCTCGTCGACAGAGAGCGGCCGCCGCATAGGAGTCTCATTTCTGCGATAATAAACCATGAATCTAATTGACATACACTTGGGAGGCTGCTTATGCAGAAAAAGAAGTACAGAGTTTATGAACTTGCCAAGGAATTTGGCAAGACAGATAAAGAGGTCATTGAAATTTTGAAAGCCGGTCATGTCGATGTGACGAACCGTCTCTCCGGCGTGGATGACAATGGCAAGTCCATCCTTGCGCGTCACGTCGCTCAAGAAAAGAAGAAAGCGGCAAAGCGCCCGGTGATGCGTACCGTCCGTTTTGATCAGGCAGGCCAGCCGAATGGCAAGAAGGGCAATGCCCGCCAGTCCTCCTACTCTTCCTATTCCACGGAAGAAGCAGCGCCGGCAGAGGCTCCGAAACCGGCGCCGAAACCAGCTCCGAAGACAGAAGCTCCGCAGAAGGAAGCGCCGAAGGCAGAGCCGATCAAAGCGGCAGAACGCCCGTCCCGTCCGGCGAGAGAGACATCCCGTCAGGATGGGCGCCGTGACGGAAGAAGAGACGGCCAGAGACGCGATGGAAGAGGCGAAGGCAGAAATGACAGAAACGGTGAACGCCGTGACGGGGGAAGCCGCTCTCAGGGAAGAGACGGTCAGAGAAACGATCGTTTCAGCCGCAACGGCGACCGCCCGCAGGGAGCAAGAAATGGACAGAGTGGCGGCAATGGAAGAAATGACCGTTTCAAGAATGACAGAAACGGTGACCGCCCGAAGACCGATCGTCCGGCTCGTCCGCAGCGCCCGGCAGCTGCTGCCAAGGCTCCGGTAGAAGAGACCGCGCAGAAGCCGGTCACCAGAAGAGCGGAAAAACCGGCTAAGAAAAAGACGAAGAAGGACTGGGAAAGAAGCCGCAGAGAGAAGGAAGGCGGTTCCCTCATGGCCCGTTCTTTGAGCCAGAGCAAGAAGAAGAAACACACGAATGAAAAGAAAGTGGCTGCGTATCCGACAGAAGTCGAGCTGCCGCCGAGCGTTACTGTCAAGGAGCTGGCTGAGCTTTTCGGACGTGAAGTCAGCGAGATCATCAAAGCACTCATGATGGACGGCGTCATGGCGACCATCAACCAGAACCTGGACCGCGATACCATCGAGATCCTGGCAGAAGAATTCGGCATCACCCTGATCGAAGCAGAAGCTCCGGCGGATCCGACCGAGTATATCCCTGCAGAGGATGATCCGCGCTTCCTGAAGCCAAGACCGGCTGTCGTCACCATCATGGGCCACGTCGACCATGGCAAGACCACCCTGCTCGATGCCCTTCGTCAGACGAATGTCGCGCTCCACGAAGCCGGCGGCATCACCCAGCGTATCGGTGCATACCAGATCCGTTATAAAAATCATAAGATCACCTTCCTCGATACCCCGGGCCATGAAGCCTTTACCGCAATGCGTTCCCGCGGCGCGCAGCTGACCGATATCGCTGTCCTCATCGTAGCAGCCGATGACGGCGTCATGCCGCAGACCATCGAAGCGATCCATCACGCGAAGAATGCCGGTGTACCGATCATGGTTGCGATCAACAAGATCGATAAACCGGGCGCCAACCCGGATCGCATCAAGGAAGAGCTTGCCAAAGAAGGCCTGCTCGCCGAAGACTGGGGCGGCGATGTCATCATGACCCCGATTTCCGCGAAGAAGAAGATCGGACTCGATGATCTTTTGGAAAACATCCTCCTCGTTGCTGAAATGCAGGAGCTCAAGGCCAATCCGAACCGCGAAGCATACGGTGTCGTCGTCGAAGCCCAGCTGGATAAAGGCAGAGGCCCGGTCATGAGCGTCCTTGTCCAGAACGGTACCCTCCATATCGGTGACGGCATCCTGGCCGGCAAGAGCTGGGGCCGCGTCCGCGCGATGAACAATGAAAACGGCCGCAAGATGAAGAGTGCGGAACCGTCTGTCCCAGTCGAGATCCTCGGCATGGACAGCGTGCCGGAAGCCGGCGACCACTTCTTCGTCATGGATGAAAAGAAGGCCAGAAATATCGCTGAGATCCGCGCATCCCGTGCGAAGGAAGAGGAACAGAGAAGTGTCCAGAAGGTCACCCTTGACAACATCTTCGAAAAGATCAAGGAAGGCGAAATGAAGGAACTCGACGTCATCATCAAAGCGGATGTCCAGGGCTCCGTCGAAGCGCTCGTACAGTCCCTGCAGGCCATCAAGAGCGAAGAGGTCCGCATCTCCATCGTTCACTCTGCCGTTGGTGCGATCAATGAATCCGATGTCATGCTCGCTTCGGCATCGAATGCACTCATCATCGGCTTTAACGTCCGTCCGGATGCCAATGCACGTGCCATGGCGGAAAAGGACGGCGTCGATGTCCGTCTCTACCGTGTCATCTATGACTGCATTGATGATGTCAAGGCGGCGATGGCAGGCATGCTCTCGCCGACCATCCGCGAAGTGGTCCTCGGTCATGCGGAGATCCGTCAGGTCATCCACACACCGAAGGTCATCGTTGCCGGCTCCTACGTGCAGGACGGTAAGATCACCAGCAATTGCCAGCTGCGCCTGATCCGCGACGGCATCGTCATCCATGAAGGCAAGATCGCATCGCTGCGCCGCTTCAAGGATGACGTGAAGGAAGTCGCTGCCGGCTTCGAATGCGGCATCGCCATCGACAGCTATCGTGACGTCAAAGAGGGAGACCAGCTGGAATCCTTCGAACTGAAAGAAGAAGCTGCTGAACTGAAATAATGCATACATCGTTCGCCTTTACAATTTCATAAGGGCGAACGATTTTGTTTTGGGGTGACTAGGGACTAGGAGACTAGAAGACCAAGAGACTACAGACTCTCTCGTATCGTCATTGAAAGCGTTGCCGAGAAATCTTTCTTGCAGACTGCTAAACGAAGGATGTGTGAAAGCAGGGATGAGTAGCTAGGGATTAGTGGCTAGGGATTAGGTGTCGCAAGTGACTGGCATGCCAGCTCATGGCATCGCCATTATTTATGCTTCGCGGCGCATTTCGTCATCCTGAGCGGAGTGAAATGTCGGATGTTCGATCATGTAAAGGCGGAACAGTGAGAACTGAGTCGAAGGATCTGGCGCCGCACCACCATTTCGCATTTCTCATTTCTAATTTCTCATTCAAGCGAAGCTTTCAAACGGAATCAAAGGGCAGTACGCCCCAGGAGCTAACCGTGGACCCGACACCTTCCTTTCTCTATCAAATTTATTTATACCACACAATAAAAGAAGCCGAAAAAATCAGATTTTCTCGAACTATATAGCAGGCAATGAAAGAAAAGGTGCGTATATCCCGAAAAAAAGAGGAAGCGATTTTATTTATTTCATATAAATAAATGATGCAATAAAAGTGCAAGAAGCACGATAATATCGAGGATGCAAATTCTTTGCGTTTCAAGAATACATGATAGGTATCTATCGAAAGAGGAGAAGAAAGAAAGAGAAAAGCATAGAAACGATAGAGAAACATAGTATATATACCTAAAAACACCCATATACGCTATGTATTTTTGAAAAATGAGAGTCTGCGGGCTACAATAATGACAGGTGCTTGAGAGCATGATCTCTCAAATGTGAGCC
>ERZ1034678.1204-NODE-1204-length-13267-cov-11.769755_pt1 | contig 13267 bp, 9 predicted proteins | sample MGYA00520640_ERZ1034678 | MGnify/ENA primary metagenome ERZ1034678 (study PRJEB33766, sample SAMN09781767) | gut metagenome | biome: gut microbiome | host: Homo sapiens | place: Madagascar | study: EMG produced TPA metagenomics assembly of the PRJNA485056 data...
TCTTCGCAATGATATTCGCAGCACTTATCCTGAAAGAACCTATCACGGGGCGCAAGGCGCTGGGCGTGGGCGTAGGCTGCTCGGGCGCCGTCATACTGATTGCCAGCACTGCCGTTGCCAACGACTCGCGCATCGGCGACATACGCGGCGACCTGCTGTGCGTGGCTGCGCAGATGTCGTTTGCGCTCTACCTTTCGCTCTACCGCGACATACTGAAACGTTACAGTCCGATAACCATGAGCAAGTGGATGTTCACGTGGGCTACAATCCTGCTCACGCCGTTCCTCGGCTCGCACGCCGCGTCTACCGACTGGCAGGCTGTCAGCCTCAAGACATGGCTCGAAACGGGCTTCGTGGTGTTCTTCGGCACCTACATAGCCTACCTTTGCATGCAGACAGCGCAACGCACGCTGCGCCCTACCGTGGTGAGCATCTACAACTATATGCAGCCCGTGGTGGCGGTATCGGTGAGCATCGCCTGCGGCATGTGCCTCTTCACGTGGAAGCAAGCCGTGGCGGTAGTGCTCGTCTTCAGTGGCGTATGGCTCGTAATCAAGTCTAAATCGCGAAGGGATATGGAGTTGAAGCACTGCTAAAGCCATCCGCGTCGGTCGATACGGACATCTGCGTCGACCGATACGGACATCCGCGCCGACCGATACGGACATCTGCGCCGACCGATACGGACATCCGCACCGACCGATACGGACATCTGCACCGACCGATACGAGCATCATTGCCAAACCATCCGAAACGCCCGAATACGAGAAACACTGCTGTCACCATGTCCTCTTGATAATCAAAAAGCTGAATTACCTTGCAAGAACTTCATGTCATAATATTTGCTCTACAAGTTCCTCCAAATAGTTGGTGTCCCAATTGCACCAAATCAATTTTCTGACATACCCAAAGCAGAGGCAAACGCCATGTTCATCAGCAGATAACCATGCAGCAGATCATCGAACTTTTCTCCATAGATGCGTATGGAGATAAACCACTCTTTTGGATTACCCTCAAAACCGATGGAGGAGATATTTGTGCTATCGTTCCAGCAGACGTAGCAGAGACGTGAAGTCATCATTGTCTCTCGGTTCAAAGCTTACTTCCTGCATCAGATATTTGGAGTATTCCTCTTCGTAGTCCATGCTCAGTCCTTTCGGAATATAGTTGATTCTCGGTCGCTCCATCTTGGCGCGATACCATTGCTTCTCCATAGACCGTCTTCTCTTCTCGTCCCATTTTATGCGCAACAGCTTTTCTTCCCTTATCTGGAGTTCTGTCTCCCTGAACTCAGGTGCATTCATCACTCTGCCTTCAGATGTTTCTTGATGACTTTTGTCAGATACCGTCGCCATGCCTCCTTGTTCTCTTCGGTAACGAATGGCGGACATTGCTCACCATAAAAAGTGTGCCATGTGAAGGGCTCAAAGTCGAGATGCCAGAGGAAGGATTTGTGTTGTGGGTTGTTGGGGTTCATATTATGTTATGATAATGATTCTTTATTATTCATTTAAATGTGAACAGATTATCAATAAAACATTATATTGTTCAATAAGTAAAAATTCGAAATATTCAAATGCTACCAGACACAACTTTACAACTCAAACCATGGCTCGTATTGAAGCGTTTTGTGGAGGAAAAGTTATTAGCACAGACTATTGATAGGGGGTATTAGTTTCTTTTTTATGTCATTTACATTATTAGCCATATAAAAAAGCCAATCATTTACACCAAGCCTCAACTATATTGATAGTATCATTTTGAGGCTTGTTTTTATCTTCAATTCTATCTATTTGAACAACAATTGGCATTTCTGATAGTTGACCAGCTAACACACAAACACCAGTTGACAATATTGGTAAAGACTCAACGGAAACTTTGTCCAAATAAGATATTGTATTGTTCACTTGCTGTATATCTTTCTCATTCATCAGCCTATGAATGAAATAATTGTGAAGCTGTGATATGATTGTCGATGAAATATCTGATGGGCGTTGACTGGCTATTGTCATAAAAACTCCAAACTTGCGTCCCTCTTTAATGATTTCCTCAAAAACTTCCAAGCGATAATCTTTCCAGCTCTCGCTTTCACGAGTCGACTGATAAGACAATATGTTGTGAGCTTCATCAACTATGATATTTAAGTAGCTGTTAAATTCTCTCCTCTTTTTATACTCCCGATAAAGTTTGTTTGTCAATAGAAGCGGAATCAGTTTTTTCATGTCTGTATTCACATTACAAAGGTTGATGGCTACAATATTAGACATATTCCAGAAAGAACCGATTTTACCTGTAAAATCAAAAACCTTCTCTATATTTTTTTCATTACTTTTAAGTTTGTTGATTGCAGGAGCTATATGTTCGTTCATAGCTCTATTACCAAGCATATCATATATTAACCTCATATACATGATGTTGATGAAATTCTTGATAAAATTGTCCGAAAAGGCAAATTGATCAACTTGCTGGTATATTTTTAAATTCAATATATATTGAGGCCTATCTTGAAAATTAATAAACCCATTTGAGCGATCTTTTAAGAAATAACATTGAGCATTAGAATGATACGAAAAATCCTCCCGTAACCCTATGTCAATACCATTTTTTATATTTGGTGGTAGTATTTCCTCAACATAATCAATGAGCAAGTCTCCCTTCACTTTATCTGACATTTCTAAAATATCGACTATTTGCCGTTTCAAATAATTCTTGAATTTATCAATATCACAACCTATGGTTTTGTACAACTTGATACATCTTACGATGAACGGTCTTTGTGTTTTCTCGGTGGCGCTTGCAAAAATACACAGGAGATTCTCATCAAGCATATCCTTGTCGGAAAGCGGTATCTTATCTTTCCCTTCTTCTGTGCCAGTTGACAAGTCATAAATTTTCTTTCCTTCAATGATTGCATTCTCCTTAGAATACTCTCCATTAAAATCATAGAAGAGGAACTTCGCATTGTTTTTGAAACTTTCATTATCCTTGAATGTCAAGAAAAGCTGTCTGTATATTTTAGCCAATGTATAAGACTTTCCACTACCAGTGTTACCAAAGATTCCGATATGGCTGGCAAATAACTTATTGACACCAATAGAGATTGGCACTAATGGGTCTGAAACAATTGCTCCAATTTTGATTAACATATCATCCTTACTTCCAAAAGAATGAATCATCTCAAATTCATTGTTCGTTAAAAGATGACATTCGTTAGCAATCAGCGGAAGTTCAGTTAATCCTTTTTTATATGAATGTCCTTCTATATGTCCTATCAGTTTGATTATCAAAAAGCGATTGATGTATTCCTCTTGCGAGCTATATTGAACAGGTACGCCTTTATCTGTTTCTATATACTCTGATTCCACCTTGCCTACAATTGTCTCAAAGCCTTTTAAAACCTTTACATAACTACCAACTGCAACATTCTTGATTAGCTGACCTTGAAATATCAAATGGCTATTATTCTTGTCCTTGTCTACAAGAACCTTAATAACCCTTCCATCAACAGAATGAACAATTCCTATTCTAAAGACAGAATTATAAATTGAAATATCCTTATTTTGTTCCATAACCAGAATGAATGTTCTTTGATATTTCTTTAAACAGGAGATTTATCGTTTTCAAGTTAAAATTTTCTACCAACTCACACAACTCCTTATATTTATCTTGATTTGATTCCTTAAAACTATATGGTGTCAATATTAGTATATTATTGTTGCTGCATCCATGCTCTATTCCCAAATTCTGCTTATATGTATCTAAGTCTTTATCGCTGTATGCAAAAACGACGACTTGAAGCGTAGGATTTGTATCTGCAGCACGTTTGGTGATTTGCGCAATATGTTCGTCTGCAAATGAGAACCCCATCACAAACAATAGACTGTTTTCTCTTTCTAAAGCATTGGAATAAATTCGCATCAATTCATAAAAATGATAATCGAGCACACTTGTTCTAAACTTATCCTTTGTCGGATTAATCATGACTATTTGATTATATGCATCAAAAAACTTGTCATATGCATTATCTGGCAAATGAAGTGCAATGTCATCTGCTTCTGTTTTTACTTCATCATATGTTTTTTCTGTGCCGTTTGCTTTATACAAATTTACAAAGTAGTCTTTATCAATCTCATCAAGTGCCTGTTGAACATAATACATCAGCATTGTATCACTTCGTATTGTTCCGTCTTGTTCCTTCCAGTTAACCGCTCCATGCACTTTAATCAAATTAAACATTGGAACTTCTGCTTGTTTATGAAACTGCATACTTGACTTGGAAAGGGATATTTGGAAGTTACTCTCATTATAGACAGGCTTTAGCGTACCTCGGAAACCGTCATTCAATTCGATTCCTGATTTTTCCAAAGTTTCTTCAGCGAGCAAATCTATATTCGTTGTAAAAAGATTGATTTGCTTGTTTAATAGTTGAGCATTTCTTTTATTCATTAACTCATTGCATACGCTGAAAAAGTCCGTATAGGCCGACTTTGTTTCCAAGAAGTCTTTATCATGATAGAAATAATGATTCTTAAGAATTACCCCATCGCAATATGCCTTATATAAAGATGCTTTTATAACGTCTTTATACGTCTCTTTACCATCATCTTCTGCCACCTTGGTCAACCATTTTTCAATATTACCCAAAGTAGAAAGATATGGTCGTGAAATACCTGAACCATATAGAAAATTTATATTAGATGACTGTATAAAGTTTCTAAGAATATCTAATGTCATAATTTATGATGTATTAATTTCCTTATTATCACCGAAACAAAGCGCCCCTCCATTCCCTAAAATAAGCCAATTATAGAGTAGTAGTGCAGTTTTCCAAAATCGCCACTCTTTCAGAATCTCTTGATACCAGCCGAAGAGTCTCCTTTTGTTGCTGAATTCATGAATACTCTACCAATCTATCAGCCGATATAGAATAGCCCATTCCGCCAAAGCGAGATACAGACTGGCGGACATTACTCTCCGTAGAAAGTATGCAATTTGAAAGGTTCGATGTCAAGATGCTAGAGAAATGATTTATGTTGGTGTTGTCCATTTTACTTTGATTTACGTTTTAAAACTTGTCCTGTAAAATAATCTCCTTTTTCTTTCACCTTGCCGATATACTTGAATTGGTGAAGAGCGTCCATAAAGTGTAGTGCTCCTTCTATTTGTTTGGAAATGGAATAAACTTCTCCTTGCTTTTCAAGTCCTTCAAATATACCTTTTGTCTTAGCGAAGATATTAGGTAGTTCATTTATTGCAATTATTCTTTTCGCAATACAACATGTACTTGCTAAAACCTTTAGAGCTTGATTGTTTGACTTTTCCATTGCTTTAGTATATAATGCTAAATTAAATTCATTTTCGGATTTACAGAAGTATGATAATAAAGCATCAGCAATAGATGGAGTAACACTCTCCAGATTAATTTTATTCAGAATGACACTTTGGTAATCTTTATATTCTATCCAACTTATCATCTTTATTTCTGTGTTTATACCAAGAACAAAGTCATTCCACTCAGCAATAACAATATCAGGATTCTTACAAAGAAGATATTTGCTCAGGTGTGGATGTCCTTTTATAATACATTGATAAGAACTTGGTGATATAGAAACAATACCATTATCCACAATATATTTTATTCTTTTTTCATTAATTTGCGAGAGTTTTTTGTTCCATACATCTATTAGACTACTATTGTTGAATATAGAGTAAGCAATATTGTCGTTGATATTCTCTGATAAAACGACACTTGACAACAGCTCGTTTTGATGTTCATCTTTACATTCTACAAGTTTCGTAAATTCTTCAATAGATTTTTTTTCATTGCGATTCATGAATGTTACGAGCGTGTTATCTATCTCCCAAGAATTAAAGCAAGAGCAATAATGGTTCACATTTTCAAATGTCATTTTTATTTTGTTTTCAGTAAACAATGTACATACAACATCTTTATCTATAATACCCTTACAATCATCCCACATGGTATCATTGTGCTTGATAAGTTTAATAATATCGCTTACCTCTATATCTTCATCCATTAAAGACACTATAATATCAGAAGACTCACGAGTATTGTTCAGAGCAAACATAAGATTATCCACAAATGTTGGTATTTGCTGATGAATATATTTTTGTAACTCACAAAGTCCTGTTTTTTCTATAGACGTGTAAATAGCATAGTTCAAATCATTTGTTGATAATCCATTATGCTCAAATACCACTTTGATATTGTCAAATGATATAGCATACATATCATTCTCATAGATATAAGAATATGTATTAGTACTATCGCTGTCGTCTTTCAACGATTGAACATTTAAATTTAACAAATCAAGCAGTTTAATAACCTTATCTTTTTCTATGTCCTCAAACAAATGAGGATAGTTACTGTTTTTGTTGATGTATGCATTGAAAGGATATGCGGAATTTATCTTTTTTATGTCATTTATGTCGGCACTCATAAATATCATGGAAATGACATAATACTTTTCTTTGTCGGTATGATTAATATCCTTATATAATGATTTCCAAATATTCTTATCTATATGTGCTAATCGTTTGATGAATGTCGTTAAACAAACACTTTCTTGCATGAACTTGTATAGCAAGTCAACATATTGTTCATGAGCTACCATTTGTTTTATAATGGCATCACATTTATCACCAAATTCGTCTTCATATTCCAAACAATAATCCAGTAAATCTTTGTTCAATACTCCTTTATTGTCATAATCAACAACCGATAAGTTTTGAATCAGAGAAGGAACTTCTTGCAACTTATAATCAAATTCCTTTGGTGCATTGAATTTGATAGAGAGGAGGAATTCCTGATCAGAAGGTGTTAGTCTTCCTTCTTGGAATATGGAAATATAGAAGAAATACTTCTCGTCTATATAACCTTTCTCCAACAGATATTTGAGAACCTCATATTTTTTTTCTTGGCCTTTTGTTATATTTACATGCTCAAAGATATTCCTACCTAATTTTGCAATATCTACGAGTGTATATTTTTCCATGGCAGATATATCATCCATAAAAGCTTTGCGTTCATCTTTTAGGTCTTCTATCTTGTCATCCGCAATTAATTGTATTAAATGTTTCCTCTGACTATAATTATAACTTTTTCCCAAAGTAGATTTGATTTCTTCTACTGTAAGATGCTTTACACCATAATTGTAGTAGGTATTTCTAAAGAATATATTCCCTTCAAGAATATGCTGTATATTCTTTTCTGAGTATAAACTACTTATATCTATTTTATTTCCATCGCTGTATATTTCCCAACCAAGGCCTGGCCATAATTTCAAAAACTTTCCAACAATAACAGCGCGTAATTCTTCTATAGAACGAAGAGTCTCTTCTGATATAGCATGTATCTCCAAGTCTATTTCCTCTAATCGCTTCCAATCATCTTTTTTGATTTCATCCTTTAATAATCCTGTAGATATAAAAGTCTCATAGACCACGCCCTTGTTTTGATGCAACAAAGAAAAATCAGTAGGATAGAGATTCTTATACAGAATCATAGCCAATAATTTTTCCTTATTCAATTTTTTGTCAAGTAAGTTACGATATAGGTCAAACTCATTCACGACATTCGTCAATACCCTCATATCGTTTACAAATGCGGATATATCCGTAATAAATGAAGAGCGCACCTCTGCCTTTGGAATATGTAAATTTGCTATTTTTCTTCTGAACAAGTCTCCAGAATTGGAAACATTAACAAAAGGAATAACAGGAACAATGTAATCAAAGAACTTTGTACGCTCTTCCGCATTGGCAAATATGTCATCTTTCAGTGCATATAGAAAGACAATCCTTCTGCCAACCTCTTCTGATTGATTGAGAATTAAGTTCAATTCCCTTAGTTTTGTGAATATATGTGTGTTTTCAAAACGGTCAATGTCTTCAAATATAACCACATCATATTTCTTTTCTTGGAAGAGATAAATGATTTCGTCCAAATAGCGATTCATTATGGAAACATTCTTCTTCTCTTCAAATTCTAACGTAGCCTTATCTAACGTTAGATTCTTAATACTAATCTTCTTTATGAAAAGAATAAGTTGGAACAAAATAACACATATACCAAAAACGAATACAGATATACTTATCCCAAATAAAAATGAATATTTCAAGACTTCTGGTGGAATCAAGAAGTACTTGGTTACCTGTTTCTGACAAAACAGAAATAAGTTTGCTACAACAAACAGTAATATGCCCAGAGCCATCAAAATCCGTTTCTTTTTAGATATTCTTTCTATACGCCCAAATCTTGATTCTGGTATATTTGTTGCTTTTACATGGTAGAAGAGTTGTTGCAATATACTGTATTCCAACTGTTCCTCAAAACTGTATTCTTTGCCCTTTGATGTAATATCACTTTCCGGCATATTTACCTCGACAAAAGACGCAAGCGATACATTCACATAATGATATTCCGGGTAATATGCTTTGAAAGTTTTAAGTATAGAACTCTTGCCTGCTCCATAAGAGCCAGTCAAAGCTATATTGAATACATTTGGTTGGACTATCGCATTTTTTAGACGAATAAGATATTCTTTATGTCTCTTGAAATCGTCTATAGGAGACAATAAAGATATATGGTTTTCCCCCATATCTTCTAATTTCCATCGGTTGATTTTGCGACCACAATTGACAGCTATTCTGCGAATGTATTTTCGATAGGCTTTATGTATCTTATCCTTACAAGAAATAACACTTGGCATAATCAAATGTCTACAAATACCTATCAAATAGCAAATGGTATCCACAAAAAACACTCCAAACAATATAGCTACTACTGTAGGATTCCATTGCATGTAAAAACCTACAGCAATAGCTATTAACATAAATGCCGTAAATAGTGCAAAAATAATATTCGACTTCATATTTTTCTCCTAGATTTTCTTTTCTCTGCCATATACCATCTTTGCCTTGGTTAATACATCTTGGTAGAATTTGGCAAATAGAATAGTATCATTAGTGCCAATAAATATTGGACACTAATGATATATATTAATACCTCACATTACAATTGATACAAACCAAGATTTTCCTTAGCAAGATTCTATTCTTCCAACTTTACAGATTCATCCCACGCTCTAATACCATCACAAGAAAAACCGATTAAGCAGCTCACTTTATGATGAAGATTAGCTTCTGTAATACCCTTTACAGAAGGCTTGAAAAATACCTCAAGACCACAATCAAGAGTTATACGAGCATCTCCAGGATGCTTATATATGGAAATTGTACCATATACTCTTCTTCGTTCCTCAACCCCATTCCTCAACTCTGCTTTTTTCTTGATGCCAAGTCCATCATTCACAAACCACTCTTTGATATAAACAGAGTCCACACCTGGAGCGTGCTTACATTGATCCAATAAATTAATGGCAATACCAGCAGCTGTAGAATCATTATTTATAGCCTTGATAGCATAGAATACAAAACAATAGAACAATACATCTTTGGTCGGATTCAAACCTTTCCATTGATTCATTTTTCCCAAAACCGTTTCCATATTCATATGAGAATAACGAGCAACATTAAACCAGAGCATATAGTTATTCACTTCGTTAGGGTCACTTAAGATATTTTCTTCCATCAAGGAAAGAAGTCTTGAATTGGTCTTATTTTCATTTTTATATTTATCATTCTTTTTAATATAAGCTCTAACCAACAATCTTCTGACTAAGCGAATATTTTGCCCCTTGTCAATTTGACTATTAAGCAAACTTATCACCTCAGAAAAATCCTTGATAGATTCCCACATCGTAGCCTCACAGAGAGTATATTGTTCTGATTCATCCGATACATAAGCATTTTTTAGAGCATCCAATAAATTCTGTGCATCATCTATCCAACGGCAATATGGTGTTATAGCCTCTCCTAACACTTTCTTCTTTTCCAATCCTCTTACATCTATGGCATAGTCAAAAACATTAATCAACATGTAAATGTTCGGAAGGTATGTTACCTCTTTCTCATCATCATGCTGATAGCAGCGAGCATACTCGAAATTTTCGCTAGCTAGTGGCAATAATCTCTGTAAAATAAAATTCAGATTTTCCTGTTCTACCTCCTTGTTTTTAATCTTCTTGCTATTAAAAGAATCAATTATAGACTTAATTTTTCGATAATAGCACATGGCTTTGATATGATACAACATAGAATCTTTCTCTACACTGATTTCCAAAGCCAAGTCTGCATACTTTATGGCATTATCAAAATCCTTATTTTTTGAATAATATCTTGCTAAATGTGAACAGAAGTGTGGATTTTCAGGAAAATCAACACATAAATTAACAAAAACATCCTCTTGACTAGCTGTATCCATATCAGTTACAAGCTTTGTAAAGTTTTCTCCTGCTCTATCAGCTTTTGTTCCAATAATCAGAGGTTGCAAAATCGTTTCTTCAAGCAACTCTCTATAGCTACTCCTTGCAATTTCAGAAATGAGTTGCTTACAATACGAGCCAAGATTCATAAGTCTACCATTGTCAGCGGCTTCAGTTCCATTCAGCAACATCGGGAGCAGCTTTTGAGAGAAGAACGGATGTCTAATCTGCCATTTTTTTTGTCCTGCATTTCTATCAAGCAAGAGCAAAGACTTGACAATGCCATCAGCTCGGTTGAATCTAGTCTCAAGACTAAAACTTCCTATTTTATCTTGCTCATTAAAAACAGAAGCGAAAAATCCTTCAGGTAATGCTTTTTTCACACCATAAACATCACACAAAGAAAGATAAATGAGGACTTTTCTTTGGTTTTCATTGTGTTGTATTGCATTTACAAACTTCTTCAAATAGCTATGAATCGCATAAAAGTCCTCGTCAAAAGTAAGCAAACCTATAAAAAAAGGAGTACGCTCATAAGCTTCACTTGATTCTCTTACGATTTTATCAAGCATATTCTCCTTCTCTTTTTGAATCTGAGATGGGTATCTATTCAGATATGGTTTGAATTTATCTACAAGCAGACATACATCTGTTCCCCAATCAGTCACAACCAAATTATTTACAGCTTTATCCTTAGATGGTGTTCCTCTCTTTACACCCAACAAAAGAATAGGCCTTGTAGAGCTTAACTGGTCTTTCAATCTTTCAAATTCATCATTAGAAACCACCTGCGGGATCTCAGCAATAACTAGCACAGATTTGCTTGTAATATCATATATATGTTCCAACTGGGTTTTTAAGGATACCCCTTTATATTGTTTCAATACTAGCGTCGGAAACTTATCATGTAAGTCATAAGCTATTTGTCTCGCAACAGTTGTGCCACCAAATCCAGGTTCATGGATAAGCATAAGGGACCTATCTCCTTGCATCAATGCTTTTTCCACCTTAGCAACATACTGCTGATAATGCTTATTTCTAACTGATGCAAATTTTCGGTGAGCACCTTCCCAGGTTAATGAGCATAATCCCCTTAAAAAGTCTTCTTCTTTTTCTTGATAACCTTCTTCAATTCCTTGATACAACACCTCAAAATTTTCCTCAAAAGAGCGCATTTCAATGGCTTTAACAACACAAGATCCATCTTTACCAGGCAAGATATATGTAGCTGGTTCATTATTTTCACCCCTCTTTGGCAAATAGCGACTTATACATTCATTCACTTCCAAAGGCGTTAGCCCGGAATTAATGATATTATCCGCCAAATCATCATGAAGCGAAGCCATTTTATTATCGGAATCATTAGCAATCACGAAAGACAGCCCCCTACCAAATTTATCAATGCTATAAAATAAACTACGTACAAACTCGGCATTATGCATGAAACTTACCACAATAACTTTCTGTTGAGTATTCACCTTAAAAAACTGTTCCAGCAATTTCTCAAGTTTACTGCCATAGGAGCGATTCCAATCTCTAGCGTTATTGTAAGACATAGCCATCATGGGCAATCCATTGGCCATAATTACTGGAACTTCACCATTATAAAGAGGAAATGTATCCTCAGAAACTCTATCCAATATATTTATTTTTTTAAACGGAATTGATTTTACAGAAAGAGCGTTCTTTACAAATCCATTATCCTGGGAGTTCATATACATATCTATCACCAAATCCCATTTTACTCGACATAAATGTTCAAAGTTAGCAGTTTGCATAACAACGTTGTCCAAAAGCAACACAAACAAACAGTCTTGGTGTGAGAACGAATTACATGCAGAATAAAACTCCAACATTTTATCATGCTCAGGAGCCAACATTTCATCCAGAGTCAAAAGATATGTTGTATCATCCAAGTATTCTTGAATAAATTTTGCGACCTCAACTGCATAAGTTTTCTGCTTTTCAAAATCCAAAGCTCCAGCTCTATGCTTTCTATTATTAGTAACTGCAGCTTTCTCGCTTTTCAAGAAATCAAAATTCACAGTTGGCTTCTCTCCGGTTAAAGTCTTTAAATATAACACTTTTTCCTCAGTTCCAGACAAGAAGAAAGAATTTATCATCTCAGTAGTCCACTGATAATTGTTAGATAAAGCATGTGAATCAATGCAACAATGAAGAGCCCACTCTATTGTTTGCGAAAGAGCTTCTCCCGCATCACTCATATGCTTTAGTCTAGCGGCTTCATCCTTTATATTAATTGCTCTTTGGACCTCAGCTAAATCATTTATTGCATTCGAATATCTTTCGATGACCTTACCTGTGGTAAATTTTCTTTTCATAATCATTTGTCAAATAGTATATCACCAAGACAACATCCCCACTATATTACAAGCAGGAACACCTATCAGTATTTTAAAAAAAGTTTTTTTTTGTACCGCTTTAAAGAAGATAGCAAGCATTAACTTGTATTCAGTCGTTTCTACTATCTCATAAAAAAGAATATGGCTATAGTACAAATACCGCATTATTACCACTTATGCCTATGCATTATTTCTGTTTCTTAATGCCTTTTCCAAAACCTCTTGTGATATTTCATTTTGGCATCTGATAATCTCTTGCTGAATTTCTTCAGCATGTTGTAAGTCGCCTATATTCAAGCAATACTGATGGAGTCTTTGCAGGACAGCAATAGCTTCTAAATTATTCGCACAAATCGCCAAAGCTGCCAAATCTTTATGTTGTTCATTATTGGCTGCCATTTTGAGCACCTTGAACATATTTTCTAAAAACGTATACATGATTACTCTGTTATAAATTTATATGAATCTGCTTATGCAAAGCCTTTGTCCCCAGGCGGTCCCAGCCCGCACAACCTGGCGAGACCTTTGATGGTCCGCCAACCTTAGAGCGTAGCGGTT
>ERZ1034678.1216-NODE-1216-length-13219-cov-5.191811_pt1 | contig 13219 bp, 12 predicted proteins | sample MGYA00520640_ERZ1034678 | MGnify/ENA primary metagenome ERZ1034678 (study PRJEB33766, sample SAMN09781767) | gut metagenome | biome: gut microbiome | host: Homo sapiens | place: Madagascar | study: EMG produced TPA metagenomics assembly of the PRJNA485056 data...
CTATCATACATACTTTCTTTTTCATTTTTCACCTTTATCTCTAAACAAGTACCATATAAACTTGCTATTCGTTACAAAATATCTCTTAAATAATCTTCGTGGTTCTTTCATAAAACGATAAAACCATTCGAGTCCATGATCCTGCATCCACTGTGGTGCTCTTGGGATAACTCCAGAGATTACATTAAATGCACCTCCAACTGCCACCCATACAGCATTAGAGCGACTTGATAACTTATTGCAAAAAATTTCCTGTCTTGGTGCTCCCAATGCAATCCAAACGAAATCTGCTTCCGATTCACTGATTCTTTCGAGCAATTCGTCCTCTTCCTTCACAGTGAGTGGTCTAAATACAGATGGTTCAACACCTACGATTTTCAAATTTGGATATGATTTCTTTACTGCAGAAATGAAACTATCTAGATTTTCCTGTGTCGTACCATAGAAATAGTGTTTTGCTTCTGTGTTTTCTGTCTTTTTTAATACTTGCTCAAGAAAATCCGGTCCTGTTACTCTTCCCATGGAGCTTTTTCCTCGTTTTTTTCCAACCACCGATAATGGTTTTCCATCTGGAAGCGTCATAAAAGAGTTATTCTGAACTTTTCTGTAATTACTATTTTCATGGGCTGTAACCGTCGTATGTACATTTGCTGCACATATATAGTGTCCTCTCGCCTCTTCAAAGTTGCCGAATAAATACTTTAGAGCCGAATTGAAATTCACCACAGATATATTTACACCAATTATCTTTATTCTTTCCATTTTTTTCATTTTAAAACTCTCCCCAAACTATCTTATATACTACACCTGTATAACTCTGGATGATCTTTACCACTTTTGAACTTACATTTTCTTCTACATAATCATGCACAGGTATACCATAATCTTCATCCAGATTCATCTAATCTGCTGTATCAACCACCTGTAAAAGGCTCCTATCATCAATACCTGCAAGCACAAAGCAAGCTTTATCCAATGCTTCTGGACGTTCCATTGATGTTCTAATACAAACTGCTGGAAACGGATCTCCTATACTGGGAAGATACTGCTCTCTTCTGAAAGTGTACCGCTATCGTTTACAACACAGAAAGCATTCATCTGCAAGCAGTTATAATCATGAAACCCCAAAGGTTCATGCTGAATGGAAGAAGATAGCATAATAATTGCTTTGTGGTTGTGCTTTTTCAGGCAGTTCAACAGAGCAGAAGTAAATCCGAAATTTCCCTTCATAAAATCTTCTGGGTTTTCTGGACGATTCACACCTGCCAAATTAAAAACAAAATCTGACTTTTGGTAGGATTCATCCAACTCTTCTGCCGTTGAACCCAAATCATATTCATAAATTTCCTCAATTACTATTTCTGATCGAGGTTTATTTTTTCGGTCTCGAATATTTTTTAAATTATTGTACAGGGCAGTTCCAACCATACACTTGGCACCTGTTACAAGAACATTCATATTCTCATCTCTTTATTTTATCGCAGTGCAATTTGGGATATCTGCATCATCTGGAACAACTGCATCGTTGCTAATTGTCACGTTACTGCCAATTCGAACACGCTTTCCAACCTTGGCATATGTACGCACCACTGAATTGGTGTAAATCAAATCGAAATCATCTACAGAACAGTCGTGGTGGATTTCAACCCCTGGATTCAACAGTACACCGTTACCTACTACAGAGCCATTTTGAACAGTTACATGATTCAGAAAAACGCAACCCCATCCGATTTTTGCATATGGGCTTATATATACGCTAGGATGAACCAGATTTGGAAACTCATATCCGATTTTTACTGCTATATTATAAATACTCTCTCGGACACGATTATTTCCAATCGTGACAATCAGTTTTTTATATTCTCCAAAAAGTGTCGGTAAATCTGAAGTATTTCCAATCACTTCTACTCCACATATTTCAGTGCCCTTTTCAACCCCATCATCTACAAAAGCACAGTCATAATTCAAAACCGCTGTTTCAGATGCAACACGACCAAATCCACCTGCACCCACTAACAGCAGTTTTTCTTTTACTTTTGGAATGCCTTTCAGTTCATTCTGAAGATACTTGGTGGTCATAAGAGTTGTTTTATCAAATGTAGACATATTTTTTTCTCCTTTTTTATTAATCATTTGTGTTAATCACGCTAAAAATATCGCGTGTATAAACCTTATCCTTCACATCATCCAGACACTTGTCGTAGCGGTTTGTAATGATAGCTTGACTCATTTCCTTGAACTCCTCCAAATCATTAACCACAACGCTACCAAAGAATTTCTCTCAATTTTTCAAAGTCGGCTCATAAATGATGACAGTTGAGCCTTTGGCTTTGATGAGCTTCATGACACCCTGAATGAAACTCTGGTGGAAGTTATCACTGTTTCTCTTAATCGTCAGCCGGTAAACACCAACAATAACAACTTCTTTCTCCTTGCTTTCGTCCCAGCTGTCATTTGCTTCATAAGCACCAACAATCTTTAAATCTTTAAACTCTCTCATTTCTCTGTCCCTCTAATTTTCTTATTTATAGAACTCAGCGTACCACTCCGCGCAGTTCCTCAGACCAGTTCTCAGACTTTTACTCGGCTAATACACGAAATCACGCTCCAATGCGCTAGTATCTACATAGGTCACAGACATATCACCAGACTACAACGGAACCAACTCTTTAAGAGCCTCAAAGTCGTAATCTTTCGGCAGATCTTTCGATCTTACTAACTCCTCGCTTAGAGTCTGCACGAAGTCCAACAAGTTCTCAGGATTCTGATTACTGATGTTGTCTTTGACAAAAGTAAATTTGAGATACTTGGCCAACTCGTTCAGCTGGAATTCTTTCAGTACCACATAGTAGTAGGCATTCCTGTTGTCGATGCCGATGACCGTAGCAGAAGGAGCTTCCTGATAGATCCGTTTCATAGGGTTGAAGCCTATGAAGCCAGCTACACCTGTGACTAAAATTGTCTTATATCTAGAGTAACTATTCTCAGATGTATTCCTCCATTTTGGTTAATTTTCTAATCTAAGTACACATCTACTCTTCGCAGATAGTATTTCTTTTTCTCTTTGGCGCTCACACGGCTAAGTGTTTTCTTATATTTATAACTTATCTACAATCATCCTTTCGCAACTTATTCTCTCTAAAAAATAAGCTGCTTATAGGATTTACATCGCACCATCTTCCCTAAAGACTACCAATATCGTTTTAAACAATATTTTTATATCTAACCCAATGTTCCAATTTGTGATATACTCTTTGTCAAGACGAACCACTTCTTCAAAATCAGTAATGTCACTACGTCCGCTTACCTGCCACATACCAGTTATTCCTGGCTTAATTGCCAATCTTGCACGATGATGCAGCTCATAAAAATTCATTTCCGAACTCAAAGGTGGCCTAGTTCCAATTATTGACATATCACCTTTCAACACGTTAAAAAACTGCGGAAATTCGTCAATGCTTGTTCTTCTAATAAAATTCCCAATACCAGTCTTATGTGTTCCATCTGGAAGAATCTTATTTCCAATAACTCGTGGGTCAAAATCCAATTTGAACATCCTTTCATCACCCAGTTTGTTATCTTTCATCAGTTCAGCCTTACGTTCTTCTGCATCCATATACATGCTTCGGAACTTATACATTTTGAATCTCTTTCCATTCTTTCCTACACGTTCCTGTGCAAAGAAAATCGGTCCCGGTGATGCTATGTAAATTGCTGGAGCAACAAATATAAACAAGATTCCAGTAATCAAGCATCCTACCAAACCTCCGACAATATCCATTAGGCGTTTCAGCATCAAATCTCTTGTAGATGCATAGTTAATACTGGTAGTCAGTACTGTATAATTGCCAACTTTTTCTACAAACTGTTTTTTCCCCGGCACGTTTTGTACCTTTGCAAGATTCAGATGAACTGTTACACCTGTTTCCATAAACTGATCAATAAGTTCTCTTGGATAAGGCATAGCATCAGAAGTTACAATTAGAACTTCGTCAATCCATTCTTTACAGACATAGTCTGCAGCATTCTGCATATTAGCAACTACTTTGACACCATCTATATTTAATCCAGTCATATCATGATCAATAACAACGACTCCAGCTATCTTATATCTTGCATAGTTGTTTTCTTTGATGCTTTTGATGACTGAATTTGCGACATCTGCTGTAACAACAAGAAGTAAGGAACGATTCTCTCCTTCAACCATCTTTCTTTTAAGAACAGCTTTCCATATTTCTCTTACTATAAAAGTAAGAATAATATAGATAGGAACATTTAATATAAGTGCTAATCTAGAGTAAAGATGTCCTTCCTGAAGCAAAAATAAATAAAATAATAAACTTGCTCCAAGAAATACTCCATGCTGTACAGTTACTACAAAATCTTTATATGCTTCCCTTTTAAGAACATTCTTTAATGTTCCCATAATAAACAACACTATCAAATCTGCTACTTCTATAAAAACTGACATGTTCCTATAAAGAATTTTGCTATATGGATTAAATCCGTATCCACTTATTGCATATGCTAAAACATATGCAACTTGTACACAGATCAAATCCAAGATGATAAAATCTAAATGTTTCAGCCACCTGGTAGAATCTTTCCTATACATAATTTCACTTTTCCCTTCTTCTTTATATCTTACTTACTTCTCCCATAACCATAGCCATATCCATAGCCATAACCGTAACCATAACCAGTTGATTCTGAACTATAGAATGTCTTCTTATAACTATTTAATACCACACCTACAATATGAGGTAATGTATCATGGAGTTCATCTACAGAATCTAGAATATCTCCAGCTTCTGCATAATCCTGCTTAACAACTACGACTGCACTATCAGCATACTTAGCAACTAATAATGCATCTTCCATCATATATAAAGGTGTAACATCTAAAATAATAAAATCATATACTTCTCTTAATTCTTCAATTAAGTTTTCTAATCTTGGTTTAGACAATTCAGTTGAACCATCAACTGAAATATCACTACCAAATACAACATCTATATCATCCATAGAAACAATACACTGTTCTAGTTTGACATCTTTATCTTTAATATAGTCTAATGCTGTTCTATGAATATTCGCATATCTCATTGTCTTCTCAACAGATGGATTTCTCATATCTAGATCAACTAAACATACTTTATAACCCTTCTGTCCTAATGTAATGGCTGTATTAATAGAAACCATTGTTTTTCCTTCATTAGGTACAGTACTTGTGATCATATAGACTGAATTTTTATTTTTTCTATGATCCTGTTCCATCTTAATTCTAATATTATGGAAAGAATGCTTGAAATCAGCTTTAATACCAGAACCATTTAATAATAAACCTGGATTATTTGTATGACGCTTCTTTACTAATGGTACTTTCGCAATATAGTCCATACCTAGAATTTCTCTCACATCATTCTTATCTAAGATAGTTCTTCTAAATACTGCAACTACAATTAATAGTAATACACTTGCACCTAGTCCAATTAATCCACCCTTTAATCCTGCTAGTAAATAACTTGGTGAGGCATCAGCCTTTTGAGGCATTGTAGGCTTATCTAATAATGTAATACTTACATCCTGCATAGCATCCTTAGTTAATGTATCACAGTTATTAGTAATAGCTGATGCAACATTATAGGCATCCTGAGCACTCTTACCTGTGACCTTTAATACAACTAGGTTTGTGTTTTCTACTTGTGTGGCTGAAATCTTAGCTGGTATCTTATTAACATTCAATACATCCTTTACGATATTCTTCATTTCTTTACTAGTAAGGATTGAATTAAATGTATCTACAAGTGTGGCTTTAGTACCACTTGCCTGAGTTTCATCATAATAGTATGTATCCTCTATATCTGCAGAAGGTACAAACACTGCTTCACTTGTATAAGTTGTATTAAAGAAAAGAATTTCTTTCATCTCTAATGCAACAACACCTATAAGTACTAATAATAGTACTGTCTTCCACATTCTCTTAAAAGCACGGAGGAAATTCTCAAAACACTTAACTAAATCAATCGTCATTTCATCTTGATTATTCTGATCCATTATTTATCCCCCCTTACTCTATATTTGTTGTAACCATAGCGGTTATTATAATTACTAGTTCCCTTATTACCAACACTAACTACATTCTTAAATACAACACCTAATACGTTATCTTTTACATAAGTTAAACGTTTTACTGTTTCATTAATAACATCGCTTGTTGCATAATCCTGTCTTACTATAAATAAAGTCGCATCTACAAGTTCATTCATAGCCATAGGTTCATTTAATAAGTATGCAGGACAAGTATCGACAATCACAAAATCATATTCTTCTCTTAATTCCTTCATGATTTCATCTAACTTCTTACTATTAGTAAGAATTTCAGATTTTAATGTATCCTGGCTACATGGTAATAGATCCAAACCACTACGATTACTTACAACCTGACTTCTCCAGCTAGAAGTACCCTCAATAGCCTTGTTTAAGCTCTTAGAGCCATCTAAATCAAAGATTTTGAATACAGCTGGCTTATTAAAGTCTGCGTCTACTAGAACTACTTTACGGCCATTTTTCGCAAGCGCTAAAGCTAAGTTTGCAGCCACAGAAGACTTTCCTTCATTTTCATAAGCACTTGTGATCATAAATGACTTATAACCATGCTTATCACTAGATGCTTCTACCTTACTTCTAAGCTTATTTATAGATTCTCTAAAGAAGAAACTAGTCTTTAATGAAGTAACAAGAATCGCTTTCTTATTTCTTGCATCTTCTCTCTTTTTCACTTCAAATGGTAATTTTGCATATAATCTTGTATCTAGCTTATTTTCTACTTCTTCTTCACTCTTAATAGTATCTCTTAAGAAGAAATATAAACCAAATAAACAAGATAATACAAATCCAGATCCTACTGCCCCAATCAAGAAGTTCTTAATATGACTATTTGGATTCACTGGGTTAGTAGAGAACTTACTTTCCTTTAATACAGTAATATTGTATGGGAAACTATAACGTTCTGTATTTTCCTTATACCAATCATTTAATAACTTAATAGAGAAATAAGCTTCTCTTTTAGTATCTGCAGTCACTTTAATCTTAACTACATTTGCCTGTTTTAAAGTGACTTCTGCCTTATAAGTTGTCTTACTTATCGGCATCTTTTTCTTTACATAAGATTTCGCATTATTACTATTCATTAGATAATCTAATGTATTGACATAACTCTGAACCTTATCAATATTCTTAAAAGTATCTTCTCCACCACTAAGTGTTGCAGTCATGCTTGTACCATATTGAGGTGCATAAGTGACTGTCTTCATAAAATCAAATACACTTCCAAAAACAATCATGACTGCAACAATCAAAATCCATCTTTGTAGTATATCTTTAATAATACATTTAACTATAGTAAGGAGATTTTCATTTTGTACATTGTTTTTCATAATATCCTCCCTACTCTTCTACAATGACAACCAATTTAGTTAAACCATAGTCATCATTACTTGTCTTTACTCTATAAATAAATTCATAAGTACCAGGTGTATTCTTATCATAGTCTGTATTGATATCTACCTGATTCTTTAAGCTTGAATAGTCCATATCATCCATAGTAATAGAATCGATATGTCTCTTCGCATTCACTTCAGTACCAACCTTTACTCTCATTAAGTAAGTATCTAGGTTAATATTGACTGTCTGTTTTCTAGAAGTCTGATATGCCTTTAATGTGATAGATGACTGAGTACCAGTACTATCAGTAACCGCAAATGTCACATAGTGATTCTTATCCTGTTCATATTCTCTGATTACTTTAACCTGAGAACTTAAATCACCATCAACACAACTATAAGCACTCATATAGTCTGCAAACTGTGCTTTAGAGTTAACCTTTGAATAAACTAATGCTTTATTAAGATATAACTGTGGTGCACTATAGTTTGTATACTTGATTTTTCTTTTTACTTTAGTGTAGTTATCATCTTTATCAAATACACCTAAAGTAACAACTCGTACATTCCCTTCACCAAAAGTACTCATGCCCTGAACGAATACTTTCTTAGTAATGTTGCCATCTTCCTTATCAGTGGCTTTTACACCCTCTAAAATAGCCTGATTTGTAGCTGTCTGATCCATTCCAGTATCTAGTGTTAAAGTACCTTTAGGTACTTTAATAACTGGTGAAGAACCAGTTTGTGGCTTATGTGTATCATATAGTAAGAATCCACCATATAATGCCACAATCACCAGGAATATGATTCCATTTCTGACCTTGTTGTTCATACCTTTCCCCCATTTAATAATATTTTTCCATTCTCTTTAAAAATCCTTTGTGCATAATCACTACCAAAGCGTGTTTTCACTTGAACATAAGATTCATACATTCTAGGATGCCTACTTCTTAAGTTATGTGCATCACTACCGACAAAATGTATGAGTTTATTTTCTAATAAGTTATATACTGTCTCTTTTACTAATGATCCATAGTCTCCAAGTATTGAACCTTTATTCATCTGTAAATAACCACCCCTGTTGACTATTTCTACTGCAATATCAGGATTAATCTGAATTGCTTCAAAACGTTCAGGATGAGCGACTACAGGAATATAACCCTTATCCAATACATCTTGTACTGCTTCAAGAATCACTTCTTTTTCTACATCAAAATAGAACTCCATTAAAAGATACTTTGTATCATTTAATGTTGTAATGTCTTCAAAGTGTCTTTCAAAAGATTCATGAGACCTATATAAGAACTCACAGCCTAAATACATCTTAATAGGAATACCGACATCCTCTACTATATCCTTGAACTGACCAAAGAGTTCTTTAATTTTATAGTTTGGATTCTCAAAACCATATGCATAGGCTAAATGTGGCGTTAAGACAATTTCTTTTGTACCATCTCTATACGCCTCGTCCAACATATCTAGACTCATATCTACACTACTAGATCCATCATCTACAAGAGGAAGGATATGACTATGTATATCAATCATAAGTTCACCCCTTTTAATACGTCATGTCACAATATATCACATAACTTTGCAATTGTGTAGAAAAAATCGGTACAATTGCATGAAATAATTATATATTTCATTATTTTTAAGTTTTTTACTTTTAAAGCGCTTTTTTATACTATTGGTGCATAAAAAAAGGAATATGTTGTAAGCCTTTTCAACATATTCCTGTATTTTTACTTATTTTTCTTTAATGTAGAAAGGATTAAGCAGCCTACTACTGCACCAATAGCGATTGATACTAAATACATTGGCCAGTTACTTACTGTTGCGATAACGAATACACCACCATGAGGTGCTCTTAATTGACAATTGAAAGCAACTGATAAACCACCAGCAATAGCTGAACCAATAACACATGATGGAATAACGTGGATTGGATCATTAGCTGCAAAAGGAATAGCACCTTCAGAGATAAATGATAATCCCATGATATAGTTGACTAATCCAGCATTTCTTTCATCTTCAGTCCATCTATCTTTGAAGAATGTAGTAGATAAAGCGATAGCAAGAGGAGGTACCATACCACCAGCCATAACAGCTGCCATTAAGATGTAGTTACCACTTGCAAGTAATCCTGTAGCTGTAACATAAGCAGCCTTATTGAATGGACCACCCATATCGATAGACATCATACCACCTGCAACAACACCAAGAATAATACCATAGTTACCTAAACCACTGAGGAAGTTAGTTAATGCCTGGTTAATGATAGACATTAATGGGTTGATTGCACTGGCAAAGATTGCCATACAAAATACGCCAAGTAAAGGGTATAAAAGGATAGGTTTAACACCATCTAATGATTTTGGTAAGCCTTTGAATACCTTCTTTAGTAATAGAACGATATAACCAGCAACAAAGCCATATAGTAATGCACCTAAGAAACCAGGAGTAGCCGCTACTTTAGCTGCACTAGGATCTAAGAATGTCGCACCAGATTTAGCAAGTAAACCACCTGCAAAACCTACAGCTAAACCAGGACGGTCAGCAATAGACATAGCGATAAATCCAGAAAGGATTGGTAACATCATACCAAATGATACGTTACCCATGTTATTAAACCAAGCAGCTAGAGGTGTAGAAGAACCAAACTTAGCCCCTGCACTCTTATCATCTACTAAGAATGAGATTGCAATCATGATACCACCCGCAACAACGAAAGGTAACATATGACTTACACCATTCATTAAGTGCTTATAGAAGCTTCTACCAGCACTTTCACTTGATGCTGCTTCTTTTGCATCAGCACTTGCATGATAGATAGGTGCTTCACCATTTTTAATCTTATTAATTAATTCTTCAGGATGACGGATTCCTTCAGTGACTGGAACGATTAATACTGGCTTACCATCAAAACGAGCCATTTCTACGTTCTTATCTGCTGCAACGATAATACCATCACATGCTTTAATTTCATCTGCAGTTAAGGCATTTCCGATTCCTTCAGAACCGTTTGTTTCTGCCTTTAATGGATAACCAAGCTTTTCACCTGCTTTAGTTAAGTTTTCTGCAGCCATGAAAGTATGCGCAATACCTGTAGGACAAGCAGTAACAGCTAATACTTTATATCCAGTAGTGACTGGTGCTTCTGCTTCTTTTGCTTCTTCAGCATCTTTTTCTGCTTCCTTCTTATCGATCATGCTTAAGAATTCTTCTGGTGTCTTCGCATTTAATAAATCTTTACGGAAACCTTCATCCATTAATAATGCGGATAATTTAGCTAATGCCTGTAAATGAGTGCTTCCTCCATCAGCTGGAGCTGCAATCATAAAGAATAAATGAGCAGGCTGACCATCTAATGATTCATAATCAACACCATCAGGCACAGTCATAGCTACTAACCCTGGTGCTTTAACTGCTGCAACCTGAGCATGAGGAATCGCAATTCCTTCACCAATACCAGTAGAAGTCAATGCTTCACGGGCTAAAATACCTTCTTTGTACGCATCCTTGTCTGAAATCTTACCAGTTGCAAACATTAAATCAATAAGCTTGTTGATTGCTTCATCTTTTGAACTGACTGAGACATTGAGTTCAATGCCCTTTAAGTCCAATAACTCAGTAATTTTCATATTGTTTATTCTCCCTTTAATTGTGCGAGACATTCATCAATGAAGTCTCTTTTCGCAAGTGAATATGAGAATGCTGTTGCTCCACCACATGCAGTACCAAGTGCTAAAGCTTCATCATAATCTCCATTATTTAAATAACCAGCCACAAAACCAGCTACCATAGAATCACCAGCACCTACAGAGTTCTTTACTGTACCCTTACATACACCTAAACGATGTGTATTACCTTTTTCATCTACTAATAAAGAACCATCACCAGCCAGTGAAATCAATACATTACGAGCACCCATTTCCTGTAGCTTATTTGCATACATCACTAGATCCTCTTCAGTTTCTAACTTAACATTAAAGATTTCTTCAATTTCATGATTATTAGGCTTAATCAAGAATGGATGATAAGCTAATACATTAACTAATAGTTGTCCAGTTGCATCTACTACAAACAAGATACCCTTGTCCTGTAATCTTTCTAGAATTTCTTCATAGATTGTAGGACTAATGCATTTAGGAATAGAACCAGAAAGAACTAATACATCACCTTCTTTTAATGTATCAAGCTTTTTGAATAACTTTTCTACATCTTCATCAGTGATTTGAGGTCCCATACCATTGATTTCTGTTTCTTCATCACTACGCATCTTTACATTAATACGTGACATACCTTTTTCTACCTTAATGAAATCAGTCTTGATATCATACTCACTCTTAGCACGACGTACAATTTCATCACCAGTAAAACCAGCCACAAAACCTAAAGCCTCAGATTCATAACCTAACTCTTTAAGAATTGCAGAAACATTAATGCCCTTACCTCCACAGAAGATATGTTCTTCACATACTCTGTTGACTAATCCCTGTTGGAAATGATCAACTGTAATAACATAATCTAATGCAGGATTAAAAGTAATTGTGTAAATCATTTACATGGTCTCCTTTTCTGTAAAAATCTTTTTATTACAGCGCTATTATATGATGTAAAGGGTTTCTTTGTCAATAGATTTCATGTAAATAATTTACTTTGATTAATACTAAAAAGTATGACAATTAGATGTAAAAACATCTTTGTCATACTTTTTGTGGTATCGATACCTATAATAGTATATTATCTCTTATCTACCGCAAACATCTCTTCACACTGGATCATAGATTTATGTGCATTCTCTACCATCACTGTTAAGAATAAGAATATAATCTCTATAACAGTCATTGCAGAAACTCTAGAAAAACAGAACTCATCAAGAAAAAGTTTTTCTCTTGTTGCAGTAGTAATATGATATTGTACTTCTTCTCCGATGGCAGAATGAGCACTATTAGTAATACCTAAAGTCTTAGCCCCATTCTTATTAGCAATCTTAACTGCCTCTAATACTTTATCTGATTCACCAGAGTTACTAATCGCGATTAGTACATCTCCTTTACCTAAAGTAAAAGAATAAGATAACTGTGTTTCCCATATAGTGCCTGCAGTTGTCGGTATACCTAATTCATTAAATTTAAAAGCTGCATCAATGGCCACAGGAATCGTATTTCCTACTGCGACTATTTGTACCCTAGAAGCATCTCTAATACCCTCTAAAATCGCTTTAAATTCGTCTGTATTGATCTGATTTACTGTCTGTTTCAGTTCAGTAATCTTATTTGCAAGAATATTCTGTAATGATTGTGGTATATCTTCTAATGATATTTCATTAGATATTTCCCCGCTCTTATGTGTATCCACTAGTTCCTGTGCTAAAGAGATCTTTAACTGGGCAAATCCCTTTAAACCTACCTTACGACAAAATCTAGATACAGATGCAATAGATACATCACTTGTTTCTGCAAGTTCAGATACAGTCATATCTACGACTTCTTTTGGATTATTCAATATATACTTCGCAATCTTCTTTTCAGCATCAAATAACTGATCATATAACACAGTAATATTATCTAATACACTTTCCATTTTTTATTCTCCTTCCATAATGAAATTCCTTACATCATCATGTTAACATGAAAAAAATGTTTTCACAAACAAATATAGAAAATGTGAGGGACATAGATATATACCACTCATTTTTGATGCATCCTAGCAATAATTTGTATCTGTTATCTTTTTGACATTGATCATATCATTGTTCAGTATTGTGA
>ERZ1034678.1225-NODE-1225-length-13149-cov-30.151214_pt1 | contig 13149 bp, 18 predicted proteins | sample MGYA00520640_ERZ1034678 | MGnify/ENA primary metagenome ERZ1034678 (study PRJEB33766, sample SAMN09781767) | gut metagenome | biome: gut microbiome | host: Homo sapiens | place: Madagascar | study: EMG produced TPA metagenomics assembly of the PRJNA485056 data...
CCCTTTCCTTCTTCGTCAAGCTCAATGCCAAGTCCTATTACTTTGCGCTTGTCAGCCTTGAAAGGTTCCATATATTGACGGTTGAGGATTTGCTCAGTGGCAGCATCTTTGCCTCCATTGTTGCGTAATTTCAGTTCGATGACATAGATATAGCGTGAGGTCTTCACCGTCATGTCTATTCTACCAGTAGATATCATCTTTTCAACCTCTACATTCAAGCCAATGGCATTCAGGATGGTACTGATGATGAGACGGTAACGCTCCTCCATATCCATAGATGCAAGCTTTTTGTTGCTGTAAGGAACATCGGCGATGAGGGCTTTTAATGAATTCATAGCTTCGTCTATTTGGCCTGTGCCCAATTGGGCATACAGATTGGCTTGTATGGATTGGATGTCGCTTTTTGCTCGCAAGGTTAGGGCTGGAAGAGCCATTTCGTAGAGAGCTTGTTTTACTTCCTCATTCGGGAACCCTAAGATGTAGCCAAATTCATCACTGTCCTTTATTGTGAGATACCCTGATTGGTAGAGGAACAGTTCTGCACCACCTCCAGAGACATCAGACAGTTCCAAGGTGTTGCGCATGATGCGGCAATGTTCGAAGTTCTTCATACGAAGTTCTGCATTGTCAACAAACTTTGGGAGTAATGACGTTGCTCCGGATGATGCCCAGAAATTAATTATTTCTTTGGATTTCAACGCATTGACCAGACTGTATGGATTGTAAACATCCACCATGTTGCGACGGCTGAAGTGATAGCCGTCGTAATATGCTTTCAGTCGGTCGTGAGTCTCCTGTACAGACCAGTTGTTTGCTTCGCTCATCTGTTTGAGTTCAGGCATAAAGTTCTCTTTTATCTCCTCTTCCGTGATGCCGCAGATGGCAGCATATTCTGGCATAAAGCTGATGTTAGACAGATTGTTGAGGACAGAGAAGAGAGAGATTTGGGTGAACTTGGTGATGCCAGTGATGAAAATAAAATGTTCGTATTCGTCGTCTGCCTTTAGTATGGCAAACACTTCACGGTATACCCCCGTGCATTTCTCGTGTTCTGGAGTTCTCCATGAATGTTGCAGGGGAGAGTCGTATTCGTCTATGAGGACAGCTACTCTTAGTCCCGTCTGCTTATAGGCAGTGGCTATAATTGCATGAAAGCGGTCGGCAAGCATGGCTGTAGGATCAGGAGTAATGTTGTATTTCTCCTCATAATCCTTAAAGCGCAGGTTCAGGTAAGAGCGCAGAGTATCTTCGTTGGCACCTCCACGGCTCATGTCAAGACGTATGACGGGATATTGCTTCCAGTCTTTCTCCAGTTGCATAATCTTCAGTCCTTCGAACAGGTCTTTTCTGCCTTCAAGGTACGACTCCAGCGTATCGACAAGCACAGACTTGCCGAATCGACGTGGGCGACTCAAGTAGTTATACTTATCCCCCAAGTTTACCATGTTCCATACAATGTCGCTCTTGTCCACGTAGAGATAGTTCTCTTCTCTGATAACTTTGAACGACTGAATGCCTACTGGCAGTCTCCTAAATCTGCTGTCTGTCATATCTGTTGCCTCCTATTTGCCTTGTTTATGCCTTATATCTGCGAAGATACATTTAAAAATGATAACCTCCAAACTTTTGTAATCATTTATCTTTTATACAAGATAAAATTGCTATTTTTGTGGAAAACTCTTATATAATGGATAAACAGTCAAAATATCGTGAACTTCTATCACAGATAGAGACGTTTGCAAATGTAGAAGACAAAGCCATAAGCGTGCTATCGAATTGTGCTGCGGTGATGAAGATGGTCTTTCCTAAGGAGTATTTCTGGGTAGGCTTTTATATTGTCGATGGCAATGAGTTGGTTCTTGGACCTTTCCAGGGCACTCCAGCGTGTACAAGGATAAAGCATGGACGTGGTGTTTGTGGCACCGCTTGGAAGGAAGGCCGCAGTATTGTGGTAGAGGATGTGGAAGAGTTTCCCGGTCATATAGCATGTTCGTCGTTGTCAAGATCAGAGGTTGTTGTACCTATCTTATCAGAAGGCATAGTAGTAGGTGAGATAGACATTGACAGCACCGAACTGTCCACATTCGACAACATGGACAGAGAATATCTCGAAAAGGCAGCTGAAATCATAGCTCCGTTTATTGCAAAGCTTGCCACGGTATGAAGAAAATTTTCCTTCACCTATGCTATATATTCCGAAGCGTACATCCTGCTATTTAGTTTTGTATATGAACTACTATGGACTTGTTTGTAAAATAAAAATCCATTAACTTTGTCATCATAAAACTATAACTATTATAATTATAAAAAGATGAAAAACGTAGTAAAAAAACTATTTTTGGTGGCAGTTCTAAGTGTGCTCGCTACTTCTCATGCTTTTAGTCAGTCAAATCAGCAGGTTAAAGAAACCGAGGGAACCAAATCAAGCCAAGTTATAGAAGAGATGCCAATGTTCCCTGGTGGTGAAAAAGCTTTAGTGACTTACCTTAAAGAGAATCTTAAATATCCAACAGTTCCTGCAGAAAATGGAATTCAAGGTAGGGTAATAGTATTGTTTAAAGTCGAGGCTGATGGTAGCCTCACCGACGTGCGAATAGGAGGTAGTGTTGACCCTTCTATTGACAGAGAAGCATTACGTCTTGTAAAGGCTATGCCCAAATGGATACCAGGTAAGCAGGATGGAAAGCCTGTGCCAGTGAAGTTTCAAGTACCAATTACTTTCAGATTAAATTAATTAATTGAACTTTTGCAAGTTCAGAGAATTAATAAAATAGTCTTTATTTTTATATTTTGGCGTTAAAGTAATCAGTTTCATTTTGACGAAACGATTACTTTAGCGCCTTAACTGTTTTTATAGACAGTCTTGTTCTTACAATTTTCATTTGTGAACCATTATGAACTTGTATAGGTCGTGAATATCTGATAACTTTGCCATTGTGTTTATGCAATCTACTTTCTTTTAGGCTTTTCTAAGCCTTTTAGAAACTATATAATAATGATAATTTAAATACTATAATAACTATGACCGAAAGCAAAGACCTTCAAGAATTCATTTCTAAGTATTTAGAGAGAGGATTCGGCTCAATGAATAAAAATGATTTTGAGGTTTGGATTTTTCATTACCTGATGAATCATCAACTTCAAGGAAAGACCAATTACGAGGCCAGTTTATTCTTAAAAATTCCCGAAACAAAGGTAAAGCGTCTTAGATACGAAGCTGAACTTAAATATAATGATGGTGATTCTTTGGTGAATTATCACAAAGTGTGCGCCTTGTTAAAGGCTGTACATTTTAAGAAAGGTGGACAGTGTATCCAGTTTTCCATTGAAGATCTTTATCTGCGCAAATATTTAGACTCTACTTTGAAATCAGGAGGTAGATTCTCTGATAGTTCTTTCAACTCAGAAATAGTCTCAATGGATTATGAAGACCTTGAGTATTTCCTTGGTATTGTACCTGAAGAGAAACGGAAGTTGCAGGATTTATTGAAAGATGCTCGGAAGAAACTGAAGAATGAAAAGCTGACTTTTAGCTATCTTTTAGGAGAGTTTGCAGAGTCTGCAGCCAAGGAATTCGGTAAGCAAACTGTGGATGTTAGTATTTTCGGACTCTCCTCTTTACTGTATAAATTTTAAAAGCATAAAAATAAAAAACTAATTTTTCTATCATGGGAAGAAGCTGAAAATCCCGAAATAGAGTAAGCACTAACTTTCATAAATAAAAAACTATTATGGGATTATTTAACAATTTTAAAGAAAAAGCATTAGAGCAAGCACAGCAGTTAGCTGCGAAGGCTCAAGATGGTTTGCAAAATATGCAGCAAGCTTCTTCGAATGACTCATTATCAAGGAATGAGGAGCAATATACTTCTCATTTTACACCGTCACCTTCTTCTATCAGTCAAACACAATGTTCTACAGACCAATTGTATGATCCACGATTGGAACAGTTAATCAATGCAGCATTAGCAGATGGTGTTCTTACTGAGAAAGAGAAACAGATACTCTTTAAAAAGGCGGAGTCTTTTGGTGTTGATTTGGATGAGTTTGAAATGATTCTTGATGCAAGACTATACGAAAGACAGCATGTTAATACTCAACAACATGTTACAGCTTCAAAATCAAATAAATATGGCGAAATAAAAAAATGTCCAAACTGTGGTGCAATAGTTGATGCTTTTCAAACCTGTTGTCCGGAATGTGGACATAGCTTTCAAAACGTTGCCGCAAATTCAAGTATCACTGTATTGTTTCAGAAACTAGATGAGCTAACTGCAAATAGTAGCGGATGGAAACAAATCTGGTATGGAAATCAAAATCCAGAATTAAAGAGAAAAATATCTTTAATTACTACTTTCCCGGTTCCAACCACAAAGGAGGATATATTGGAGTTTTTATCAACAGGTGTTCCTTTGGCTAAAGCGCCAGGATTTCTCGCCCCTTACGATCAGAAGGCCATTGCCAAAGCTTGGCGTGATAAGTGCCAACAAATAATCATAAAAGCAAGATTTTCAATGAAGGACGATCCAAAGACATTGGCGGAAGTAGAGGGTTATTCAAAATTGTTAAAGTAATATGGGATGGTTTAGCAAAGGAAAAAGTGGAGGCACTATGAACGTGATCCGCTGCGACGAACCTGAATATCTGGTTTGGAAATGGCGTCCTGCTGGACAGGATGCCAACTCAACCAGTAGAGAAAATTCTATTCGTTGGGGAAGTAGCTTACGTGTTAAAGATGGAGAAATTGCTGCTTTCGTTTACAAACAGAAAGATGGCACTATGCAGGATTTCATTGAAGGACCATTCGATGAGATCATTAAGACAGCCAATTTCCCTGTCCTCTCAAGTATAGTAGGATTAGCATATGGTGGCGATTCTCCATTTCAGGCTGAGGTTTATTTCATCAATTTAGCGGGTATCATTCAAATAAAATTTGCTGTACCTTATTTTGATGTAGTAGATCCTCGTTACGCTGACTTTGCTGTGCCCGTAGCTGCAGGTGGTAGCATAACATTTAATATAGCTGACTATAAGGCTTTCATTAAGTTGAATCGACTTATAAACTTTGACCTTGAAGCTTTTAAAAAACAGATCAAAGATGTAGTAATCCGCAGAGTCAAGGGTATTATAACAAATGCCCCTATTGATAATGGCGTAGCATTAGTACAGATAGAGCGAAAGATAGACGATATCAGTGATATAATCCAAGGAAAACTGAAGGAAGATTTAGAAAGTTTTGGTGTTAATCTGAAGCGTTTTGATCTATCGCGTATAGAACTTGATAAGGAAAGTGAAGGTTGGGTTGAGCTACGTTCTGTAACAGCTAATATTACTCAGAGCACAGTAAAAACTCAGGCAGACGTAAATATCCAAAATTTGAAGGATACTCAGCGTATCAATACGGAGAATATGGAAGAAACTCTTCGTATCCAGCGTGAAGAGGCCCAACGTGCTCAACGTCTACAGACAGAAACTAACTTCATTGGTGCTCATGCGCTCAATCAGCAGGCTGATGTTCTCAAGACGGGAGCACAAAATCTTGGTCAGATGGGCACTATGGATATGGGTAATGGAGGCTCTATGAATCCTGCTGGTATGATGACAGGTATGATGATGGGCGGTGCCATGGGACAGCAAATGGCTGGTATGATGAATCAGATGGGACAGACAGTTCAGAATGGTATGAATACGCCACCTCCTATGCCAAATGTTTCTTTCTTTGTGGCTATGAATGGTCAACAGACAGGCCCTTTCAATATGCAACAGTTGCAGCAGATGGCACAGACAGGACAATTGACCGGTCAGTCTTTGGTTTGGAAACAAGGTATGTCTCAATGGGCTACTGCTAATACAATTCCAGAGTTAGCAAGTTTGTTTGTTCCACCCGTGCCAGGAGCAACACCTCCACCTATGCCATAAATATATAAATATATGGATAATAACAGTTTTTTTTCCATTGACAGACTTGTAGAGTTTGGAATGGGTATGGCTGTTGCAAACCAGATGGTAAGCACCATGAATCGGGCCATGCAAACCATGCATGTGCCAGGTTCTGGGCAGACCATTCCTCAGCCATTACAGCAGATTTACTTTGTTGCTATTGATAATAAGCCTGTTGGCCCATTGAATGAAGGTGAACTATCTCAGTTGATTTATCAAAAGAAGGTCAAAAAGGATACTCTTGCGTGGATGCCTGGTATGCTGGGATGGCAACCAGTAGAAAAAGTTTCTGCAATACTTAAAATCGTAGCATTAACACCTCCAGAATTACCAAAATGAGAATAAATATTATTACTTCACTTATAGCAGTGGGTCTTTCAGCACTTCTTGGGTATGCTGTTTACTCTGTTGCAGGAAATGATGAGAATGCGACTTTGGCCTTCGTTGTGAGTAGCATATGCTTTCTTGTTGGATTGTTGTTTGCTTTTGGTGTATCATACAATGATTCCAAAAAAGGTGTTAGTCTTCGTGTGTTCTCTTTTCTTGTTGTGCTGGTTTCTGTAATTGCTCAGTTTGCTTTTGCAGTGTTTGGTATAACACAGAGCTATTACATCATCACATCGGGGATCATTCTATTGTTATATTTGTTGATATTCAATGGTATATATAAGAGTCAGCAGATGTAATATGAATCTTATCAAGGCGATGTCAGTCTATATTCGGCATCGCCTAATATAATTATAATAATATATGAAAAGAAAGACTGACGTGGTTACGCAACTTAATGCACAAGAGGTGTGGGAAAATGCCCAAACCTCACGTATAGAAGAGCAGTGTATGTCACCATTCATAGAAGAAGTGAGTAATCAGTCAAATAAGCTGTAAATATGATTATGGCTGACTTATTATTAATTGAAAATTTATTAAGTAACTGTTCAAAATTAATATTTACTAATATGAATAATTCACGAATAAGTTTTTTAAAATTATACAATTGGGCGTTAAAGCAGTCTGTTTCATTTTGACGAAACGATTACTTTAACTCCTTAGTTGTTTTTACAGACTGTCTTGTTCGTATAATTTCGTTTATGAACCATTATGGACTTGTACAAGTCATGAATATCTGATAACTTTGCCATTACTTAAACAATAATGATAAAATATTATTAAACTTTTAAAATTATGAAAAAATTTTTAGGTTTACTAACTGTAGCAGTATGTGCCTTGATACTGTCTACATCATGCAATGGCTCAAAAGCCGGAGACAATGACAAGGTGACTTTAACCGTTGAAGCCGAATTGGGTGAGCTTTCAGATTATCTGTCAATTACAGATAAGGAAGTAACCGTAACTCTTTCTGATGAAAAGAAGAAAAAAGATGATGAAGAAAAGGAGTTCAAGGTTGTGGCTGCTTCTTTGGCTATTGCTGTACAGAAGGCTGTGGCTTCTGATGATGATTTTACTTTTGAGGTAGAAGTCCTTGATGAGAATCATGTCAAAGTTTCTGATTTACCTGAATTTCGTATTGAGTCAAATTCTGACTATGACAATGGTGACTTGAATTATTTCCTTAATAAAGGAAACATTCGTGCGGTAATGGAAGATGGCGTGGAAGTTTCTAAATGGGATGAAAATGACGGTCAGAAGGTATGGGACAAAATATGCGCTAAAGGTAAATACATTGTAATAAAGCTGTATCATAGTAGTGCAAAGTATGCAGAGTACAAGAAAGGTGGTTCTACTGTTGAAAGTTCTGACGACGTGGTCTCTGATGATGTTGCAAGTGCAGACTTTGACGAATGGTTAGACTCTTATGAGGAGTTCTGCACTGAATATATCGAATTGCTGAAAAAAGCATCGCAGGGTGACATGGATGCTTTGTCTGAATATCCGAATATGCTACAGAAAGCACAGGAGCTTGGAGAAAAGATGCAAAATGCTCAAGGTGAAGCTACACCAGAACAGTGGGCTAAGTATATTGAAATACAAAAGAAGCTAACTAAGGCAGCTTCAAGTCTTAACTAATAACTTTATATAGCTAATGGAAAAAGAGAAGATTAATCAGTTCATCATGATAAATGGAAAGTTCTTTCCTGAGATGATGATTGGAGAGGTAAAGCAGAAGCTTGAGTCGCTTGATGAGAGCAAAGAGACAATGTTGATGTCTACAGAGTGGAAGAATCCTACTGTAGCATTCTTGTTCGCTTTCTTTTTAGGTAATTTGGGAGTTGACCGTTTCTGGCTTGGTCAGACAGGTTTAGGAGTTGTCAAGCTCCTTACTTGCGGAGCTGCTGGTATTTGGAGTCTTATTGACTTATTTACTGTTATGGGTCGTGCCAAGACATACAACTACAATAAGTTAATGATGTATTTTTAAATATTAGATTTGAGGAAGAGCAAATCGCTCTTCCTCAAAAAAATCAAGATAACAATGAATGACAAAAGCAATATGCTATTAATGACATATAGCAAGTATTTTCCAGAAGAAAGTATGATGATGGTTAAAGACAAGTTTGAAACTTTTGACGAATCTAAATCTTCTATGCTATATACATTATGCCTAAAAGATCCAACAATGGCACTAATTCTTTCTATTGTTGCAGGAGGTTTTGGAGTAGATAGATTCTACATTGGCGACACTGGATTGGGTATAGTAAAATTGCTAACCTGTGGAGGATGTGGAATTTGGACTATCATTGATTATTTCTTAATAATGAAAGTAACTAAAGAGAAGAACTTCGAAAAATTTATTACTATAATGTAATGAATAGAAAGGACGTTTTTATTCTTATATTAGTATATTTGTTTGGCATCGTATGGATTGTTCTTAACAAATGCTTAAACCTAAGCATAACTCTATGCCCTACAAAAATACTTTGGGGAATACCTTGTCCTGGATGCGGTATAACAAGAGCCGTAAAGCTTTGTTTTGAAGGTGATTTATTGGCAGCAGTACGAATGAATCCTAATATCATACTTGTTTGGATAGTTCTTCCCATTGCCCCTTTAATCTTAATTACACAATTAAAAACAAGGAAAGATTATATAGCAAGGATAAATGCCTTTTTAGACAAGAAGGTTTACCTCGTTATTATTCTGATCGCAGAAGGAAGCATATGGATTTATAACATTGTCCGGCATATATAAGCGGACTTTACTGCATACGGCTTTGGGAGAATGTTATTGAAAGAGTCCACTTTAACGGGACAGTAGTGATATTTAATATTAATATTATAAAGGAAATGAAGAAGATAAATGTTTTTTTGTTCGCTGTTCTCGCATTATTGCTGACAGCATGTAGTGGAAGTGGCTTGAAGCCCGTGTCAGAGAAGATACAGGGTCCACTTAGCGAGTACTTTGAAGTGGTAACAAGAGACTACAAAGTAAAAGACGGTAAAGTTTCAATTGAAATCAAGAGAATCAAAGATGGTTTTCCCGAGCCTTGGGAAAAAGGTATGGAAGTAGGCTATGGTGACGGTACAATCACGCCTCTGTTTTCAGTTGAATTCCAAGATGGTGACGGCAATGCCGTAGGTAAAGATGCAGCTGACATCATATATGACATAGAAGAGCTGAAAGCCATTGCAGCACTGAATACAGACGAAAGTGCATCAATAACTTTTGATTGTCCTAAAGATGCAAAGCAGTTCAAGGTTAATAGCACGTTTAAGGTTAATGGAAAAAACGATTCAGACCAAGCTGGAGCTTTCTCAACAAATTTATCAGGAAAAATAGGTGCCTATGCTATTCAGATGACTTTGAATGTTGAAGCTGACGGAGAAGTGACAGGTGCGTATTATTACAAGAAGAAAGGTCCTGGTGCGCTTTTGTATGTAAAAGGAACTAAACGTGGAAACAAAATTACGCTGTCAGAGTTTACAAAGGACGGCGAACAAACAGGCACATACCGAGGAACATATTCTGGAGGTGTATACAAAGGACACTTCTCTACAAATTCAGGCGAATACTCATTCTTGCTTACTGAGGATGAGACAATGGAAACACTTGACCTGAGTGCAATGGATTTTGATTCTTTTGCTGCTGCATTAAGCGATGAATATACAGAAGATGATGAGAGTACATACCAGTCTGCAGGATCAGAAGACTGGGACGATCTACTCCAAAGCTATGAGCAATATGTCAACAAGTATATAGCTTATTTGAAGAAAGCAACCAAGGGAGATGCCACAGCTCTCGCAGAATATCCCGGACTTATGAAAAAAGCACAGGAGCTTGGTGAGAAGTTGGATGTTGCCCAAGGAGAAATGTCTGCTTCACAATTGGCAAGATACACCAAAATCAATATGAAAATGCTGAAGGCAGCGGAGGAAATGAGCAGGCATTAATACAAGGAGGCTATGATTCGACAAAAAGCTCTATTCCTTATATGCTTCCTGTTATTGTCAGCTGTTGGAATGGCAAAATCAAGATATAAGGACATCAATTACCCTACACCAAACTTTGATCCCAAGAAGACAAATTTGGTGGAGGGTGTGATTCTCCATCATACTGCAGAACCCACTATAGCCCGCTCTCTGGGAGTACTGACGAATACCCACAAGAAAGTCGGAACACATGTGGTTATTGATACTGATGGAACTCGCTATCGGATGTGTTCGCCAACCACGGTTACTTTCCATGCCGGCAGATCATATCTAAATGGTAAAGAAGGCTGTAATAACTTCACTATAGGTATTGAATTCCAAGGCAATACGTTAAATGAGCCACTTACGGCAGACCAGATAAAGAGTGCCGTTGAGTATTTACTTCCTATAATGAAGAAGTATAAAATCAAGCTTTCAAATGTAGTAACTCATGAAATGGTCAGAAAAGCCTATAAGAAACGGCATCCGAAAGTTAAGTGCAGTGGTAAGGTTGATATTACCCAGACAGAGTATAAACGTTTTATGAAATATTTATCAAAACATTTAGATTCCAAGAAAAAATGAGAACATTCGATTATATGCTGTTTATATTCATGTAGCTACAAAACATTACTCTTATGAAACATCCAAGAATATTTTTAGTTATATTCATCCTTGCATTCGTGGGTGTGTTATCAATAGCTCAAACACCTAAAAAGCAAGTAAGAAAGCCGGTTCAAGTAAATTGGGTCAAGATTGTTGATGACGAATTGTCAACCATCTATTATGATTCCAACATCAAGACTGATTCGCGAGGACGACATATCGTATGGGTAAAAACTATTTTTCACACATTAGATTGGCAACAGTATATGGCCCAGCAAATTGGTAGCCGGACATTGGTGTATTCAACTAAGACAAAAGCCATGTATGACGATTTGTATAACTATGCTATGGTTAGACAGGTTATTGCTTATAGTAAAGCCGGAAAAAAACTCATAGATACTGGAGACCATATGTCCGGATCATGGGAACCTGTAAATGCAAGTGACCCTGTTGGCTTGGTTGGAGAACATCTGTCGAATTTGAATATAGGATATTGACAATCCAAGAGACCTTGCAAAAGACATAGTTCCTAAAGCATACGTAAATAAAAAAGGAAACTATTAAAAGAATATGTAAATCTCATCAACTCAATTCTCATTGGTGTTGAGACCTATACTGATGATGCAACAATAAAGCTTACATAACAAATATATTAAAGATCAGAATGAAAGTGCTGGTGTTTGTTGAAATACCAGCACTTTTTTTGAAATTTTCCATTCATATTACTATATTATATAAGGTATAATCTGAAAAACAAAATAATATGGCAGGTAAAATGTCTTTATGCATTATCAAATACACCTATACACGATATGTAGGGGTGGACATCGAAAAATATACTCGGGGAATATATGAGTATGTGAAGGAAGCGTTCGGGGAGTTGCAGCCACAAATGTCGGAGCCAGGAACTATACCAGACATGCCTGACTATTTGGACGTTGTGCTCTGCAAAAAGGACGGCAGCAACTTCTTAGAAATGGATATCGTAAGACGTGCCATCAATATCCCGACTGACTATCAGTTGGAGGGATTGGTTCTCGAAATCTCTATTACCAACTGCGATGGTACCGAATACAAGAAGACACACCATTATAATCCCTAACAAAGACAATGTGAAAAATATGAAAAAATTAACTTACGACACATTTAAGCGAATGCGAAAGGATGAGAAGGAGGATGTGTTTCGCCAAGCCCACGATTGCAGCATCCGCAACAAGCGACAGTTGGAGCAGTCGAAACTATGTGGCTGCTTCAGCTGCTGCGAGATTTTCCCGCCGTCCGAAATAACAGACTACATATCAGACGAAGAACCTACAGCCGAATGTCCCTACTGCCACATCGACGCTGTAATTGGCGATGCCTCGGGCTTCCCTATTACCGAGGATTTCCTGAGGAAAATGATGCATAGATGGTTTGGGTGAAAAGAAGGATGGCAAGATAAAGATGTGTAGAATTTAATAAATAAGTAAAAATTCCAATAGAAAACTAAGGAAAAGTTAGTTTTCTATTGGAATTTTTACTATTTTTGTCGCAACATGAGCAATATTCTAACCACATTAGGCAATATTCCAGTTACTTCTTCGGTCATAGCTTCGCTTTATCCCGATGTAAAGACTAAGTTTGCTAAAGTAGCACAACTGGAAAGGGCGGGTGAAATCATCCGCCTTAGGCGAAACTTGTTTGTCGTAAACCCAGAAGAAACAGGTCTTCCTCTATCTTCAGGATTAATAGCCAACCATTTGTTAGCACCATCTTATGTTTCTATGCAAACAGCGTTGCGTTATTATGGATTAATACCAGAGGCGGTATATACAATCCAATCAATGACGTTTAAGGCAGCAAAGGAGTTCAATACTACAGTGGGCAATTATTGCTACTATCATATTTCAAGAGAAACTTATCCTATAGGTATCACTCAAATAAAAGAGGGAAATAGTGTTTATATAATGGCTACTCCAGAAAAGGCGTTATGTGATTTAATAGCCAATCAACCTGGAATCAATTTGAGATATAAAAAGGAAGCCTTAGAGTTTTTGGAGGAAAACCTAAGATTTGATATGGATAAGTTCTGTCAATTCAATCCGGAAATATTCCTTGCATACGCAAAAAACGGAAAGAAGTCAACATCAATACTTACCATTCTAAAACTTTTACAACATGAATGATATCTACCAAAATATGCTATCTGCTTTCTATGTTAAAATCCAAATGTTTTGACCATTATTTTCATTTTAAGCTG
>ERZ1034678.1226-NODE-1226-length-13146-cov-38.990070_pt1 | contig 13146 bp, 23 predicted proteins | sample MGYA00520640_ERZ1034678 | MGnify/ENA primary metagenome ERZ1034678 (study PRJEB33766, sample SAMN09781767) | gut metagenome | biome: gut microbiome | host: Homo sapiens | place: Madagascar | study: EMG produced TPA metagenomics assembly of the PRJNA485056 data...
TTATGTGTGTGTGCGTTTGTGTATGGATGTGTTTGTGTGTTTATTGTTTTATGTTTTTGTGGAAATGTGTATTTATGTATTTCTGCACTTCCATATTTCCACATTTCCACAAAAACATAACTCACTTCTTTGCAACATCTCCCATCATCGGCAGAAAGAATAGGGCGGCTCCGGCGAATGCTACCACAACTACGAACATTGACGCTGACATGAGTACAGCAAGCGCACCGGCGAATACCTTCTTTACGCTCAGTTTGCCATCCTTTCTCCTTGCCGACGTGTCTTCACGTTCCTCTCGCAGCGTCGGCTCGCCTACCTGCGGATAATTATGCTTACGTTTCGGCTTCGGCTGAGGTATAGGCTCCGACTCTGCTTCCGGCTCCCGATCCTGATAAATATCCGGCTCTATAACGTGAGGCTCCGGATGATGAACAAATCCCGATTCGTCTATAACAAGAGGCTCCTCGTCAATAGCAATAGATTCTTCCTCAATGATAGGCTTTTCCTCAATGATAAGGTTCTCATCAATAGCCGGTTCGTCTTCAATCTTTCTATCCACACACACGATAACATCGCCGTGCAAGCTGACCTCTATCTTGCAACCTGCCACAAGGTCTTTCTGGAGGAACGTGCGTTCGCTTCCGCAGTTGGCATGGGCGAAACGGTGTCCGTTCATTTCCACCTCGTCAAAGTCGGCTACATACGTCACCTTGCCAGTCTTTTCGCCTACCGTAGTATGGTGTCCGCGATATGTGGTTACGGCCTTAAACACCGGTCGAAACTTAAAAGCGCAATTATACTTTGCGTCATGATCGGTCTGTCCTATACGGTCGTAATAGTCGTAGTTGTCGAACTTGAACACAAGACCGTCGGTAGGGTAGGGCAGCGACTCACGCTCCACCTCGGCAGAGCACACGATGTTCTCAATGTCCTGCTCCAGTTCGGCATCCGTTTTCTCAAGATTGAGAGCCGACACGAAGCCCGAAGTCTTAAAGCCATTACGCTCAAGAGCCTGCATAGCAGCCGTGTGTCTTATCACGCCGTCCATAATGAGGCGGAAGGGATGAAACTCCAGACGCTTGCACTCGTCCTTTACAGCCACTTTCTTCGCCATGATGCCGTTACTCGTAGAACGGGGCGATTTGCCAGCCTTGCTATAACGGGCAAACTCCTCAAGCGAGATGATCACCTCACCTCTCACCTCCACTCGGTCGTACTGGCTCCATACGTCCACCTGGGCAGGCACGCCTTGAACATGCTTTATATGTACCAGGCAGTCGATGCCGTACAACTCTTTGCCATGTCCGTAGGTGGCTTCTGAGAGCGAGCCACGGCGATACACAAGGCTCACGGTCTCGCCGTCGAACTTCCACTCTATATCTACCTTCGCGCCCTGGCTGCTGATATTGGCAGTGCGCTGCTGCGCTCTCAGATACTTCACTACCGCCTTGGCATCATGCAGCTTCTTCATCGACAGGCACGCCGTGCGACGCGCAACAGTGCGCTTGCCGTTGCCGTTCTCGCTGTAGCACCGCTGGGTAGGTGAGTCTTTCAGTATATCATCCGGATGCGCGTCTTCATATTCCTGCAAAGCGAAGTAAAGAGCATCATATTCCTCGTCGCTTATAGAGGGGGCGTTCTGTGCAAAGTACTTATAATCATGCACCTTTACTTCGTCCACCAAAGCGCAATAATCCTCAAAATTCTTAATTTTAGCCATATTCTGTAAAGTATAAAAAGTTGTTGTTATATTAATTCTCGTCCTCGTCAGGGATAGAGTCTTCGTTGTCGTGCCAGAAGTGAGAGTACTGCACCATGTCGATTGCAGTAATCAGATTGTCGCCAGGGTAAAGCTCTTGATCGAGTTCCATGTATAGACACATTTTTCGTCCCGATTTGAAATTGACTTGTACGCACTTGTTCCCATCTTCATCATCTTTACTTGACCATGATTCGTAGCTCTCGACCTCTCGCGCGTCAAACACAACATTCTTTCTGTCGTTGTTGTCTTCAAGGTCGAACATCTCTGCATGAATAAACGGATAAACTTTCTTTGTTGCCATAATATTTCGTTTTTTATTATTGTTATTATTTATTTTTCACTTCTCTACTTGTGCCAATACTCCTACGACTCGTGCTTTGTCGTCGACATACCGATTAACCAAACAATAGTCTCCTGCCTTCACCCGCTTGTAAGGAATACGCTTATAATCCCCGAAGTCTCCCGACGGTCTGTAATAACGTCGCTTGCTTTCGTCTTCAGGGCATTCTGACGATGAACTGATAGCAAGGGAGCCAATGTTATTGTTAAAAACGCCATCTTTCCACGTTCCTTCCTTGTAAACATGGTAAGTCTCAGGCTCTTTTACCTCCGACAATATTATGTCGCGGGCTTTCAATCCTAAGTCAGCATAAGGCTCGGTAAGGTCTACCTCAAAATCGAAGCAAGTGGCAGCGCGAAGAATGCACATCGCATAATCTGTCACAGCACCTTTACCTCCGCTCGTAGTGCGCACACAGCGCATGGTCTCCGTCAAGTACTTACCTCCACCGTGCGACATTATCCACTCGTGCACATCGTCTGTCACAACATATTGTCGTCTCTTGCCACCGATGGCAGGTCTGCCTGCCGATCTCGTCGTTTTACTGTTTTCTGCCATAGTCTATAACATTATAAGTCATTTTTCTCTATCTGCTCCAGCTTCATATACACAAGCGTGTTCTTGTCGTAATACTGACGTGGCGCAGACGATGAGTAATATGTGTTCTGGCTCTTCTTGACGCAGAGAGCAGCGTCCACAATGCGCTTGCCGAAGCCTTTAAGGGCGTGAGTCTTGCCGATGATGACAATGCCCGACTGATACGCTTCGCGCACCTTCACGGCAAAACGATGTAAAGAGGCTTTACTATTTCTTTCCTCCTTCGTCACCTTTGCCAACACCTTCAGATGGTCGGTCGTTCGTGCTTTCGTGCGCAGCTCAACAACGCCCTTCTTCTTATAGTTGATGCAAACGGCATACTCGCCAGACTTCAGCTGTTCCAGACGCTCCTCTAAGAGGTCGTACCGCTGCAACACCTCAATAGGCTTGATACATACGCTGTCCTTTGTGCCGGCAAGCGCAGCCCTAATCTCCTGAGCCTTCTGTAAAGCCTTCGCTTTAGCTTCGGCTTCCGCTTTCAGTCGAAGCTCCTCACGCTCTCGCTGTGCTGTCTCCTCGGCTATCTCACGATCCACGGCAGCGCGTATCTCCGCAACATCGTTACCCATGTCCCTGCAAGCTGCCCAAAGACCACCACCAAACATGTTATAACTGTTTATCAGGCCATTTTCATTGTCACACTTCCTGCCATCCATCCGAGTGACGCGCAGCCTCCCCGTCAGCTCGTCTCGATATACAAGCATATAGGTGGAGTGCAAGTTCTTCGACTTCCACACTCTAATCTGTTCTGCCATAACAATATCAATTTAAACCACAAGTTTCACATCGTCTGTGTTCTCCGTGTCCTCTGTGGTTGATTAGACTTTTAATAATACGGTAGGGCTGAATGATTTTTATTTCTCTGATTCTACCCAATCGCCATAATTAGGCAACTTTTCTATAACAAGACCTTTCAGATCCTTCACACCGTACTCCTTGCACATCCATTCTTCCAGGTCGTCCCAAAATCCCCAGTCTCTTGTTGCGCCCGTCCGCACATCGCGCAGACGGAGCGTTACAAAAAGATAGTCGTGTATAACATCTATTATTTCGTACATGGCATTACGATTCTTCTTCAATATCCTCGTCGGTTCCCTTCAACTCCTCCGGCAACCATGCCGGCCACCAAGTCACGTCCAAGGCCCATTGCATCATGTCGCCCTGGTCAGTCTTGTAGTTCCAGAACACGTGCAGCATCTTGAACACTTCCCATGCCTCGCTATCCGTCAGCTCCGACAACACGCCCTTCAGATTTTCCTCCTCGGCTGCTGTCAGATCCACGTTCTTCTCGAACTCTGCCCAGTCGCACACCTCGGCAAACAACATGCACGCAGCGTGCTCCGCATCCATATCCGACAATATCAAACTGTTGGTAGCTGCTGCCATAGCTAACCAATATTTTTCGTTAGATAGCTTCCATATTGCCGAGCGTCGAGCCTTCCAGTCGCTAAGAGCCACCTCCACATGGTTCTCTGCTATCCAGTCGCCTATCTCGCGCATGATACGTGCCATTCTCGGAGCGTCGCCATACGTGAACTCGGTTAGCAGCTTCACCTCCTGACTCTCATTAAACAAACCTTCACGGAACTCAATCGCTACTCCGTTCTCATTGTCCGTCACCGTCCACATCAAGACTTTGCCCGATGTCAACTCAAATCTTTCTTTTGCCATAATATTTTTTTTACTCTTTTACTTTTCAATCATTCTCAGCTCTGCGCCCAGTGCGCCCGCTATCTTGTTCAGCACGTCGATATTCACGGCGTACTTGCCGGCTTCAACGCTGCGGACGTTAGCTGTGGTGATGCCCGCAATCTGAGCGAGCTGCTCCAGCTCCCAGCCCTGGGCGGTGCGCATCGCACGGATGCTCTCGCCCATGGCCTTACGCTGATCATAAATTATTTGGTCTTTTTCCATATTGCCTATATTGTGGTTACTTTATCTGACTTAACCGTGTTGTCGAGGGCTTAGGTGTTTACCAAATTTCTTCTGCTTCAAACTCCACGTTACCATCCCAGTCGAAGGAATCCGTGTTCTCTTCGTCCTCAGGAGAAAGATAATAGTATGCCGTCAGTTTCCAACCGCCAACCTTTACCGGGTCACCTGCATACTCAGCCTTGCCAATATGTGAAGGAACCTCGTAAGATGGATACATGACTCTACTGGTAGGCTCTGCGTTTGTTTTCATCGCCTTGTTGACGGTATCCTCGCCAAACTTATCAATAGCTTCTTCTTTGCTTAACTTCTTCATAATATTTCGCTTACCGTGATGCGTAGGGCTGAATATTATTACTCTACCTCGTCCTCTTCCTCACTGAACCACTCGTTTATCTCCATTCTAACAATGATCTCGTCTATAGACTCCGAGATAAAGCCCTTGTCTGCCAGCAGCTCGCGCACCTCATCTTCTTCGTCCTTAGTATATACAGAGAAGTCGTCGCGCATCAAGCTCACGCAGCCCTCCTGAGTGAACACTTCCATATTAGAAGGATATACCTTAATTTTGGTTGCCATCAACTTGTCAAGCGTGCAACAAACGTATGCCAGTACAGCCTTCTCCACATACCCGCCACGTTCCGCAACGTCGAGTATCATCTGGTACTCGTCATCGTCACACTCCGACAGATTGCGAACGATGTCGGTATCGTACTCGCCATCCCAATCCAGGATGCCCGTCTCGCTCTCAATCTCGTCACGTCCAGAAAGGATGACATTTCCGCCGCCATCCACCAGCTGCCACTCGCTATCAGGCAGAGTTTTGTCATTCTCGTCCTCACTGATAACGAAAGCGTCGCCGAAGCAATCTGATAGACCATTAACGGTGCCTTCATAAGTCTTGTAACCTGCGTTGTGGAATTGTCCGCCACGTCCGATATGGAAACGTACCTTAAAGTTCTGAGCCTCTTCTAAAATTGTAGTATTCATAATAATAATAACGCCGCTTAACGGTTGCCGCCCGATCTTAATGATTAATATTGTTTCTTTTAACTGTTGCAAAGGTAGCAATAATTTTTATAACTACCAAATTAATGACGCATAAATTGTGTATTAATGCGTATTTTATTATTTTCGGTCGCCCATCCAGGAGTTCGAACCTGGTGCCACGCCTTGCCGTGGTGGGCGTGGCGCTGTGGCTATCCTCACGAACCGCCAGCAGCTAAAAAAATACTCTGATTATGATTATGCGTTCCCGCCGAAGGGGTCGAACCTTCGCAAGGGCCATGCCGGGCGCGAGATGAAATGGTCTACTTATACACCTCAATGCACTCTATCGCCTCGCAGTCGATATAGCTGTTGCCGGCTTTGCCTAACACCGAAATAACCTCCGTGTCGCTGCTGTAGGCGATGATGTCGTCCTCGCCGCTGTCGCCGTTGGTAAAACTGAAACACACGCAGTCGCTGTGCATCTTTATTACTCCGTGCTGCTGATTGCTCTGAGCATCCATCAATATCGTTTTTACTGTCTTAAATTTCATAATCTTCTGTCGTTTTTTTTAAAAAGAGGTTGTGTTATAGGGGTGTTTATCTAAGCTCGGACCACTCCATATTTCCGTATTTCAGTTTAGACTGAATATCATAAATAAATCCTGTAACGCAGCCTTTTCCGTCTTCCTTAAACTTCGCCAACTGCTCGTTCACTGGCAATGTTTCGTCTTCATAAGCAAACGTGCCATCTTCAATAAGCTCACCAATTTTCTTGAACAGTCGGCGACAACCAGCTTTCGTAGTCGCCCATGTCCCATAAAGTCGGAATGAACTGCGCGACTTCCATGCGTCGCAGGTACTCAGTATAATTATTCTTGCCATAATTTTCTGTCGTTTTTTAAGGGGTATATAATATACTATTCATCAAAAATCTTTATTCGTGACAGCTCATTATCCACATGAATTGTGTACCCCTTATAATTGATGCCATAGCCAATGCAGCCATAACAACAAAACAGAGGCTCACAAATCATACTGGAGCCATACCAGGTGAATCCCCATGGATTTCGATTATATCCATTAAGCCAACCTTCGCAATCGCCATCACGCTTCAATATAGCATTGATTAGACGCTTCAATTCGTTAGGTATATCTTTCGGTACTCTCATAATCTGTCGTTTTTAAAGGGTTCATAATATTCGTCTCATACCACACTGCCGCCTGTGCCATCGTGTCCTTCAATGCCTCGATGTACTGCATGTAGTTGTTCTGAGTGATGGTGATATACCGTTCAGGGTGTTGTCCGTCGTGGTCGCCGCTTGTCAGGTGGATGATGCAAAATGTGCGGTCGATGTCGTGATGGGCTACAAAACCTCGCTGCTCCAGAACTGCCACTGTGCGGTCGAAGTCTGCCGGAGTGGTAGGTATCACCTGCAACACGCTCCAGGGATATTCCTGAGCCGTGAGGAGTGTGTGTCCTTTCTGCTCACTAAGCAGAAAAGAATGAATTGTTTTAGATGTTCTCATATAATTAAGCAACTTTTTCTATGTCCTTCATATATGATGTTACACTAATATCTGTACGTATGCGATCGCAAGCCTCGTATTCCAAGCTTTCTGTCTCACCTGTCGCCAAATATTCTGCCTTGACAATATAATAGAGCATACAGAAGAGATAGGCAGGCTGAAAAGTTTCGTCGCTATCGAACAAACGACTGGGCCACTGGTCGATGTCGTTGGATAGATTAGAAAAGAAGCCATCATAGCTTGTGTGGTTTTCCTTTATCCACTTAGTCAGCTGATCGCGGTGTTTTCCTATCTTGGCTATAATAGCATCCTCCGCAGCCTGTGTCAGGCGAATTTTCACGCGACAAGAATCATTTTCGTAATTATAATATCGAGGACTGTGAACCTCTACGAACTCCAGTTCTATATCGTCGCTGATAAACTTCTGCATCCACAATTCCCAAACCTCCGTATATGCTTTGCAGATGTCGTTTTGGTACTGCTTATAGTCGAAGGTAAAATCGACATCCTCCTCCAGATCTTCTTCTACACACTCATAATATATATCATCATCTGGACTCCAGATTGAATCGTAGAATCCAACAAAACTTTGCAATTTACCTACAGTCTCATTAACAAATATCTTTGCCATAATCCTTAGTATTTTTAATGTTCTATAATAGGGGCAAATCGCCCCCGTGATACCTTATTTTTGATTTTCCGCTAATACCGTTCTCACGCTATAATAAGGCGTGTTAAACGGATATTTTACTTCGTTGATATAATACACCACCGTCGGCTTACTCATACGCAATGTGTCGCGACACTCCACACGACCATACATGCCGTGTACCATTAAATTCAAGGCGCACATCTTGCAAGCAATAGGATCGCTATCTTGTGCCACATACTCAAAGCGTCTGCCGGCTGAATGGTCCAGTTTGCTCTTCTCCATATAATGTGCCAGGAGCAAACGTCCGCTACCTGCTGCGCAGTCGTTCACCCTGCCGTGGTCGCCGGCTCCCAGGCCGCTGATCTGTGCCATTAAGTCCGACACGCTCTGAGGCGTGAAGAACTGACCCGTCTTCGATGCCTTGCCACGGCTTAGATACATTTCTTCGTACAGTATGCCAAACACGTCAAGCCACTGGCCATGCTCCATCGCCGTTTTTACGTCGTTGAGCCACAGAAGAGCAAGATCGGCAAAAGCGGGATTTTTTTGTGTGCAGTTTAAGAAATGCTGACCAGTTGTGCCAGTCTTAAAAGAATCAACACTGAAAAACTCTATAAGATAGTCGCAGAAGTCGCTCAGAGCCATTTCTTGCGGTCTGTGATGCTTGTTTGCCTGTTCAGTCAATACGTCGATATATTTCTTCTTATCCATGATTTTATCAAATTTTTATATGTTCTATAATAGGGGCTGCCCTGCTGCCAGAGCAGCCCATGATGTTGATTTAGTAGCCCCTCCAGAAGTATGAGTGACGGCTATACTGGCTCAATGCGTTCTCCTTTGCGAACTCGCGAATCTCGTAGTCGTAGCCTTTCATTTCCTTCATTATCGCCTCCGCTTTTCGTGCCAGTCGCAGATAGGCTGCGTACTTCTTCTTTGAAGCCTTCAGGCTCTCGATTTTGGCAAGTCGGTCGTTTTTGTGATGCTCTATAACAGCAACCGCTTTTTCTGCCTCCAGACGGTCGCCAGTGTTCCACTGCCAGTCGTTCGGATTCACGTCTTTCTTCTTACCGGTGTATCGGTTGATGCCGTGGCTCCAGTCGGCGGACAATGAGACATTAGGCCTATACTCTGTATAGTTGTAATAGTCGTAGCATTTCAGCTCGAAACGGTATTCTCCGAACGAACTATAAAAGCCAGTAGCTTCATGTACGGCATCATGGAAGCGTTTATTCAGCACCTTGCCATCAAACTGTCTGCATACCTGAGCCAGTCCGTCCAGGGCCTTAATTTCGAGCTGTCGGCACTCTATCAATGCGTCAACGTGTTTACCGTACTCCTTCACCTCGTTGGCCTTCTTGTCGGCTTCATACTTCTTTACAGCCGCCCTAAAGTCCGCCTGCGTGCCGATGCTGTAGGATTTTTCCTTCATGCCGTGTTCACGGCAAAACTGATGATGCAGATCTATATACTTCTGTGCAACTTCTTTGGATGCGAGACAGCGCACCGTCTCTATGCTTTCAGACTCCCACAGCCACACCGAGCCATCTTTGCAAATAAGATTTTTTGCTTCAACAAATATCTCGTTCATAATATTCTCAATTTTAAAAGTGTTCTATAATAAGGGCTGCCCTGCTGCCAGTGCAGCCCGTGAATGATTAGTAAGAAAACACCGCAATACGGTAGTATTCCGTTTCTCCTTCTTCCGGAATGTTGGCTATACACATGTCGCCTGTCGGTGCCTCGTAAATATACGAGTTGCCTATAATATCGTACACTGTGAACTCGCCCCGCTGCTGGCTGTGCTCGCCCCCGTTGGCAATACACGTGATGCCGTTGTGATAGCCTCCGGCTGGTGCCGGAAAGTCCCCACCGACCATTCTGTCCTGGAGGAAGCGCGAAGTATAGCGGCTCGCCTCCTTGCTTGTCAGTTTCAGGGCCTGTGCCAGGAGTCGTTTCGCCTCCTTCCATCGCGCCTCGTTGAACATGTCGCGACGCTGTGGTAAATACTGTGTGTCGTTAGTTACGTTGAATAATGCTATCTGTGCCATAATCTGTAAATTTTAAAAGTTGGTGATGTTAGTATATGCCTATAATAGGCGATTTAATACTTAATGCAGAGCAATATTGCCACTACTGCTGCCATGATATTGTAGCCGACGAACTGCCAGCCGGTGCACTTGATGGGATCGCCATCTTCTCCATAAAAGCTGTGCTGCGACTGGAGCCACTGGCGAACCGTTTTAATGGCTTCTAAGGTGTTTTTAGCCGTGCGAGAGACGAGTAACACGACGACGGCGAATAAAGCCGTGAGAAGGGCACGTGTACTCGTTGTGCGTGATATTATAATAGTTGGTGCCATGATGATATATTGTTTAATCGGTTTTCTTATTCAGTTCTTCTACTTCTTGCCAGAGACGCTTGCCCGTCTTGCTGTAGCCGGCTTCACCGTTGAAGGCGACAAAATCGCAAAACAACTCCTCGTCGCAATACTGTGAGAAAGCAAGCTCAGCCTCATTTTTCAAGTCGTCTATAATAGACTCGATTTTGCGGAGAATGTGTGCAGCGTGAATCTTGCTCATGCCTTTGTTCTCGTACCAATCGTCGTTGATCACGTCGTCGGCTGACAGGTCGTTGTAATCATAATCACACGTTTCGTAATAATAATCTACCTTTCTGTAGGTCTTGATATTTACAAACCAATCAAAATTGGTTGCCTGGTAATAACCAGACGTGCAGCCGGCTTGAATGGTGATGTCGATCGAATTGTCGCCGCACTTAATAGATACCGTTTTTTCTGAAAATAGAGTCGTTGGATAGCTGCGATCGCCGTCGCACTTCTCTATATCGTGCCAGCCCTTCGCCTTCAGTTCGTAGGCTACATTGCCTCTGACGGCATCATAATTAAATTCTGTGCCTATCTCGTCAAACTCGCCTAAAAGGTCCTGGTCGAGTTCTCGCTCGTCAATTTCTTCCAGTGTGTAATATACAGGCATTCCTAACACGAAATAGCATGAAGCGTTTGTTAATGCGAAATTCGGTGTACTCATAATCTATAAAGTATTTAAAAATTGGTAATGTTATATGTTGTCTATAATAGGGGTCTTATATTGCATAAGACTTCACGGTGACGGCCTTGTCGGCGCACGACTCAGCAGATTTAGCCTTCAGGATATACGCCTTCTCGCTCCTGTTATACTGGTAGCCCTGATTTTTCACGGACTTCATAACAAGGTTTTTAACGCGACACTCAACACATGCCGAGCCTATATACGTTCGGACTCCGTTCTTACGGTTGATGGCGTAATGCTCTATTAAATACATTGTCTTCATAATCTAAAGTATTTTATTTGTTCTTGTTTACGCTTGCAAAGATAATACATAAATTTCTTTTATCCAAATTTTTCGCAATAAAAAATTACATATAAATTATTATTTAATATATCGAAACGAAACATATATATTGTTTTACATTTGTTTACAAATCTCTAATATCTGTGATGCTCTATAATATCTATAATGAGTGGGCACCGCCTCAAATACTCTAATATCTGTGATATTGTATAATGTGTGTAATGTGATGGAGTAGGCACAGATAGCCACAGATAGCCACAGATAGCCACAGATAGCCACAGATAGCCACGGATAGCCACGGATAGCCACGAGTAGCCACAGATAGCCACGGATAGCCACGAGTAGCCACAGATAGCCACAAGTAGCCACGAGTAGCCACGGATAGCCACGAGTAGCCACAGATAGCCACAGATAGCCACAGATAGCCACGAGTAGCCACAGATAGCCACGAGTAGCCACAGATAGCCACAGATAGCCACAGATAGCCACAGATAGCCACAGATAGCCACGGATAGCCACGGATAGCCACGAGTAGCCACAGATAGCCACGGATAGCCACGAGTAGCCACAGATAGCCACAAGTAGCCACGAGTAGCCACGGATAGCCACGAGTAGCCACAGATAGCCACAGATAGCCACAGATAGCCACGAGTAGCCACAGATAGCCACGAGTAGCCACAGATAGCCACAGATAGCCACAGATAGCCACAAGTAGCCACAGATAGCCACAAGTAGCCACGGATAGCCACGGATAGCCACAGATAGCCACAAGTAGCCACGGATAGCCACAAGTAGCCACGAGTAGCCACGGATAGCCACAAGTAGCCACAGATAGCCAAAAAAAACGTGCTGCAAATTCGCAGCACGTCAAACAGTTAAAACATTTCAAAAAGTTCATTATATGTATTATATTCTAAATCCTTTGCAAGATATTCGGTAAATTCGGCGGCGCGTTTTTTCGTCAAAATTTTGTAGTTATGCAAAGTTAGAAACGCTTTTTTTACAACCGCTTTTATTTCCTGAATAACATTATATATAACGCATTTTATGGCGCTTTGAAATTGGTATTTCTCCCAAGTTCTATTATAATAGCGAATTTTTATACTACCTACTTGTACAGTATCATTTTTATACAAAATTACTCTATGTCCCCAACTGTTTCGAGTGCACCAAGATTCACAAATAAGCGAAAATTTAACGCCGTTAATTTCTTTGTTGTATATCATAATATATAATATTTAATTTGTTGAATGTAAGGACCGGCGGCGCCGGTCCCTATTTATTATAATTCGATAGGTACGCCGTTCGTAAGATCAAAAATTGCAAGCTGTTTATTTGCACGCCCGATCTCTATAGCTGTTTTCAAATCCTTAACGATCATTGTAGCGTCAAAATAATACATATTATTTTGGCTATTATACCAACCGCCAAAAGCATTTATTTCAGGGTGTTTGCTAACGTATTTAACGACGTTCGCCAAACCTTCAAGGCCAAACGAATTTTGTGTATCTGCAACGGCTACAGCGTAGCCTGTTGTAACTGGTTGTAATGTCGTTGCATTTACTGTAAATCCTTCCTTGTTGTCAATCGCTATGGTTGCCAATGCGATTAAAATAGATGTTTGCTTTTTGTTCATAATCTTTGTTTCTTATTTTACGCTTGCAAAGATAATATATAAATTTCTTCTATTCAAATTTTTTGCAATAAATATATATATATGAATTATTATTTAACACATTGAAACAAAATATATATATTATTTTTACATTTATTTACAAACATATATATTATTACACCTTATTATATATATACGCGGGCGGTGTCGGTGTCCTCGGTGGTGTGTGGTGTCGGTGTCCTCGGTGGTGTGTGGTGGTGGTGTCCTCGGTGTGGTGTGGTGTCGGTGTCCTCGGTGGTGTGTGTCGGTGTCCTCGGTGTGGTGTGTGGTGTCCTCGGTGTGGTGTGGTGTCGGTGTCCTCGGTGGTGTGTGTCGGTGTC
>ERZ1034678.1239-NODE-1239-length-13059-cov-6.706167_pt1 | contig 13059 bp, 14 predicted proteins | sample MGYA00520640_ERZ1034678 | MGnify/ENA primary metagenome ERZ1034678 (study PRJEB33766, sample SAMN09781767) | gut metagenome | biome: gut microbiome | host: Homo sapiens | place: Madagascar | study: EMG produced TPA metagenomics assembly of the PRJNA485056 data...
ACGTAAGGAGATTGCAGGAAAAGTAAAGAGAATGTGGAACAAGTATAAGGATGGTAAATAGATATGTAAGATAATATAATAGCTTCTGATGTTTGGTTGGGGCAAAAGAATTTAAAGAATTCGGGAGCCTTTGAGGAAAACATACTTTCTGAAATAAATATGATAAAAGAAAATTATGACACAAGTAGAATCTATTATTAAACAACTTCAACAAGTTCTATTTGTTGAACGCATTTGTCAAGAAGAAAAATGGAAAAGAGGTGACTGTTTCAACATTTTTCAGATTCTTGGCGTTGCTACAAGTGAGGTTCGTCTTCATTCTGCATTTCTTGCAGAACTGCTCAATCCTTGCGCAAGTCATGGAATGACTGCAAAATACTTATCATCCTTTCTGGATTATGTAATCAGACGAGAAAGTGATCCATTTGAGTTTGATGTTGATTCTGCCAAAGTATATGTTGAGTATAATATAGGCAATATTTCAGCTGATTATACTACGGGAGGTAGAATTGATTTGATGGTTCAAGATAAGAACAAGCAAACCATTGTCATAGAGAATAAAATATATGCAGGAGATCAATTCTGTCAAATGTTCCGATATAATCAATTTGCCCGGAATGACTTACAACTATCCGATAACCAATTAAGACTTCTTTATCTTACACTTAATGGGGATGAGCCCAGTAAAGAATCCTTAAACGGCGTAGAGTTTAAATATTATAGAACAAGTTATAGAGAGGATATTTTGCCATGGCTTGAATGTTGCCTCTCAATGTCAGCACTCAAACCGATGGTAAGAGAAACTATTTTTCAATATATAAACAATTTAAAAAATATTCTTTCAATAATGGAAACCTTCAATAATAATAAATTCTTAGATATACTTACATCTGAAGATAATGTGGAAACCGTACTCGCTATTTTTGCAAGTGCAGGAGAGATACAAAATCGCATACGTGGAAACTTCATCAACAAAATAAAAATACTCTGTGATTCATATGGCTACACTTTTAAGTGTGATGAAGGTGTAAGAACCGCAAGCGATAATAATTGGATTCATATTTCTGCCCCCGAGGTTAAAGATATAGAGTTTAGAATAGGTGTGAAGAATCATACAAATAATGATGGTTTCCGCATGTGCTTTGTTTCTTTAACTCGCCATAACTCAAATTGTGGATATAAATTCTGGCAAAATGACATTCCGACCGATGATGAGTTCCCATTTGGGTGGACATATCTATGGGGAGAAGATGGACAAAATGGTAGATGGTGGAGATGGGATGATATTGATACGTTAAAGGATATGACTAATGGAAAAATGTTGGATTTCATCGATAACCAACTTCGACGAATTAAAAAAGAAAACGTCTTCGAAAAGATGAATGACCTGTTAGGTTAACCACACGCATCATCCACAATAGAGAAGTCTGAATGATGAACATATTGAAAGAATATGCCAACGACGAAGTATCCCACTAATCTATATTGGTAGCAAGGTGGACGTTTAAGCTCTTATTTTGCAAACTCCTCATAGAGATATTGCCAAACTTAATTCCATCAAACTCGTATGTGGAGTCATGAAGGAAAACACCCTTTTTAGGTAAAAATGACTCTGCAACCTCTGGAGTATCCTCCAAGAACAACTCATGATTACCTGCGACAAAAATATAAAGGCTGGCAGGATGGCTTAACAACCAAAAGAAAAAGTCACCGAAGCCATCCTTGCCAATGCCAGAAACAACATCGCCGGCACATAACAGAATGTCAGCAGACTCAGGAATATAAAGCAGTCTGTGCATCCCATGAGTATCTGAGAAGGCAAATATCCTATGTCCCTTATAATTGAATAGCATAATCCATAATTTTTAAAACTTATACTTTAATGGCGAATCTATACAAAACTTTTTCCGTCCACACTTCTTGCAATGGCTTCCATTCCATACGAAATCAAATTGGTTAATGGCTTGCTCAACAAAGAAAGGATCGTTAGTGAGCATACCTGCCTCAAAGTTTCTCTTTGTCTCACTCTTCATTCCGATGCCTGCGCCTGTGAGGTTAGCAGAACCTACATTGACCGTCTCCAAATCCATAATGACCATCTTGAAGTGTACCCTCGGACATAAGAACCTTTCTAACCGTTTGGAAAGAATGGGATATTCGTCAAAGTCCTTACGAAAGTTTGGGCCAGGTTCCTTGGCATGTATAAGCCTAACCTCTACTCCACGCTCAATCAATTGGGAGATGACCTTAAGAAAAGGTATGGTAGTGGAGCCGCTTTTTACATACAAATCCTTGATGTCTGCAGTTCCTATCCAAAGGTGATGCTCCACTTTTGAGAGCTTGGCGATGACATCTGTGTAATGGTCACCATTGCTGATATATTTATAATATGTAGTTTCTGACATAAATAACTTCATTTATGCCACAAAGATAGACTGGAAATGGGAAAAATTACTGCACACTTGAAATGTTTTTTTACTGTGACATCTTTTTACACAGGAGATAAGTAACTTTGCCTCTAAATAAATGCACAATGGAAAATAAAGAGATAAAGCTACAAATGAAGGAACTCATCAAGCTGATGAGTGAAGGCGTATGGGAAAAGGAGGACATTTTCTCCTTGGCCTTGCTTAGCAGCATTGCTGGCGAAAGCATCTTCTTGCTTGGTCCCCCGGGAACCGGAAAAAGTATGATTGCCAGAAGGCTAAAGGAAGTTTTCGCCGAGAAGAAACAATTTGAATACTTGATGTCACGATTTTCTACCCCAGACGAGATATTTGGACCAGTTTCCATATCAAAGCTAAAGGATGAGGATACTTACGAAAGAAGGACAGATGGGTATCTACCATGGGCAAATGTGGTGTTTCTGGATGAAATCTGGAAAGCGGGGCCTTCCATTCAAAATGCCTTGCTGACAGCCATCAATGAGAAGATATACCAAAATGGAAACGAGACATCAACCTTCCTATGAAAGCACTCATTGCCGCATCCAATGAATTGCCGAAAGAGGATGAGGGGTTGGAAGCTCTTTGGGATAGATTCATCTTACGAGTAGTCTCTAATCCCATAGCCAATGAACGTACATTCTACAAGATGCTAAGGGGAAAGAACTGTGTAAAGGTTTACATACCAGACAATCTCCTCATCACTGATGAGCAATATGCACAAATACTTGAAGAGGTGGAGGACATCTATATTCCCGACAACATCCTCAAGAATATTACATTCATTCGCAAGAAGCTCAAGGAAGTTGAAGCACAAGATGAAAACACCAACCCGCTCGACTATTACATATCAGACAGGAGGTGGAAGAAGACTATGCATCTGTTGCAAACCTCAGCCTACCTAAATGGAAGGAAAGAGATTGACCAAACTGATGTTCCCATACTATTTCATGTTCTTTGGAACAAGATTGAGACCATTGAACCAGTCATGAAAATCGTGACCGAGTCATTTTTCTGGGACATAGAGAAGAAATGTCTTGTGGTTGAGAAGGAATACGAAAAAGCGATAAAAATGAAAGGCAATTCGTTGGCAAACAGTAAAATAGCCAATATAAATTCTGCTGACTACAACATCTATTTCTTCTTCTATACCAAGCTTATGGGGACGACCTGGGGTGACACATACTTCTTCCTCCAAGATTATGGATACTTGTTGATGGACATCGAGACAAAGGGTGTGCTCTATTTTGACAAGGATAAGAATGGATGGATCATCAGGAGAGTTCCTCAAGGTCCATTCTCATCCCAGAAGTATCCGCAGCACCAAATCGTCAGTTTGAGAAGGACTCAAGGTGGAGTTATCGTAAATAATGCGCTATACATGATGGAACCATCAAAGAATGCCAGGAAGCCCGTTTTTCCTCCCACAGGACAGCCGAAGTTGTTTTCTGAAGGAGATACCCATCTCATTGAGGAGATGCAAAAAATAGGCAATGTGCTTAACCAAAGGATGGAGTTGCTAGAAAATGAAAATCTATTTGTGCCTTCAACAGACTTGAAGGTCATACAAAAGTATGCCGGCAACTTGCGGAAGAAATGTGAGGCGTTGGAAATGAAGATAAAAACAAGCATATAAATTTGTTACATGGAATATATAGACAAACGGATTGACGAGTATTCTGGGCTCTTTGACCTCTACATCGATGGGAAGCCAACTTCACCTGAGTACAAGGATGATCCTGTGGCCAGGTATATAGAGGAAATCTGCCAAGATTCAGGAAACCAGGAACTTTGCAGAAAAGAAGAGGCATGGAAAGAAATTTTCAGAAAGGAAATCATTTCCATGCTAGAGGGTATATTGCCTGTCCTTTCCGTGATAGAGAAGGAATATGAGGAAGAAAAGGAATTGCTGTTCCACTTCTTTGCATCCAACATAGAACAAAAACGCTTGGCTTGGAACGGTATCGCCAAACACTTACACGATACTTTCGATAGCTGTATGTTCAATATACATGGATACATCCAGGAATTTTGGAAAAAGCAGAAGACCACAGACGGGATTTTTGATGCAATGGAAGCCAACTGGAAAGAGGCCAACAAGAAGAGGAAAGACAAAAAAATTGAGCAAGTCCTTTCCTGAAGCATGCAAAACCTTGAGCAAGAGATCCTATCCTGTGGCGACACGGACTATAAGAAGGAGCAAAAGAAGGCTAGTTTCTTCTATAAACACCCTCAACTGAAAGAGATTGCCAAGAAGATGGGAAGGGAAAAGGAAAAGAGTGATGAAACGGATGATTCCACCATGACCAAATACATTCCTATATTGCTCAAGCATTCCCATGACAAGCAAGACATAGATGGCGTATCTCTGGGAAATAATCTGGACAGCTTACTTCCCTTGGAGATTGCCATGTTGGACTCTCCTACCTTTTATGCAAAGTTTGCAAAAAGACAGTTGCAGCAATTTTCTTCTAAGGCCGCACAGACCAAGCAGGAAAAATCAACGGTTCATTACAAGAAGCCTCGCCTTCAACAAGGACCAATGATTATTTGCATCGATACAAGTGGATCCATGAGCGGAAGACCGTTGGAAATCGCAAAGTCTCTGATGCAGCAACTTGCGGCTATAGCTAAAAGGGAGAATAGAAGCTGTTTCCTAATCTCGTTCTCCATCCGAACAAAGACCTTGGACTTGGCAAGACCCAGTAATTATTATAAGATGGATAAATTCTTCAAAGATAGTTTTTCCGGTGGAACTTGTGGAGAAGAAATGCTAAGGGAAATTTTCAAGATGCTCGATTCTGAAAAATATTCCATGGCCGATGCACTCATCATCAGCGACTTCTGCTTTCCTCTTCCCATAGCAAAGACTATGAAGAGACTGAAGGAGGAACAAAGCAAGGGAACTCGCCTATACGGACTTAATCTTCAAAGAAGAAATTCCTACGCAAAGGACTATGGGGAAATTCTAGATAAAATGTGGAACCTATGAAGACAAAATATATCATCAATCCATCATTCAGATTCCATACCTGGTGTCTTGTGGTTGAGTGGCATGAAGTTCCATATAACATTTTGCAGTCAGAAAGCCAATATCCTTGTGAGGGAAGAAGCATATACGCCAAGGGAAAACAATGTCAGGTTATGGCGCAAACCAATGAGAAGAAAATAGACTTTTATTATCATCCTGAGACAGTATTTGAAAATCGGAATGTACAGGCATGGCTTAGAAATATCATAAAGAATAGTGTTCTGGCAATTGCAGATATCGAACTCCCCAAAAGGCTGCACTACTGGGAGAAAGAGAAAAATCTATATGCCAAGCAGGTCATTGTCAAAAAACTTAAGAGAAGGAATATATGGGGGCAATGCTCTATCTACAAACAGATATTTTTGCCACCCAAGCTTGTTGTTTTTCCACTGGAACTGGTAGATGAGGTGATGCTACATGAAATGACCCATCTAAAATACATGCATCATCGAAAACAGTTTTGGGATTACTTCAGTTTACTTCTTGGTAAGGATGCCAAGCTATACAAGATAAAGGAAAATGAGTTTTTCACCAAATACGATGACATGATTGAGTTCCTTCTAAAATAATTGGTAGGTGTGCAATACTTTTTCCCATTTTTCTTTATATTTGTACCGAAATAATAAAGATTAGAAGAATATGGCTATCAATCAACTCAACAAATATGTATGGCTCGTGGAAACCATCCATAGGGCAAGAAAACGAGGTGGCATTACCTTGAAGGAGATTCAAAGCAGATGGTTGGATTCTGACATTAGTGAAGGAACGGAACTCTCTCGACGAACCTTCATCAACAATCTCCATGCCGTCGAGGAACTGTTTGGGATTACCATTGAATGTGGCAGCGGATTCCGCTATCACATAGAGTGTGGCGACTGTTTCGAGGAAGGAAGTGCAAGAAACTGGTTGCTGAACGCCTTCTCGCTCAATGTGATGGTGGGCAATAGTCGTAAGCTCAAGGATAGAGTACTGCTGGAGGACATGCCTTCGGGCAGAAACTATCTGGAAGACATCATCAAGGCCATGCGTGACAACCGTGTCATCTTCATATCTTACTACAGCTACAATGCCGAGAAATATAATGAGTTTGACATTCATCCTTACTTCGTGAAAGCTTTCAAGAAACGTTGGTATGTGATAGCTTATAGCCCTGGCACCGATGATGTCCGTTGTTATGCGCTTGACCGCATGGAGCGTGTCATTATCTCAGACAAAGTGTTCAAGATGCCTAAGGACTTGGAACCAGCTGATTACTTCAAAGATTGCTTTGGTATCATCAACAACAAGGATTCTGAGGTCCAGAAAGTTGTGCTCAAAGTGGATGCCTTTCAAAGTAACTATATACGCAACCTGCCTCTCCATGACTCTCAAAAGGAGACAAAGCGAACTGACGAATACTCTATTTTTGAGTATCACCTAAAACCAGAGTTTGATTTTGAACAGGAGATTTTTTCGAACATGGACGCCATGGAAGTGCTGGAACCTCTATGGCTAAGAGAAGAGGTAAAGGAAAGAATAAAAAATCTTGCAAGTAAGTATCTTTGAAAGGCAACCCATCAATGTTCTTTTGTCAAGGGACTAAATATCCAGTCCCTTGACACAATCTATAGCTTCATCAAACATTATTGAGAAATCATTTAAAGTTTTACCGTTCAGCAAGTCTTTTATAGTCTGTGCATTATTCCAATTACAATTTCTTCTAAAATCCTTATGAATCCATAAATCACTATCCCAATTTTTTATTTTGGAGGTTATAGAATAATGCTCCTGTACTTTTTCCCAAATGGGAGCAGGTATATCAGAACGTTTACTGTTGCCTTTACAAACAAATCCAAAAATCAAGCCATCTAACCCTTGACGGTCAAATTGAAACGCAAGGTCAAAGTACTTCCAACCTGTTTTTTGAAAATGTGCACCAGGATATATATCTGACACCCAATTTCTCTTATAATTACCACAAATTTCCAAGCCTTTACTTTTTGCTAAATCTTTCAGCTTTGGAATAAACTCATCATTGATAATATGATTTATCAATTTCTCTTTGCTATTGATTATATCAAATACAGCATCGAGATTTTCTTCTTTGCTCAAGATATCTAATAGTTCTTTATTATCTTCCATAACGTTATTTGTTAATATGTCAATAGTACTAATATATTGATTGATAGTTTCTCTCACGAGCGGAGTTCTTGAAGACAACTCCACGCAACGATCAAGCCATCCTCTAATATCACTCTTATAGGATAAGCAAACTATATCATTTTCCTTTAAGTATTCACCCAAAGAGTCTTTTGAAGGAGAGCAACCATCCAATGTCAAGTAAATCAATACAAATGATTTTTCCGTATCGTTTACTTTTTGTGACATTCCGTAATTCCAGTATCTTAGCATCTGATGATGTTGGTCACCTGCATAGATTTTATTTTCTATTATAATACTATGCTTGCCATCGGTAAGATAAATATCTATTCTGCCGCCTTCACTATCTGTCTGCCTACCTATATATTTCTCTACTTCTACAGAAGCATTAGCCGTGTCTAATACTAAACGATCTGCAGATATTGCAGGAAACGATTTCTGTAGCATTTTCAAAAATGCCTCAAGGAATTTTCCTCTTTGTCCGTGACTTCCTTTTGGATTCAGCAGGTTTGCCAAAAACATAGAGTGTAGATGGACTTCATCTGACATGAAACCCAAATCATTGAAAATATTATAATTTTCACCACGTTCAAACTTTTCTTTTCTTTGCTCTTTTATTTTTCGTGAAACTATTCGAACTTGGCTTAGGATATTGATTATATCATTCATCACATTATAAACTATAATTGTTTACTATAGAAACGAAATTCTGTCTAAATTATTGTAGAAGTTATTATTTTTGCCAATGAAAATGACTACGCAAACACTCTTTGTACATTAGGGCACGACGATTCATGTTGTTCATCTCTTTTTCTGGATACCAGTAAAAATAAGCCATGAAAAGCATCAGCCGTTAGAATCCAATTTTTCTCTTGGTACGGCTCCCTTCTAGTCTTTCATTTTCACAAAACTCAGCAAGGGATTTGACCATGTTCTCAGACTTGCCATGCAATATCGTCTGGATGGTAAAATGACGGGCGATGTTCTCTATTTCACCACCGCTGAAATCATACTTGCCCGCCAGGTAACTGGCGTCGGCATCATTCAAGGGCGGAATCATCGCTTGCCAAATCTGAGTACGGAAATTCAAGTCTGGCTTCTCAAACTGTATCTTATAGAGGAAACGGCGCTCGAAGGCCTTGTCCATGTTCTCTGAGAGGTTGGTCGTGGCAATGAGGATGCCATCCAACTGTTCTATCTCCTGAAGGATGATATTCTGAATACTGTTTTCCATCTTCTCAACGGCTCTTTCCGCCCCCACCTGACGCTTGCCGATGATGGTATCAGCCTCGTTGAAAAGCAAGATGGGTGCCTTGGCTAATTGTTTCACCTTCTTCTTATAATCATCGAAGATGCCCTTGATATTCTTTTCGCTCTCGCCTACCCACATGCTCTTAACCTCTGAAACGTTCACCTGAATCAAGTCACGGCCAGTCTTCTTGGCTATCTGAAGCACAGTCTCTGTCTTTCCTGTACCAGGCGCACCATAGAAAAGGCAGGCAAAGCCGCTTCTGAAGTTGCTTTCTTTCAATCGATTTTTGATACGCTGGAAATGCTCCTCATCCAAGAGGGAAGTTAACTCTTCCACTTGCCTTTGTTCCTTGCTATTGTAGAATAGTTGCTTGGGGCTAATGTCCTCAAAGGATAGCATGCCACCCTTCGGGCGAGAGCCACACATGGATGATAGGTTGAGTTCCGAGAAAAGCTGTTTCTTGGCATCATCCGTAATTTTGAACGACTCTCTATCCACAAAGCCATCGTCATTGGTATACTCGATAAACTTCTCCACTAAGAACAAATGGTCACCTTGGCTCAAGCCTCTCTTTGCCCATCTCCAGTCAGCCTCTCCCTCCTCGTAGAGAAATTCCAAGTCGTGATAGCGGATATCGTCATCACCATCTATGACAAAGAGTGTACAGAACAACAGAAAAAGAGAAAATTCTGTATCCTCCTCATCTATGTCAAATGAAGACATGGCCTTGACAAAAGCCAGGTTCTCATTCTTGCGAACCAATGCCCTGAGCTTCTTTTTCAATATTTGCCTGTCAAGTTTCATGCGACGGCATTTTGTGAACAGTTCATTGAACTTGTCAAACAATTCCCTGGCTGTAAGCTCCTCCACATCAGAGGGTATATAACGTTGATTCTGCTGAAATGCCTCCATCACCTCCATTGGGATGGTATAATAGAAACCTTCATCCCTATTGCGGCAGATATATTCCTTGTCAACAAGTTCTTGGATTTCATTGGCATATCGAAGCAAGCTAAGGATGCGGCAGCCCAAGAAATCCGTAAAGTCCGAGAACTGGATGTGACTGTCATCGCATCTGTCGGCAAACAAGGCCATGATGGCACTGGCACGCTTGGATATGTCCAGTTTATCGGAGACAAATCCAAGATATGAATCAGCCTCCTCATAGAACTTCTCACCCAGAGAAGAATTCTTTGCCTTATCTACGATTATTTCGAATGCTTGGAGCAAGTCCATCTGCTCCATATCTTTTTTACACGACGTTTGCATAACCATAATAGCACTACATTAATACATACTATTTTCTCCATGAGGGAAAGACTTCTAAAATCCGTTCCTCCCAATATGGTTCTCAAATAAGATTTATTTTCCATACTTGTCTATATTTAGAAGGCGAAATCATCCTCTTCCTCATCCTCACCATTTGGGAACATGACGCTTCTCTCATACTCAGGATCATAGAAGAGGTCATTATCCAAAGCATCATTCAAACGGTTTTCCATCTTATCCAATTGCTCTTTTATAGTTTTGTCCATAATGCTTTATTTTTAAGTATATGTTCGATTTATGAAATAAGAATCTTACTTTATGAAAGATTCATTTTTCGATAATGTTCAGTCCTTTTAACTTCGCCATTTCTTTATTAATATCAAACTTCTCCATTGTATATTAATTAAAAATTCTGATGCAAAGATAGCCCACACATGTGTAAGTTCGTTTCACACATAAGAAGTTTTTCATGTGCCATGCACAAGGATTTATACATGGTGTTAAACACAAGTTAGTTTTAAACCAAAGGAAAAAAGCCCACCGTTAAGGACGATGGGCGAACCTAATGTTTTCACAACGGAATAATCCTTATTGTGATTTGCTCAAATTCATATGGTAGTGAAAATAACAATCAAATAATATTGTTGCGTTTCTAATAAATCAATAATATTGTTTATCTTTGCCTTATTAATAGAACTCAGCCCATATATTAAAAGTTCGTGTTGTCATTATTTCTTACATCAGGAGTCCTTGACTATTTCGACATAACAGAAGCTTCCAATATGGTAGGTTGTTTTATGTTGGTCTTAATGTAATGTTTCTGGATAAAATAAGTTGGACATTGACGGACAATATTTACAGGGTATATATTTTAACGCATAGGCTATGGACAAAGAGATGAGAAAGAGCCCAATATTCGGTATCAGTAGGCATCGTATGGGAGTTGACGGAAAAGGGGTGACTACTCTTGTCGCTTTCATGGGGTGTCCGCTTCACTGTAGATATTGTATAAATGCTCAATGTCATGACTCCATATACGAGAAAGGCCGCTCTTTGCGAAAAGGCGTGCAGATGCTTTCTCCAAAAGAACTGTACGACATCGTTAAAAAGGACAATATATATTTTCAGACAACTGGAGGGGGTGTATGTTTTGGGGGAGGTGAGCCGACTATGAATGCAGATTTCATCATTGAATTTGCTAAGCTTATCCCTAAGGGTTGGAAACTGACTCTTGAAACATCTCTAAAATGTTCATGCAAAACCATTGAGTCTTTGGCACCATACGTTGCCGAATGGATTGTGGACATAAAAGATACGAACGTGTCTATTTATGAGAAATACACAGGTGTCTCATCAGAAATCATACAGCAACTGTATTACATAAAGGAGTTCGTCCCGGTTGACAAAGTTATTGTCAAAGTACCGCATATTCCTCATTTTAATACGAATGAAGACGTAAAGCATAGTATCGAGATTTTGAAGGGAATCGGGATTACGCACATTAAGGAAATTACTTATATGAAACATATTACTAAGTAACAAAATAAGATATGGATAAAGGTAAAGAAAAATGCGAAATACTTAAAGCCATCCGTGCTTATGTAGCAGAAAAATATTGCTTGGACTACACTCCTTCAGAGTGTAATCATCGGGGCAAATGCCGTGGCACCTGTCCTAAATGTGATGCCGAATTGGAGTATCTACAAAAGCAACTGGAAAAGAAAGGTATTACAGATATTACCAATGACAGTAAATTGAGCGAAATGGTGGAGAAATACCTGTCAAATTCTGCAAATGATGTTGATAATGAAGAAATGATCATTGGAGTTCTAAAACCCTTAGACGACATTTATGCAACAGAAGGCATGCCAAAGCCATTGGAGGGTGATGTTGTCATAGAAGAAGGGCTTGTTCCAGACCTACCGCTTGAGGGTGACATGCGTCCTGCCCCTATAGAAAATAGAAAACTGTTTATAGAGTGTAATGTTGCAGGAGCAGCTTTTTACAATATAGATGATATATGGGATGAGTTGTATGAAGGTGCAAAATTGGTTCTTGTCCGTGAAAAAGATAACGTCCACGATGAAGATGCAATAGCAGTTGCCTTGGCTGACGAAAGCAATGACTGGTCTGATGAAATTGAATGTGGCCCCACTCTTGGATATATACCGAGAAAGGTTAACAAGTCATTAGCGACGTTACTTGACATGGGATGGCAAGATGTGTTTGAAACAGAAATCAGTGAACTTAGGGAGCATGTACCTTACAGTGATCGCATACATATTTCTATCTATATAAAAAATAAAGATGCAGCGGAAGAAAAAGAACCGGAGCAACAAGACGATAGGTTGAGAATGGTGGTCATAACGGAAGAAGCCAAATGGAAACTGCTGTCTGATGAACTGTGGCAAAAAGGATATACGTATTTCCGTTGGGGCGGTTTCCCTCCTTGGGAACTTGACTTGCCAAGCAAAGGTGACAAAGTGGTTTTCCTCTATAATGATGGCTTCCAGTCATTCATGTATCTAATGAAAACAATCGCTATTGGCGAACAATCGGTGCCATTCCTTGAAGACATAGACGAACTTCATCAGGTAGATGACTGTACCGTCTATGTCTTGTCGAATATAGTTGGTCCCGTCATTATAGACAATGGTGAGCTGAAATTGCCCAAAGAACTGTTGAAAGGCAAGTATCAGCCAGACGAGCGTGTCTCACAACCATTGTCGGATAAGCTCATGGAAATATTTATCGCTCATCAGTATTATTCCAGCAGATGAGCAATTTCAGCAATGCTCATTCCCGTCATCTGCGAAATCTGCTCGTTGCTCAGTCCGCTTGCCGACAAAGCTTTAGCCATATTCTTCAACTGTTCGCTTTGCTGTGAAAGCTGTTCGCTTTGCTGTGAAAGCTGTTCGCTTTGC
>ERZ1034678.1247-NODE-1247-length-13033-cov-83.413854_pt1 | contig 13033 bp, 8 predicted proteins | sample MGYA00520640_ERZ1034678 | MGnify/ENA primary metagenome ERZ1034678 (study PRJEB33766, sample SAMN09781767) | gut metagenome | biome: gut microbiome | host: Homo sapiens | place: Madagascar | study: EMG produced TPA metagenomics assembly of the PRJNA485056 data...
AGTGGTTCTTTGGCTGTGGCAACTCGAGGTTCTTGAATACAGCAACGATCTTAGCTGGAGTTGTATCAGAAGAACCGAGACCGTAGCGACCGCCAACGATCAATGGCTTGCGCTCGTCATCGTAGAGAGCTGACTTAACGTCGAGGTACAATGGCTCACCCTCTGCACCTGGCTCCTTAGTACGGTCGAGAACAGCGATGCGCTTAACTGTAGCTGGGATAGCCTTCTTCAAGAAGTCAACAGAGAATGGACGGAAGAGGTGAACTGCAACCATACCAACCTTCTTGCCCTGCTTGTTCAAGTAGTCGATAGCCTCACGAGCTGGCTCTGTAGCAGAACCCATCAGGATGATGATGTTCTCAGCATCCTCAGCACCATAGTAGTTGAAGAGGTGATACTCACGGCCAGTGATCTTAGTCATCTCCTGGCAGTACTTCTCTACTACCTCAGGGATTGCATCGTAGTAAGGGTTGCAAGCCTCACGGTGAGTGAAGAATGTCTCTGGGTTCTCAGCGGTACCGCGAGTAACAGGACGCTCAGGAGTCAAAGCACGGTTACGGAAGTCCTCGATGAACTCTTCCTTAACCAATGGACGGATGTCTTCCATATCCATCTCCTCGATCTTGTGGTACTCGTGAGAAGTACGGAAACCGTCGAAGAAGTTAATGAAAGGAACCTTTGTCTCCAATGTAGCCAAGTGAGGAACTGCAGAGAGGTCCATAACCTCCTGAACAGAACCTGAGCAGAACATAGCGAAGCCTGTCTGACGGCAAGCCATTACGTCCTGGTGGTCACCGAAGATACAAAGTGAGTGAGAAGCCAATGTACGAGCTGATACGTTGAATACGCAAGGGAGCAACTCACCAGCAATCTTGTACATGTTAGGAATCATCAACAACAAACCCTGAGAAGCAGTGTAAGTTGAAGTCAAGGCACCAGCCTGGAGAGAACCGTGAACTGCACCGGCAGCACCAGCCTCAGATTCCATTTCCTGGATAGAAACTCGCTGACCGAAAAGGTTCTTACGACCTTTGGCAGCCCATTCATCTACATGCTCCGCCATTGGTGATGATGGAGTAATAGGGTAGATAGCAGCAACCTCTGTAAACATGTAGCTTACATGAGCGGCAGCTGTGTTACCATCACAAGTGATAAATTTTTTCTCTTTAGCCATTTTACTTTTAGATAAAATATTAAAAATGTTTTGTATTTAATTCTTCTTTTCGAAATTTCGTTAATACAGGAATCCCAAGAGCCATAACGGAATCTTGTTGTCCTTGCCCACCTCCGTATTGTAACGGGCATAGATGGTATCTGGATTACTACGCATCTTGTTGGGAGTTTGTGCATCACAGATTCTGAATTTCCTGTTGCCATCCACTGTATAATAGTGGTCTTTGCCGCCCTGGTGAACTTTGTGGTCTTTCCAAAGTGAATTGACGAAGAATGTTTCCATCACTTCCTGCTTGTCAATCTGTATAGGATAGATAGCGTACATCAAGTTAGTATTATGCATCATCACCTTAGATGGTTTCTTCGGAAAATCCTGACCCTCTGGATAGATCATGTTGATGAGTCTGGAATCAGCCAGATACTTAATGTAGTTCATCACGGTTGCCCTACTTGTATTGATGCTTTCGGCCAGCTGGCTCACGTTGGGAGCCTTGGCGCCTTCGACAGCCAACTCGTAGAACAGGCGTTTTATTTTTGGCAGATACTTCAGTTCTATCTGCTTGATGAGGAGGATGTCAACCTCGGTCATCATGTTCATTGTCTTTAGTAGATTCTCTGTGAAGTTACGCTGTTCCAAGAAGAATGGGTAGAAGCCATGATGCAGATAATCATTGAAGTATTTCATCGGACTCACCTTGGGAAGGATCTGCTTGATGATGTGTTCATGATTGCGGAGAATATCTTCGAGCTCGTATGGCTGGAAATCGTTGCCCGTCTTCAGATTGATATATTCTCTGAATGAGAAGCCACGGAGATTGTAACTCTTCACGATGCCATTGAGTTCTGGATTCTCTTCCTTCAAGCGCATGACGCTGGAACCTGTAAACACAATCTTCAATTCAGGATACAAGTCGTAACATTTGCGGAGTTCCTTGCTCCAGTCCTGCTGCTTGAAAACCTGGTCTATCAGAAGTGTGCGTCCACCTTGATTCACAAAGTCACCTGCAAAATCGGCAATACCTCTGCTCTGGAAATAGAAGTTGTTCATGTTCACATACAAGCACTTGCGATCGTATGGTCCAAAGTGCTCCTTGGCATACTGGAGGAGAAAGGTAGATTTGCCTACACCTCTAGTGCCTTTGATGCCAATCATACGATCGTTCCAGTCAATCTCATCCATCAAGGTTCGTCTGACTGGAGCATCTGTATGCTCAACTAGGTATGTATGTGTTCTGAAGAATGCTTCTTCCATGCGTTTAATATTGATTCATATTTGTTTTTTACGATGCAAAGGTAATAATATATTTTAAATTTGCAAACTCTAGATAGCAAAAACTAACTTTTTTTTCATTATTTAGCACTTTTCTAAGTAAAACTTACCCTATTTTGCCGTTTTTATCTCAATAATTTGTATCTTTGCAGTATGAAACTACATATCTTCAATCCAGAACACGATTTGGCATTGGCCGCTCATTTGCGACAGTTTACCGCGCCTCATGCTGGAAGACAGTTGCGAAGCGACCTTGCATTCATACCTGCCTTGTGGGCAGATCAGGGTGACTTGGTGCTTGTTGACGACATCGACAATGCACGCGACAAGGTGCGCCATTTGGGGGAGCACCTGATGGAAAAAGTTGAGTTTATAACCAAACTGCAGCTTGAGCATCTGCTTAAGACGGAGTTTATAGACTGCGTGCATCCTTGGGGATGGGACTTGAGTCTGAAAGGCGAGCTGGAACGTATCGGCTTGCCGGAAATCATGCTGCCTACTGATGAGGTATTAGATAAGGTACGCGCGATAAGCAGCCGCCAATGGGCCGCTGAACATCTGCAGCAGGACGTAGTATATGCAGACAACTTTGCTCTGGTTAAGGAATACGTAATGAAGTGGGGCAAGGCTGTAGTCAAGGCTCCTTGGAGCAGCAGTGGAAGAGGCGTGAAATATGTTTCTGCCGATGAGTTCCGGACAAATGGTGAATATCCGGCTTTCCAACGCTGGGTAAGCAACATCATCTTCAGACAGGGTGGTGTTACCGTAGAACCCTATTATAATAAGGTGAAAGATTTCGGTATGGAATTCGAGATGCGTGACGGCAAGGTACACTATCTGGGACTCTCGCTCTTCGATACCGTCAAGAATGCCTATACCGGTAACTTGCTCTGCTCTGAAGAAGAGAAGATTGATATGATGAAGAAATACGTCAGCGAAGATACGCTTCTCTCTGCAAGACAGAAAATTATAGATGTAGTTGAACCTGCGTTAAAGGAAAACTATAATGGTCCGTTTGGAGTAGATATGATGATTGCTGCAAAGGATGGCCAGTTAGAGCTTGTATCTTGTATCGAATTGAATCTTCGGAGAACGATGGGGCATGTGGCTCTTGAGTTAGCCAAGATAACCAAACCTCAGAGTCTGATGCGTGTTGACTTCGATGGTAACAGATATCATTTGCGTGTGTTGCCAGGTAAGGAGGCAGTTAACGAGTCTTAAATTTTAGCCTTCCGATGCAAGGAATCGCAGCAACTTGCATTTCATAGACAGATTATCAACAAAATTAAAAGATTATGAAAAAGAGAAATGACAGTAAGATAACTATGGCAGCCCTGATGATGATGGCTGCAATGGCTATGACTTCTTGTGCTAGCAGCAAGAAAATAAACGGTGATTCCAATGCAAGCAAGGACAGCGAAATGGGTAAGAATGAAGAGGATTTGGATAATAGCTATCTTGTTCTTTCTGACACCCAGCAGGATATAGTGAAGAAGAACAATGCATTTGCGCTTCGTCTCTTCAATAAGGTTACAGATATGGAGTCTAAGGTGATTTCACCTATGAGCGTATCTTATCTGATGGGAATGCTGGCAAATGGTGCGGATGGAATCACGCAGCAGGAGATATTGAAAGCTATCGGTTGCGAGGGAGTTTCTGTCAACGATCTGAATGAGCTTTATAAGGCTATGCTTCTTAATGCCAATCATCAAGACAAGCAGACAACTGTTAATATTGCCAATTATATCGCAGTAAACAAGAACTTCAAACTGAACAAGGATTTCTCCCAACAGGTAAGTGATGGCTATCAGGCTGGTATTGAGAGTCTGGATTTCACCTCTTCCAAGTCAACAGACCGTATCAATGGCTGGTGCAAGGAAAAGACCAACGGCATGATTCCACGTATTATTGATCAGGTTTCAGCCGATGCTGTATCGTATTTGATGAATGCCATCTATTTCAAGGGAACATGGCAGAACAAGTTCAATGCCAAGGACACTAAGCTGGAGAACTTCCGTGGCTATACACGTGATATCCAGAAAGTGGAAATGATGCATCAGGTAAAGAAGCTCTTCTATGCTGAGAACAAGGATTTCAAGGCTGTAGATCTTCCTTATGGTAATGGTAGCTATCGCATGCTGGTACTTCTGCCAAATGAGGGCAAGAATATCCAGGAAATGATGAAAGGATTGGATGAAGAGAAGCTGAATCAGATTTCGCAGAATATGGAAAACTGTATGGTGAATCTCAAGTTGCCTAAATTTACTATCGAGCAGGAACAGCCTCTGAATGCAATCATCAGTGATTTGGGTGCTCCTTCCATGTTTGTGGCAGGCAAAGCGAACTTCAGTCATTTTGCTGACGGCAATTTCTTTGTAAGCAAGATGCTCCAGAAGGCAAAGATAGAGGTGAATGAGCAGGGAACAAAGGCTGCTGCTGTAACAGCTGCCGTGATGCTGACAGCCATGGCACCTGAGGAGACAAGAAATGTGGAGTTCATCGCCGACCGTCCATTCGTGTATATGATTCAGGACAGTCAGAGTGGCGGTATCCTCTTTATGGGTCAATATTGCGGAACACACTAATTCTCAAGAATAACAGAATAAAAAAATCCCTTAGGCTTGTGGAAGTCTAAGGGATTTCTTTTTATCCGAATTTCTCAACGAACTCATCTTCCGTGATGATAGGGATGTTGAGTTCGTGTGCCTTCTTGTTCTTTGAACTCTGCGAGGCAGCATCGTTATTAATCAGATAGTTGGTACTCTTGCTTACGCTTCCCGTCACCTTGCCACCTTGACTCTCGATGTAGGCCTTCAACTCGTTGCGGTTTTTATAATGATGAACATCACCCGTTACAACGAAGGTCAAGCCGTCGCAGGCGCTTCCTTTCTCCACCGGTTCCTGCTCTACGATTTCCAGTTCCTTCATCAGATTCTGTACATGAGCGAAGTTGGTATCGTCCTTGAACCAGCCAATGAACTGGGCGCTCTTTTCCGGTCCAATGCCGTCGATGCTGGCAAACTCATCATCAAACATGCAGAGCCGTGCGGTTTCTATCAGTTCCTTGACAGGATAGCGTTCAATGAGCTTTTTGGCGACATCACCTCCACACAGCGGGATGTTCAGTGCATAGAGCAGATGACGCCCATCTGTATTTCGGCTTTTGCGGATGCTTTCCAGCATATTGCCTACACTCTTCTTTCCGAATCCTTCCCAGGAAGAGATGACATAGGCATGATCGGAAAGATGATAAAAGTCTGCATACTCACTGATCAAGCCTTCGTTTACCAGCTTCCAGATGGTCTGTTCAGAAATACCTTCTATGTTCAAACCTTCCTTGCTCACGAATCTCGTGAACTTCTTCAACTGCTTCGCCGCACATTGAGGGTTGGTACAATGCAGTGTTTTCGTACCGCTTTCGCTTTCTCTAACGATAGCTTCTGCATGACAGACAGGACACACTTCAGGAATTTCAAAAACACCCAGTGATTCTGTTACGTTGATTACCTTCGGGATAATCTTGTTGGCCTTGATTACCTGCAATCGGGTTCCCTTGCCTCCGATACCCAAACGCTCGCATTCACTTACATTGCAGAGAGAGGCACGCTGAACAGTTGTGCCTTCCAGTTCTACAGGCTTGAAGACAGCCACTGGAGTGATGGTATTGGCTGCACACGACCATTCGATGTGGTCGAGTTCGGTATCGGCGTGCTCATCTTGCCATTTGAAGGCGTAACCGGCTCTTGTTGCATGATGACCTGTTACGGAACCAGTAGCTGCATAGGAGGTGTCATCGTAGCAGATGACGAGACCATCAACAGGGAAAGGATTCTTTTTGTTGGTCACCTTAGCTGTAAAAGCATCAATTTCCTTTTGGATGTTATCAGAAGTTGGCTGCTCTATCTTCTGGCGTTCTACCGGATGAAAACCCAGTTCTTCCAGCCACTGCATTCTTTTGCCCCATGATGTGATTTCCTGTTCGCAATAAACCAGGGTGAAAGGAATCCATTGGATATGGCGCTGCTTTACTTCTTCTACATCTTTCAAAGAAAGAGATCCGGATGCAAGATTGCGGGGATTGGCGTAATCACCTTCGCTTTCGATGATAAACTGTTCGAAGTCGGCATAGGAGATGACAGCCTCGCCACGAATCACGAGATGTCCCTTTTCGCTGATGGACAGCGGAATACCACTGATAGCTGGTGCCAGATGCGTAATGTTGGTGCCAATATGACCATTACCGCGAGTCACCACCTTGGTTAGTTTGCCATTGTCGTATGTCACAACCAAGGTGAGGCCATCCAGCTTCCAGGAAATCCAGATAGGGCGGTCTTCTGCCCACTTGACGAGGTCGCTGACCTTCTTAGTCTTTGCCAGAGAGAGAGCTGCGAACTCGTGTTCTTCCTTCTGACCGACGATCGTATCTTCAGAAACTTTGTTGGTAGGGGAGTCGGGGAGAATTTCGCCGGTTTCCTCTTCCAGCTTCTTGAGTTGGTCAAACAGGGCATCCCATTCGTAATCGGTAAGGATTTCACCTTTGCCGTTATAATAAACATCAGAAGCTTGGTTCAGTTGATTGACCAAGCTTCTCATTCTATTTAATTTATCCTCCATAATGTCTGTAAATCGTTATTGTATTTGTGGCTGTATCGTTTGCTTTTCGAAAGCAAAGCGCATACCTCTGTTCCCATAGTTGATTCTTCCGCAGATGCAGAAGCCCATGGAAGAGAGCAAGTTAATCATCGGAAGATTATCGAAATTGGTATCTACCTTGATGCTAGGAACCTTTTCTACCTCGCAGAGACTATTCACCTTATTAATAAATATACGTGCGAAACCCTCACGCTGATATTTAGGCAACGTAGCAAAGCGGTGTATTACATAATAATCGCCTGTGGTAAGCCAGTCGCCATCGATAAAATCGTACTGTGGCTCACCATTGAGTGCTACTGCACCATAGACAGCCACCTCGCCATCTACGGTAAGTACGTATGCGTTACCATTGTTGATGTCGTCTTTTATATCGTGCTCGGCAGGATAATCATTAGTCCACTGATGACGTCCTGATGCAATCATAGAGCGACGAGCCTGGTCAATGATGTTCCAACACGCCTCAAAGTCCTTAATATATGCAGGTCGAAAATCGGTCTTCATTTCTTTGTATATTCACTTAATTATTTATTAATCGGGTGCAAATTTAACAAAAAAAAACGAATTAAAAGTACAAACGAAGAAAAAACTGCATTTTTACCCGCATTTTTCCTTTAATTTCTGTTTTTTTCATCTTTTCGGTAGTTAAAATGCGCTATTATCTCTTAAGTTTTACAAGTAAAATATAACGCCCTGTGAGGACAAAAACATAAATATCTTCATACTTTTGCCTGACAGGGCGACTTCCCTTAGAGTGCTAAAGTCTTATCAAGTTCGGCGATAATAGCATCCTTCTGGTCCTTGATGTGCTGACCGATGAATACAATCTTGATCATACGGTCACCAAGTTTCTCATCCCATTCCTTCTCGAGCTGCGGATTGTTCTTGCGCAGTTCTGCGAGCTGGTCGGCTGGCATTGTTGCGAGCCACTGACCTGCCTGCTTAACAGTCTTCTGCTGACCAGCCTGCTCGAAAACATAGCACATATCAGGTTCATCAGCAAAATAGCAAATACCCTTGGCACGAACGATGTCACGAGGCCATTTTCTTGCAACAAACTCATCGAAGAGACCCAGGTCGAATGCCTTGCGGCGATAATATACGAAGGTTCCGATACCATATTCCTCAACCTCGCCACCTTCGTGGTCATGGTCATGATCGTGATGATGGTGGTGGTGGTGACCATGTTCATGATCCTCGTGATCGTGATGGTGATGCTCATGTTCGTCCTCTTCTTCATCATGGTGATGGTGATGCTCATGCTCTTCTTCTTCATGGTCCTCTTCTCCGCTTCGTTCAGATTCGATTTCCTGAATCCAGCCTGCTGATGATGCAACAGTCTGCCAGTCAAACTTGTGAGTATTGACAATCAGATCGAGATCTACATCACCATAGTTACATTCGAAAATCTCTGCCTTAGGCTGGATTGCGCGGATAATCTGCTTCAGGTGCTCCAACTCCTTAGGCTCTACGTCTGCGGCCTTATTGAGAAGGATGATGTTACAGAATTCCATCTGCTGGATGACGAGAGAAGCGAGATCCTCCTCATCAAGGTTTGGCTTCATCAAATCAGAACCATTGGCAAACTCGTCCTTCATACGAAGTGCATCAACTACAGTAACGATGCTGTCTAGGCGCAAGATACCGTTCTTGATATACTGAGGACCCAGGGATGGGATAGAGCAGATGGTCTGTGCTATAGGTGCAGGCTCGCAGATACCGCTTGCCTCTATTACAATATAGTCGAAACGCTTCATATCTACGATTTCCTTGAGCTGTTCTACAAGGTCCATCTTCAAGGTACAGCAAATACATCCATTCTGGAGTGAAACCAGGGAATCATCCTTCTGACCTACCACACCACCTTTCTCTATGAGAGCTGCATCAATATTCACCTCACCGATATCGTTGACGATAACGGCAAATTGGATACCTTTCTTGTTAGCCAAAATCTTGTTGAGCAGGGTAGTCTTACCACTGCCCAGATAGCCTGTCAAAAGCAGGACTGGAACTTCTTTATTGTTCATAAATTCCTCTTTTTATAGTGTTATACTTTAATTACAAATTATAGTGTTATACTTTAATTACAAAAACGGGAGCAGCAAATAACATGCCACTCCCGCCTTATGAAAAGTTAATTATTACTTACGATAGTTATCAAGACCCTTATGCAAGAAGTCAAGATAAGCACTGACATCCTCCTTGAAGCTGAATGCAGCGTTCAGAGGATTTCCCTCATTATCCACAGGAATGTAGAATGGCTGGGCATTAGCACCAAACTTGCTTGCCTGCAAGTAGCTCCACTTGTCACCGATGGTTCTCAATGTACGCTTTTCGCCATTGAAAGTCACTTCCATAGGCTGTGACAATGGAGTCTTGTCATCTACATAGAGTGAGATGAGAACGTAGTCCTTTGTCAAAATGTCAGTAACACTAGGGTCTGTCCAGACTGAAGCCTCCATCTTACGGCAGTTGACACAACCGTAGCCGGTAAAGTCAATCAGTACAGGCTTGCCTGCTGCCTTTGCTGCAGCCATACCTTCCTCATAGTCCTTATAGGCAGGTTCTACCACTTTGGTGTTCAGGTTGAAATCCTGGGTATTTACTGGTGGGGCAAAAGCACTTACTGCCTTGCAAGGTGCACCCCAAAGACCAGGAATCATATAAACAGAGAAAGCCAAAGAACAAAGACCAAGCATAATGCAAGCTACTGGCATTGGCTTGTTGAGGTCACCGCCGATGGCATCTACCTGGAACTTCAACTTGCCAATCAGGTAGAGACCGAGCAGGCCGAAGATGACAATCCAGAGTGAGAGGAATACCTCGCGATCCATAATGTGCCAGCCATAAGCCAAATCTGCTACAGACAGGAACTTCAAAGAGAAAGCAAGCTCAATGAAACCAAGCACAATCTTGATGGTCTCCATCCAGGAACCAGACTTAGGAGCTGACTTCAACCAAGATGGGAAGAGTGCAAAGAGGGTGAATGGCAAGGCGAGAGCCAGGGCAAAACCAAACATACCAATGGTTGGTGCCAACCAGTCACCTGATGTAACTGTCTGTACCAGAAGCAGGCCGATGATAGGAGCGGTACAAGAGAAACTTACGAGCACGAGTGTGAACGCCATCAGGAAGATGCTGATGAGTCCGGTTGTGCTGGAAGCTTTATTATCTACAGCATTTCCCCAACTGTCTGGCAACTTGATTTCGAACCATCCGAAGAATGAGAATGCGAAGACTGCCAGAAGCAAGAAGAGAATGATGTTGAATACCGCACTTGTACTAAGCGCATTGAGAGTGCTAGGGCCTGCAATGGCAGTAACGGTGAGACCGAGTGCCAAGTATATGATGACAATACTCAAACCATAAGTGATCGCATCGCGGATACCCTTCTTCTTGTCATTCTTGGCACGCTTCAGGAAGAAGCTTACTGTCATCGGAATGATAGGCCAGATACATGGCATTACAAGAGCGAGCAAACCGCCCACAAAACCGATAATGAAGATATAGAAGAGTGAATGGTTGGCAATGTCATTGTTGCCACCAAACGCCTGAAGCTCCTTTACAACCGGTTTCCACCAAGCCTTAGCATCATCACCATCTACAGAGAATGAAGAATCGATATTAGCGGTGCTATCTACTTTCTCTGCTACGGCAAGTTGAGCCAAAGAGTCTGCTTTCGCCTTAGCGATAGCTGCTGGATCTTCAGCCTTTTCGTTAGCATTCGCATCTTCAGGGCTGACAGCATCCTTGCCATCTACAGCAGGAGATTTACCACTATGCTTGAAGCTTGCCTCGCTAGGTGGAAGACAATTCTGGTCGCTGCAAGCGCCATACTCTAAATATGCATCGATAAGATAGTTAGGCTTGGTGAACTTCACTTTCTGTACGAAAGTAGCGCTACCCTCGAAGAAGCGTAACTTCATCTCAAAGAGAGGATCGAACTTTGAAATTTCATGGCCACGAGCCTGCAACTTGCCTACAAGTTCTACACCGTCAAGCTTGTTTACGTTAAAAGTGGCTGAAATAGGTCCGTCTGCGCCCAAACCTGTAGAATAAACATGCCATCCCGGTTGAATCTTTCCATTAAACACGATTTCCGCTACAGCGGTTCCATTGGTCTTGAGCGAGGTAGAGAACTTCACAGGGTTCATCATCTGCGCATGAGCCAATATTACTACGAAGAGTAACTGTAAAACTGCAATAAACTTTTTCATTTTTATTTATGTACTAATTTTGATTGCAAAGATACTAAATTTTGTTTTAAATACGGCTATGAACCAAGTACGGTTACTAGTCTTTTAGTTTTTTTTAGAAAAAATGCTATAAAATCATCCCGTCGTCTTGGTAATATTGCAAAAAAACTGTATTTTTGTAGCCAAATTGCGAATGAGGAAAAGAACATTATACATATTCAGTCTCTGGATAGCTACATTGAGCATATTGCTATCCACGGTGATGACCCATCATCACCACATGGGGCGTATCTGTATGATTCAGGAGCAATGTGAGCAGGATGGCAACATCAATGATGAGCATACCGACCATCATGATCAGGAAAATGATAGCGATCGTGAGAACTGTAGCGTTCGTCAAATGCATCAGTTTGTAGTCAATTCCAAGATGGTGAAGGATATCCGCAAGTTGCTGGTAGATGAGAACCATCAGTTCATGATTCTGTCTTGTTCTTCCCTTTTAACCCTCCCACGTCTCTCACTCATTTCAGTGAGATGGCAGCATGTGGCAGCTTCTCCTCTTGCAGAAGAAGTGGCGGCAGGCTATAGCAGACGGGGACCTCCTTCTATTTTATGATTTTACAAGTTTGCCACTTGGTTGCAAAAATCGATTTGAAGATTTGAATGCAACTGAGTTGCAAGATTTTTCGTGTACTTTTGCCAACGGTTTTTTGATAAGATTCGTTGTGTGAAACTGTAGTGTAGAATTATAAAATAGAAAAAACATGAAAAGAATAATTTTGATCGTCGCTGTTACGGCGATTGCCTGGGCTGGATTCGCTTTCTTTGGGAAGCAGACCGGTTCAGAGGCTCATGCACACGAGGAACATGAGCATGAAGAAGAAGTAGATTTTGATCATATTCCGTTGACTGCCAAGCAGGTAAGCACCGTAGAGTTGAAGATGGGTGAGGCTGTGGAGCGTGAGATGGATGCCACCATAGAAGCGAAAGGATCGCTCGTACTGCGTGCACAGGCGATGGGTGATGTTGCCTCTTTGATGGGCGGTATCGTGAAATCTATTTTTGTAAAAGAAGGGCAGCTTGTTCATAAAGGACAGGTTGTTGCTACCGTTGAAAATACAGATGTGGTAAGTCTTCAGCGTGAGTATTACTCTGCTGCCAAGGAGTGCGAACTTGCCAAGGCTGATTTGGAGCGCCAACTTCTGCTGAGTAAGCAGGGAGCAGGTGTGAAGCGTAACTTACAGCAGACCAAGAAAGATTACCAAGTGGCTCATGCCAATCTTTTGGGTATTGGCAGGCAGCTCAGCCAGATGGGTATTTCTACTTCCGCTGTATCCAAAGGCAAGTTTACTACTGCCTTTCCTTTGCATGCGCCTATCTCCGGCATCGTGAGCGAGATGACTGCCAGTCTGGGAAGTTATGCTGATATGCAGACTCCCCTGATGAAGATTAGAAACACCCAGGCAGTGGAATGTGACCTCAATGTCTTCGAGAAGGATTTGGCGAAGGTCAAGGTGGGCAATCGGGTGACCATAAACCTGACTAACCAGCCTGGTGTAAAACTTTCAGGAACAGTTTATGGTATGAACCAATACTTTAACGATAATTCGAAAGCCGTTGCTGTTCACGTAAAGTTGGATGCGGCTAGCGTGAAGAGTTATCTGCATTCTTCTTCAGGCAATAGCCATAGCGGAAAGCTTTTCGCAGGTATGTATGTAAGCGGAAAGATAGCTACAGGCAGCCA
>ERZ1034678.1257-NODE-1257-length-12977-cov-3.889955_pt1 | contig 12977 bp, 8 predicted proteins | sample MGYA00520640_ERZ1034678 | MGnify/ENA primary metagenome ERZ1034678 (study PRJEB33766, sample SAMN09781767) | gut metagenome | biome: gut microbiome | host: Homo sapiens | place: Madagascar | study: EMG produced TPA metagenomics assembly of the PRJNA485056 data...
ATATTAAGAAGAAGTGCACCATTTTTGCTGACTACATCGATCAGATCCAGCACTACATCGGAAGGCTTCTTATAATCATTTCCAATGGTATAGCCCCAGGAGTTCTTAGCTACAGACGTATCATTCTGCCACAGATCCGGCGTGATATGGTCTAACTGACCTCTTTCCAGATCATTGACTGCGCTGCCATAAACATATGCGTCAAATTTGGCATCAATAGCTGTTTCTTTTCCCCACTGTGCAGAACGGTTGTAATAATATGCTGCAAATTTACGAAGATACGGTTTCCATGCATACTGCTGGATCCACCAGTCAAAATACACGATAGATGGCTGATATTTATCCACGATCTCGCAGGTGCGGACAAGCCAGTCCTGCATATGCTCCTCTGTCGGAGGATTGTCATAAATATCACTCATATCTCTGGTGATTCCTGCTGCCGGCCCATAAAGATCCGCATATTCCGGATCATTGACATCAGCCTCCGGAATCTGACGACCTCCGTTAAAGAACCAGTAATGCTCTGCTCTGTGAGAAGAAGCACCGAGAACCAGTCCCTCTTTCTCAACCTCTGTCTTCAGTTCTCCGAGAATATCTCTCTTCGGTCCCATCTCAGCGGCGTTCCAGCGACAAAGGTCACTGGCATACATCTGAAATCCATCGTGATGCTCCGCTACCGGAACTACGAACTTCGCCCCCGCCTCTTTAAATAATGCCGCCCATTCCTTCGGATCAAACTTCTCAGCCTTGAACTGAGGAATAAAATCCTTGTAGCCGAATTTATCCAGAGTTCCATATTTTTCTGTATGATGCAGGTTCTCCTTAGAGCCTTTCATATACATATTTCTGGGATACCATTCGTTTCCGAATGCCGGAACACTGTAAACACCCCAGTGGATAAAAATTCCGAATTTATCTCTTGCATACCACTTCGGTACAGGATGCTCACAGAGAGAATCCCAGGTATCCGTGTACGGTCCCTGTGCGATCACCTCATCGATCAGAGAAAGGTATTCTTCTTTTTTCATTTTGTAGTCCTCTTTTATATTTTTTGGTCATTTTCAACAGATGCTTATATGTTACCATCAAACTTTTTAGTTGTATACGTTTGACAATTCACAAATAAAGCGTTTCGTTTTTGTGCAATATATACATTTCAAAAGTAAAAAATACTCCGATGATGTTTTTATTTGAACATCATCGGAGTATTTTCTGTTTTTATCAGATATTCTCTTCAATCACCTTTTCGATCCGTCTCTTCACTTCTTCTGCGATCTCTGTTGTATGCATATCTTTGTATTCCTCATAATACATCGGAGGAAGGATATGCACCTGTACGGTGATCCTCTCTGTAGAACCTGTATCAAAAGCCTTAAAGGAATCGATCAGTGCAACCGGAACGATCGGGCATTTCGTCTTGGTGGCAGTCTTGAAGCTGCCGCCCTTAAACGGTCCCGGATGATTTCCGTTTTTACTTCTGGTTCCCTCCGGAAAGATCAGATAATTACGACCAGCCTTCACTTCCCGTATTACATTGACAATAACCTGCATGGACTGCTTCAGGTCTTCCCTGTCAATGATAAAGGCTTTCATACAGGCAAAAACCTGCTTCAGAAAAGGAATCTCTCCAACTTCCTTCTTTGCAACCACCGAAAAAGGAACCGGGCATGCCCGGATGATCGCCAGCACATCAAACAGACCCTGGTGATTCGGAAAAAACATAAACCCCTTTTCTTTTGGGATATTTTCAGCTCCATGCACATCAATATGGATATTTCCGCCTTCAATGGCACGCTCATCTACCAGTCTCAGGAATGCGTATTTCTTCTCTTCCGGATAATCATCTGTATGCGCTGCATACCAGCAAAGTTTGATCCACCAGTAAGGAACAAAGACTATATTTCTGAGCACCATCAGTAAAATCCGCTTCATTCTTACATCCTCCCGCCTCTGCTTTATCCGTTCAGTTTCCCTGCGATCTTATCCTCGTATCCCGGATTCTTTTTCAGAAAAACCTCATAAGCCTTTGTATAATCTGTATAGGTTTTCGTAGTCATAAATTTCTGATAGTCTTGGGCAGCCTGCTGGCTGATCTTATCTGAAATCTCAGAAGGCGCATACAGATAATACTTTTTGTCCTGGACCTTTACAAGATAGGTACTGATACATGGATATTCCTGCTCGTTCTCCAGAACAAGATTATAGCGGATATAAACATAAGAATAATTTTTGTTTTCAGAAATGGAGCCGCAGCTGTCGATATTTACATCCTTTACTCCATGGGCCTGGAAATATTTTATCGTGGAGGAAATCTCTGTTTTCGCCTCATCCGATAGCTTATCCGCACTGTAACAGCTCTGCATCTTTTTATTCTTGCCTGCTGCTGCCGCTTTGATGTAGCCTTCCACAACTCCCTCCGGAGTTCTGTGGCTGATCTTTCCGCAGCCTCTGGCCGCCAGAACGATCACCAGCAGGATCAAAATGATCCCCGCCAGTGTAGCAATGTGGACAAAATTCAGTTTTTTATTAGAGTATTTCAGCTTCTTTACAGATTTTTTTCTGCGTTTTTTCTTTGTCGTCGTCATGACTTATCCTCGACCTTATTCTTCTTCACTGCCTGTGACAGCTTCCTCTGCAGAGCCTTCTTCGTTATCGCCGGTTTCTCCGTCAGCTTTTTCGGCATTTGTATCTGCTTCCGGATCTTTATCTCTTACCTTGGCGATACTTGCAACGGTTACACCCTCTGTAAGATTGATCATCTTCACACCGGAGGTGATCCTTCCAAGAACAGAGATATCCGCACACTGCAGACGGATAATGATACCCTCTGTAGTGATCATCATGATCTCGTTCTCTTCGTTGACAGCCTTGGCGCCGACAACATTTCCGGTCTTCTCGGTGATCTTGTAGCACTTCACACCCTTACCGCCACGGTTCTGGACAGCAAACTCACTCATGGCTGTACGTTTGCCCATTCCGTTCTCAGAAACTACAAGCAGATAATCTCCCTGGGTGTTCAGCTGCATGGCAACAACTTCATCACCGTCAGTAAGATTCATACCTCTTACTCCCATGGACGCACGGCCTGTGCTGCGGACATCCGTTTCCTTAAAGCGGATACACTGTCCGTCCCTGGTCACAAGAATAATATCCTTGTTATTATCAGTAGCCTTAACCTCGATCAGTTCGTCATCATCACGGAGAACGATTGCAGTAAGACCTGTCTTACGGACATTCTCGTAATCCTTGATTGGAGTTTTCTTCACAAGACCTTTCTTAGTGGCCATCATCAGATAGTGACCCTCTTCATATTTACGAAGCGGGATCACAGCTGTGATCTTTTCTCCCGGTGCAAGCTGCAGAAGATTGATGATCGCAGTTCCTCTGGCTGTACGACCGGCCTCCGGGATCTCATATGCCTTCAGTCTGTATACACGTCCTGTATTAGTAAAGAACATGAGATAATGGTGCGTTGTCGTCATCAGAAGCTCTTCGATATAGTCATCCTCAATAGTCTGCATACCCTTGATTCCTCTGCCGCCACGGTTCTGGCTGCGGAAGTTGTCAACGGTCATACGCTTGATATAACCAAGCTTTGTCATTGCGATCACTGTATTTTCTCTCGGGATCAGATCCTCTGTAGAGATATCATATACATCGTATCCGATGGAAGTCTTTCTGTCATCGCCGTATTTCTCTGCAATGGCAAGAATCTCCTCACGGATCACCCTGAGAAGGAGCTTGCGGTCAGCAAGGATTGCCTGGAACTTGCGGATCTTCTCCATAAGCTCTGCATACTCAGCCTCCAACTTCTCTCTTTCCAGACCTGTCAGTGCACGGAGACGCATATCCACGATTGCCTGTGCCTGCACATCTGTCAGCTCAAAACGGTCGATCAGCTCCTGCTTGGCGATCTGTACGTTGCGGGAACCACGGATGATGCGGATCACTTCGTCAATATTATCAAGTGCCTTCAGAAGACCCTCCAAAATATGGGCTCTCTCCTGTGCCTTATTAAGATCATACTGTGTTCTTCTGCGAACTACATTCTCCTGATGCTCCAGATAGTACTCCAGCATCTCTTTCAGATTCAGAACCTTCGGTTCCATGCTTCCATGATTTGGAACAAGAGAAAGCATGATCACACCAAAAGTATCCTGCAGCTGTGTATGCTTGTAGAGCAGATTCAGGATCACGTTGGCATTGGCATCCTTACGAAGATCAATACAGATTCGCATACCCTCACGGCTGGAATGATCGTTCAGGTCTGTGATCCCGTCGATCTTTTTATCACGGACAAGCTCTGCGATCTTCTCGATCAGACGTGCCTTGTTTACAAGGTACGGGAGCTCGGTAACTACGATACGGGATTTACCGTTTGGCAAAGTTTCGATATTCGTCACCGCACGGACACGGATCTTGCCACGTCCAGTACGGTAAGCTTCCTCGATACCTCTCGTTCCGAGGATGGTCGCTCCTGTAGGGAAGTCTGGTCCCTTTACGATCTCAAGAAGCTCCTCCATAGCTGTTTCTCTGTCTTCTTCCACAATGTTGTCAATGATCTTAACAACTGCATTGATAGTTTCACGAAGGTTATGCGGCGGAATATTGGTTGCCATACCTACCGCAATACCTGTAGTACCGTTTACCAAAAGGTTCGGAAAACGTGCCGGAAGCACAACCGGTTCACGCTCTGTCTCATCAAAGTTCGGCTGAAAATCAACCGTATCCTTGTTGATGTCAGCAAGCATCTCCATGGATATCTTGCTGAGACGTGCCTCTGTATATCGCATGGCAGCCGCACCGTCACCATCCACAGAACCAAAGTTTCCATGTCCATCAACCAGCGGATATCTTGTGGACCATTCCTGAGCCATATTAACCAGCGCACCATAGATGGAACTGTCACCATGCGGATGATATTTACCCATGGTATCACCGACAATACGCGCACATTTTCTGTGTGGCTTGTCAGGACCATTATTCAGCTCGATCATAGAGTACAGAACTCGGCGCTGTACCGGCTTCAGACCGTCTCTTACATCAGGCAAGGCTCGTGAGGCGATAACACTCATGGCATAGTCGATGTAAGATTCCTTCATCGTTTTTTCCAGATCCACTTCGTGGACTTTGTCAAAAATATTATCTTCCATTCTTCTTTATTCTCCTAGATATCAAGATTCTTAACGAATCTTGCATTTTCTTCGATAAATTCACGTCTTGGCTCTACCTTGTCTCCCATAAGAGTGGTAAATGTCAGATCGATCTCAGATGTGGCAGCTTCATCCATGGTCACACGGAGAAGGATTCTCTTCTCAGGGTCCATAGTAGTCTCCCAAAGCTGCTCGGCATCCATCTCACCCAGACCTTTATAACGCTGGATCTTATTGTTTCCGTCACGTCCGATCTCGGTAAGGATATTGTTCAGCTCATTATCGTCATATGCATACCATACCTTTTTGTTCTTCTCCACTTTATAGAGAGGAGGCTGCGCCAGGTATACATATCCCTGCTTGATCAGCTCCGGCATGAACCGATACAGGAAGGTCAGAAGCAGTGTTGCGATATGTGCACCGTCAACATCGGCATCGGTCATAATGATGATCTTGTGATAACGAAGCTTGGAAATATCAAAATCCTCATGGATTCCGGTTCCGAAGGCAGTGATCATTGCCTTGATCTCTTTGTTTCCGTAAATTTTATCCAGACGTGCCTTCTCAACATTCAGGATCTTACCACGAAGTGGAAGGATCGCCTGTGTGGCACGGTTTCTCGCTGTCTTGGCAGAACCACCCGCAGAATCTCCCTCTACGATATAAATCTCACAGTTCTCCGGATTCTTGTCAGAACAGTCTGCAAGCTTTCCCGGAAGTGACATACTGTCCAGTGCGGATTTTCTTCTTGTAAGGTCACGTGCCTTTCTGGCTGCCTCTCTGGCTCTCTGTGCAAGAACAGATTTCTCAACTGTAGCCTTGGCAACTGCAGGATTCTGCTCCAGGAAAATCTCCAGCTGTTTACTTACAACACTGTCTACCGCACCTCTGGCCTCACTGTTTCCAAGCTTCTGCTTAGTCTGACCCTCAAACTGCGGATTCTCGATCTTAACACTGACGATCGCAGTCAGGCCCTCACGGATATCATCACCGCTTAAGTTTGGCTCACTGTCCTTAAGAAGCTTGTTCTTACGTGCATAATCATTAAATGTATTGGTGATCGCATTACGGAAACCGGTAATGTGTGTACCGCCCTCCGGTGTATTGATATTGTTTACAAAGCCATAGGTGTTCTCTGTATAGGAGTCATTGTGCTGCAGCGCAACCTCTACAGACACGCCGTCCTTCTCACCCTCACAGTAAATGATCTCCGGGTAAAGAGCCTCCTTACTTCTGTTCAGATAACTTACAAACTCACGGATACCACCCTCATAGTGGAATACCTTCTCGCGCTCCTGACCCTCTCTCTTATCCTCCAGTACGATACGAAGACCCTTAGTCAGGAAAGCCATCTCACGAAGTCTCTGTTTCAGGATATCATAATCATAAACAGTCTCCTCAAAGATCTCCTTGTCCGGAAGGAAATAAACCTTCGTACCGGAAAGCCCCGGTTCACAGTCACCTACCACCTTCAGCGGGTACATAGTCTTGCCACGCTCATATCTCTGTCTGTATTCCTTACCCTCTCGGTAGATGGTAACCTCCAGCCATTCGGAAAGTGCATTTACAACAGATGCACCAACACCGTGAAGACCACCGGAAACCTTATATCCTCCACCGCCGAACTTACCGCCTGCGTGAAGAATGGTAAATACAACCTCAACTGCCGGAATACCAGCCTTATGATTGATGCCAACCGGAATACCACGACCATTATCTGTAACTGTAATGGAATTATCCGGATTGATATCTACATGGATCTCCGTACAAAAACCAGCCAGTGCTTCATCGACTGCGTTATCCACGATCTCATATACGAGATGATGAAGTCCACGGCTGGAGGTACTTCCGATATACATTCCAGGCCTCTTACGTACGGCTTCCAGTCCTTCCAGGATCTGGATCTGATCCGCGCCGTATTCTGTATTCTCTGCGCCCATGTCATTCCTCCTGTTCTTGTCATCCGGACGTATTTGAAAATTCATTTCTGCAGAACCATAGCAGCTTCAGAAATTATTACATCAAATCCTGAGCAAGATAAACTGATCTGTTAATTTCAGGAAATACTGTATTTTCATTTTGCAGAAAGCAATTCTCAAACCCGCTCCGGAAGTGTCATTTATACCTGTAAAATAAATATTTTTTACATACGAATACAGAGTTTATTATAGCACAAAAAAGCCTGTATTTCCACGCAAAATCATAGGAAATACAGGCAAAAAAGTATCTTATTAAATGCAATTTCAAATTACATAGCACAATATGCGCTTAAAATATATGGAATATTCAGCTACTCCAGTAAAAGCCCAAATTCTTTTAACAATTTCTTCTGGTATTCCGGATCTGATGCCGATTTTATAATATCAGACGTCCTGCCAAGCTCAGCAAGACAGAGGATCAAACTGTTAATACTATGTTCTCCCTGCTGCATTCCCTGCTGCATTCCCTGCTGCATCCCCTGCTGCATTCCCTGCTGTATCCCATCCTTTATTCCATCCTGCATTCCAATTCCATAACCTTCATCATAGCCAGCCTGTAAACTTTTTCTTATCTTTTCCTCGATCTGATCCTGTATGATCCGATTTAATGCTTCACACATACAATCCGCCTCCCTGAATTTTTCTTCATTAGCCCTTACGATCATCTGCATGACTGATTCGTACAAAGGATTTTTCTGCTTTTCTCTGTATTCATTGAGAAGTCGTTTCATATCTTCCTTATCTTTTATTCTATCAGTCAGACTTCTCAGCCACAGATTTTTCTTCTTCGACAACTGTTCCGTTACAATAACCTGAATTGGGATCTTAGACCCTGTTACGTAATAAATTCCCTCTTCTATCTTTTTTATCCGGCATTTCCAAAACTCCCTCAAATGCCGGAGCATCTTCCGGGGATATGCCCTGCTTACCAAAGAGATCGTAATCTCCTCAATTGGGATTTCATCCTCAGTTACCGTATCCGCTTTATAAAAAAATGCATATCCACACACCTTATAAAAATCATTGATGCTTATATAATCCGTCGGACTCTTATACTCAATGATATTATATTTCCGGAAGATCCTTCCGATGTTTTTATTAATGGGGATATCGGTCTTCTTTTTGATCACAAGCGCATCGATCTCCATTGGTTTCGTCCCAAGCTGATGCTCATTCTCAAAAATCAGATTCTCCCTTTCTGACTCCAGTTCTATCTGGATATCAGCAAAAAATGCAGGATGCCACTGCCGCAGGTTAGAGCTGTTTGTTCTGTTTTTGTTTACGATCATACACGACTCCTCTTTTTTGATCTCAAGGAGCCTCATCTGAAAACTCCTGCTGAAAAATGGAAAAAAGCATGAATTTTCTGAGATGACAGGCAGCCTGCCTGATATATGAAATGTAATAGAAAAATAAGATTATTTTTAGAAAAATATGCTTTTACAGCATTTCCATAGAATCCCGGAACTGCTTTTTATTTTTGATAAGATCAGCTTACCACAATATGGTCTGTACTGCAAGCAAATCATTTCGACAAAATCCGCACAGTACTTTTTATATTACTGTTCACTCCGTTCTCAGCAACACGCTTCGCGATGCCGGTGAACAGTAACCTTTTTATTACTATAAAAAAAGCCACATACGCTCCCAAAAAATCCTTGGTCACAGTATGCAGCTTATTCAATCATCCACGATCACGTTATTACGATCCATACCGCAATTTACACCTGATCATTCAGCAGAACCTTCTCCATCCAGAAGCGCCTTATAAATATCCCGCTTGGAAACACCACGATCCTTGGCAGCAAGCTTCATGGCATCCTTCCTGGAATTCCCCTGCTGCTCATACATCGCCACATGCTCCGCAATGGAAATCTCCTCCCAGGAAGCACGCTTCTCCGCATCCATCTCACTGCGGCTCCTGCCCTCGATCACGAGAACACACTCACCCAGCGGCTTCTCATCTTTATAAAAATCCATCAGATCATCGATCGTAGTCCGGAATGCCGTCTCATGCTTCTTGGTCAGCTCTCTGCAAAGAGTCATCCGGCGGTTGCCAAGCGCCTCTCTGAGCTCACCAAGGGTCCGTACAAGCCTGTGAGGCGCCTCATACAGGATAATAGTCCTGGTTTCACAGGAAAGCTCCTCCAGGATCGTTTTTCGTTCTTTCTTATCCGCCGGAAGAAAAGCCTCGAAAGCAAAACGCCTGGTATGCAGGCCTGACAAAGTCAGAGCAGTGATGCAGGCAGCAGGACCCGGAAGTGAAGTCACTTCAATTCCGGCTTCATAGCACATGGCGGCAAGCTCCTCCCCGGGATCCGAGATACCCGGAGTACCTGCATCTGTGATCAACGCAATGTTTATACCTGCCAGCAGCTTTTCCACGAGGACATGGCCCTTATCTATCTTATTGTATTCGTGGTAGCTGGTCATGGGGGTTTTTATATCAAAATGATTCAGCAGTTTTATGCTGTTGCGGGTATCTTCCGCGGCGATTAAGTCCACTTCCCGAAGGGTTTTTAGTACTCGAAGGGTGATGTCTTCGAGGTTTCCTATGGGGGTAGCACATAAGTATAGTTTTCCGTTTTGTTTCATATTTGCCTCTTTTCTCGCTTGACCGCGGGGAGTTTTTTTCCGCTCGACCGCGGGGGGATTTTGCTTGACAGCGGGGGTTTGTTTAAGTTTGGAAGCTTTGAAAACCGCAAAGGGGCCGCAAAGCCGCGCCCCCTCTGCACACCCCTTGGGCTTTTTTTAAGTAGTGCAAGGGATTCGTTGTTCTTATTTGTTGACTTGTGTCTGTATTCTTCGATACTCAGCGCGCTACGCGCTGCGATCTCTCGCTTTGAATCTCAGGTGAGGGGAGGCAGGCTGCTGGTGGTGACGTTAGCGGAGCCCCCGTCAGCGAGGTGAGGATAGCTGCTGCCACCGAGCGCACTGTTTGAGCGAAGCGAGTTTGCGCGAATGGCAGCAAACAGGCGCCGCAACCGAGCAGGGGGCGCAGCGTGTCACCACTAGCAGCCTGCCTCCCCTCACCGTCCCTTCACCAACAGAAGCCCCACAGCCACCATCACCTCCCAGCCATCCAGCGCAGCGCCGATGGCTCAAAACCCACCGAGCAGCCACCCTAAGTCACTAAGCAGCCACCCCATCACACCATCCGATACAACTCCAAAACATCCTCCGTATAAACCCCAGGCCGCTCATAAACCACCAGCGGCCGCTCAACCCGAATCCTGGAATTCCCGCCCTTACAAGCCTCGATCAACACCATATTCGGCTCCTTATCAATAAAAGGATACACCAGCTGCATCCTCTTAGGCTCCAGCTTATACTTCGTCAAAGTTGCCATCAACTCCACAAGCCGAAACGGCCTGTGCACCAGAAAAAACCGCCCCCTGTCCTTCAGGACCCGGGCAGCCTGACAAGCCACATCATCAAACGAACACAAAATCTCATGCCTCGCGATCGCCTTCGGAAGATGCGGATTCGTCAACCCATGCTGCCCGATCATATACGGCGGATTACACGTCACCACATCAAAAGAAGCCGCCCCAAAAATCCCGGCAGCCTCCCTGATATCACCCTCAACGATCCGAACCCTGTCCTCAAGACCATTATACCTCACACTACGGTCAGCCATCTCCGCACACTCATGCTGGATCTCCAGCCCCGTGAAATGCTCCCCATCCGTACGATCAGAAAGCAAGATCGGAATGATCCCCGTACCGGTCCCCATATCCAGAGCAACCTCACCCCTCTTCACCCGGGCAAAGCCAGACAACAAAACCGCATCCATCCCAAAGCAAAACTTCTTCGGATCCTGGATCACAAACAACCCATTCTGAAGATCATCCACACGCTCACCGCAATAAACCAGATCACTTCTCATTCGGCTTCGAATCTCCCTTTTTAACCTCTTTCTCCTCATGGTCAGCAGAACCGGCACCACCCTTACCCTTTTTTCTCTTAGGGCGGAACCTCAGATCACGGACCGGAAACTCCTGGATCTCCTTCTCGTCATTCACCTCAACCACGATCTTAACCATCTGCCGGAGAACATTCACACTCTGGACCGTACCCGAAACACCCTGCGGCGTCGTCACAATATCACCGATACCCGGAAGATTCCGGTTCAGCTCCTCATAAGTCTCCTGCTCATTCTTCAGACAGCACATCAGACGACCACAAACACCGGAAATCTTCGTCTGGTTCAGAGAAAGATTCTGCTCCTTCGCCATCTTGATGGAAACCGGCGCAAACTCCGAAAGATACGTATGACAGCAAAGCGTCCTTCCACAGATACCAATACCGCCAAGGATCTTCGTCTCATCACGGACACCGATCTGACGAAGCTCGATCCTGGTCTTAAACACAGACGCCAGATCCTTAACCAGCTGCCGGAAATCAATACGGCCATCCGCTGTAAAATAAAACAGCACCTTGTTATTATCAAAGGTATACTCCGCATCGATCAGCTTCATCTCAAGCCCATGCTCACGGATCTTCTTCTTGCAGATCTTAAAAGCCTCTTTCTCCTTCCGGCGGTTCTCAGCCTCATGGTCCTCGTCCTCCTTCGTTGCAACACGGAGAACCTCCTTCAGCGGATGGACCACCTCGTCCTCCTTCACGCTGCGCGGCTCCAGGACAACACGGCCATACTCCACACCACGGGCAGTCTCCACGATCACATGATCGCCGACCTTCACCTTGTAATTCTTAGGATTAAAATAATAAATCTTACCAACGTTACGAAATCTGACTCCAACTACCTTTTCCATTCTATTTCTCCCTAATTGTCAGGAACAGGAGCTCCAGGGCAAGTTCGAGATTAACATTGGCACGGAGACGCACCTTCGTCTTCTCCAGTGCCTCAAGGATTTTTTCGATATTCTCATAAGAACGCTCGCTGGCCTGCTCTCTGATAAAATTAATCTCCTGTTTAAAAACCAGGTTGTCAATTTCCCTTGTTGCCTTAAACATCAGAACATCGCGGAACCAGAACTGGAAAATATCCAGATAATCATTGATATTATTCTTATCAGCAGTCAAAGTCTTGATCGCCTCTGTCAGCTCATAAACCTCCATGGAATTGGCATATTTCAAAATCTTCAGGGCATTGGCAGTCATATCCGCAAACTCCTGAGAAGTAGCAGCCTCCTTCGCCTTGCCGATACTGCCCTGCGCATAAGACGCATCGATCTCAGCCTGATAATCCGGCACCTGAAGATGCTCCATCAGATATTCCTTCACAAGACTGTCATCCACCACCTTCAGATCCAGACGCACACATCTGGAACGGATTGTAGGAAGAAGACTGTCGATATTGCTTGTCAGCAGCATGATCACCGCATATTCCGGCGGTTCCTCGATAGTTTTCAAAATGGCATTCTGCGCCTGCACCGTCATCATCTCCGCATCCGGAATGATGTATATCTTATACGGACTGCAGTACGGCTTGATATCCACATCACGCACAACCTGGTCACGCACCTCGTCAATGCTGATGCTTCCAGGCTTCTCATGAGTTACTGTAATGATATCCGGATGATTCTTGCCGATCACCTTCTTACAGGAATCACAAGTCATACACGGTTCAGACTCTCCCGATTCACACTGCAGTGCTGCCGCAAAAGTCCCCGCAAGAAGCTTCTTGCCGGATCCCGGTTCCCCTGTAAAAATATAAGAGTGGGATACCTTCCCTGTCTCTATCGCATTCTTCAAATGCCTGATTATATCGTCATGGCCGATGATGTCATGAAATCCTGCCATAAGAATCACCTCTTTCTGCCTTTTGTGCCCTCCGTTATACCCGGCGGACATCTTTCAACTATTTATAACATAATCT
>ERZ1034678.1261-NODE-1261-length-12967-cov-26.561261_pt1 | contig 12967 bp, 7 predicted proteins | sample MGYA00520640_ERZ1034678 | MGnify/ENA primary metagenome ERZ1034678 (study PRJEB33766, sample SAMN09781767) | gut metagenome | biome: gut microbiome | host: Homo sapiens | place: Madagascar | study: EMG produced TPA metagenomics assembly of the PRJNA485056 data...
TCAAGAGATACCTGAGCATCAAGTCGCCAAAGGGTTATCTGAAGAAGCTGATGGTGCCGAAGGGTGCCGAGAACGTGGAGTTCTCGCCAAAGCTCTACAATTATACCGTGGATTTCCTGACCAAGAATGATCCGAAGATGGTATATATTTATGGTGATATCGATCCATGGGGTGCATCGGGCATCTATGGTTTGCCATTCACCAAGAACAAGAAGAACCTGCATGTCTATATGTGTCATGGCGGTTCACATCTTACCCGCATCCTGTCGTTCCCTGAGCCAACAAGACAGGAAATCATCGATCTGATAGGTGGATGGCTGAAGGAATAAGTCTTTTAAAAACAGATATAAAAAAGCGTCTTGAAATCATTCAAGGCGCTTTTTTTATATCTATAATGTTTATTTTATCTATATGTTTATCTTATCCGTTTGCGATTACAGCTTCTGTGATAACATCCGGCACATATCCACTCGTTACCTCAATTTAACAGGTATTTAACTAAAAATACGTTTATTTATATTAAAATATAGTTAAACGGGGGGGTAATTTACAGAATCTAGATGAATATTATATACTTTTGCAACCAGAAATCAGTCTCCAAGTAATATACAAGGGGATTGGTTGAAATATGTTGAGGACCATTTGATAAGTCATAATAGGTTTATATTGGTTTACAACAATGTTTATATTGCTTAATAACAATGTTTTATATTGCTTAAAAACGATGTTTTATATTGCTAAACAACAATACAACAGTAAGATTCCGGGTAACCGGATAAATAGTTAATATAGTAAGTGATAAATGAAAAGGAAAGCAGTTTTGCTGTTTTTTATTTTGGGAATTAAAACAGTAGGTTACTCACAAGATTTCGCCCTGAAGACGAACGGACTCTACTGGGCGACAACCACACTCAATATGGGCGTGGAGAAGGCAATCAGCAACCAGGTAACCCTGGAAGCAGATGTAGCATACAACCCCTGGACATTCAGGGAAGACAAGAAGATGCACCTTCTCTTGGTACAGCCAGAAATGAAATACTGGCTGTGCGAAAAGTACGAAGGACATTTCGTAGGTATCCACCTGCATGGTGCTCAATTCTTCGGAGGTTTTGGCAGCAAGCTCTACGATGGCTACTTGGCTGGCGGAGGCGTAACATACGGTTACGACTGGATTCTATCTCCTCACTGGAACCTGGAGGCAGCCATCGGTGTGGGATACGCCCACCTCTGGTACAAGCAAAGCCCTAACTTGCCCTGCATCAAGTGCCAGGAAAAGAAGAACGAGAACTATATCGGTCCTACCAAGGCTGCACTATCATTAATCTATATCTTTTAAAATAAGTGCATCATTTAATCACAAAGATCATTATGGATGATAGAATGAAACTCAAAATAGTATATCTGGCTATTGTTGGCGCAGGATTAGCCCTGATAGTGGCTATGTCTTCATGCAGCAACCAGAGCATGGCAAGCGACAAAAAGATTACATGTACTCCCGATTCCTTTATGCTCATGCCAGATAGCAGCAATCAGGCTGCACTCAACCTTCAGGTTCATATCCCGAAGCATTATTTCTCGAAGAGAAGCCGTCTCTTCGTAATACCTGTATTGACAGACAGCGACAGCATAGTGGCTAAATACAAGCCTATAGTGCTGGATGCGCCTATCTACAGAAGGAAGATGGAACGTAAATGGGTACTCGACAGCATTGCTGACCCATACGATTCTATTGCACAGAGAGTTACAAACACGAAAGTAGATTTGTCCGTGTTATATAACGACACCATTACTCTGCCTGCCAACTTCCATAAGGGAAGCCTCGTGGCAGTGGCTTCTGCCGACGGATGCGGCGAATGCCGTGCCATCAGCCATACCAAGATAGCCGATGTGTTCCGTCCGGAAATCAAGAAGCAACTGCACCTCAACTGGATGATGCATACCTTCGAGATCAAGCCGAAGATAAGAGAAGGGAAGGGCGTGGCACGACTTGAGTTTGTTATCAATAAATATGATATCAATCTCAAGATGAGCAACAACCAGGCTGAGCTCGACCACATGTTGAGCGATATAGCTCCAGTGCTCAGCGACAGCCTCGCTACCTTCACTTCTTTGGGCATCTATGGTCTGGCGTCAGCCGACGGCCCGCTGAAATTCAATACCCCACTTTCCCGCAACCGTGCCAACTCAGCCCTGAAGTGGCTGCTTGCGCACATAGAGAATGGCGACAAGGTGAAGAAGATAGCCCGTATCGGTTCACGCCCTGAAGGATGGCAGCCAGTATTGGATGCGATGGTGGCCGCCGGCGATGCCGACAGCACGATGGTGAAGAACATCCTGACCCGATATGCCAACTTCAACGATGATGTGCAGGAGCGCTATATCCGCCGCCTGCCTATCTGGAACAGCATCAAGAAGAAGTATCTGCAGAAGAGCCGTAGCGTGGAATACACCTACACATACATCATCAAGAACTTCACCACCGATGAAGAAATGCTGCAGATGTACGAGCTCCGCCCAGATGCCTTCAGCGAAGATGAGTTCCTGCATGTGGCACAGATTGCAGAGAGCGCAGAAAAGCAGAAGCAGGTATATGAGACGACTTTGAAATATTACCCTATGTCGAAGATTGCAGCCAATAATCTTGCCATCCTACTCGAGAACGAAGGCAAGGTGGATGAGGCTGAAGAGATATTGAACCGCCAGAAGGCAGAAGAGACTAAGAATAGCCCAAAGGCACTAGCAGAATAAAGCACAGCGTATGACAAGATTAAAATTTATCATATATGGCATGGCACTGGCTATGTCATTCACCTCGTGCGTTCGTGAAGATCTGGACCAATGTCCTCCTCTGCGTATCAACATCGAGGTGAAAGACAAGAATTATTTCAATGTCGACCAGACTGCACCCGAAGAGAAACGAGATGAGAATCAGGCTTTTAGATCATTCGTTCCGTCTCTTTCCTATCGTCTGAGCCGACTCAGCGACGACGGCACTCAGCAGGTTGTCGTAGAAGAAAAAGGTTTCGAAGTAGAGGGTGATGGATTAACTTATCCTGTAAGCTTCGACCCCGACATGCCTTTCGGAAAATACGTCTTTACGGTATGGGGAGGTATGAGGAAGCGAGGCGAACTCAATCTGGATAAAAACGAACTGTTGCTACATCCGGAGCACAGTCAGGGCGATGATGTTTATCAGGTTTGCGATACCCTCGTCTATGATGAAAACCATTATTGCTATACCAGCGAGATGGAGCGCACCAAGGGTAAACTGGTTATATGGACAGAGAATCTTCCTGCCGGGTATCACCTGATGAATACTGAAGTAAGCGATCTCTATGGAATAGTAAATCCAAGTTTCCTATATTCTGAAGAGACCAGCGTCTTTCAAGAATCGGAAATTAAAGCTGGCGCCAAGACCAAGACCTCTATTTTCCTGGCTCCTTCTTTCCAGAAGGAAGAGTCAGTGGTGGATGTCAATTTCTATAAGAATAGTGGCGAAGGCGGCAATTCATCTGTGTTGTCACCTGATGACGTGGAGGTAAGCATGGAGCGCAACAAGATTACGGTGCTGAGATATGTGTACGATTCCAAACGCAATCGCTTCACCATCTATATGAAGGTGAACGACAACTGGGAGGAAATTCACGGCATGATATTGGATTGATAATTAATTTATACTCAATTTTTAAATTTATAATTTATGAAAAAAGGTATGTTTTTTGCGCTTGCAGCAAGCAGCTTGCTGTTCAGCGCATGTAGCAGTGACGACGCTGTGGTTAGCACAGAGGGTCAGAACGAGGCAGTACAGCAGATTGTATTGCATGTAGCAAGTAGCGGTGATGGCTTGACAACACGTGCAGGCCGCCCATTGTATTCTTCACAGGCTTTGCAGACTATCCAGAATGTTCGCGTGTTGATTTACAAAACAGATAATACGAAGGCTATTGTCAAAGACGCAAAGTTGAACTGGAAAGAGAGTTCTAAGTATGACAATCATGGCCGCCAGCTTACTCTTACTTTCAAGGGAGCAGATAGACTGGAGGCTGGTAGCTACAAGGTTATGGCTGTGGGTTACAGCGATAACAGTGACTACACCTATGCTTTGGATGTAACAGGTGCAAGCCTTACTGGTAAAACTTACAGTGACATTACTGCAACCTTGAAGGCAAACGCTGCAGCAGAGGAAGTATTCGCTGGTGATGCAGCGCTTACAATCGGCGATGATAAGAAAATTACCAACCTTACTTCTGGTGAAGAGGATGGATTGGATGTAACCTTGCATCGTCAGGTAGCTGGTAGCTTCGGTTATTTCTGTAACATCCCTGCCAAAGTTGGTGGCAAAACTGCCAAGACCCTCCGTCTCGTAGTAAGAGATAAGAATGATATGTTGACTTTCAATAACTTCAACAGCTCATTCACAGCTGCTGGAGCAACTGGCAGCACTATCAAGTATTGTGTTAATGGTTCTAAATCACCAGATGCAGCACTTACTTCAGATGCACAGTTCAAAGATGGCGGCAACGGCTATGTGCTCTACTCTATCGATTTGAAGACATGGTTCCCTGAACTTGATAAAAACAGTGACGGTCTGCTGAATGCTGAAGATACCTGGAAGCACCCTGATGATGTAAAGACTCAGGTTGTGAAGGGTTCTGTATTCGGAAGCAACTTCGTCATTCCATTTAAATACACAGATGGTAAGAGTACCATGGAGCTTCAGCTCTTGGATACTGCTGGCAGTATCATCAAGACTTGGACCGTTTCTATCCCAGAATCAGATTTAAATAAGGTTGCAGCAAATGGAAATGTTGCAGACGTAAGCGCTTCTATCTTCAACGTGGTTCGCAACCACATGTACAACTTGGGTGTGAAGACTTCAAATGGTACAACAACTGATCCAGATCCAAATAAACCAGATCCAGATCCAAATAAACCAGATCCAGATAAACCAAAACCAGGTACTGACCAGCCAGAAGACTTGACCAAATCTCAGAACCTCATCTTGAAGGTGAACGACAACTGGGAGGCTATCCACAAGTTGGTGCTGGGTGATTAATCTTACTACGTGCTCATAATATAGGCAGTATTAAGAAAAATATATCCAAGGGATGCGAAGAGCCAGCTATAGGCACTCGCATCCCTTACTATCCCAACATCACAATATTTAATTTATCATTCATTTTATACGTAATTCCCATTCAAATCGAATAGGCGAACATTGAAATCGAATAGACGAATATGATGAGAAAATCTATAAAAAACAGTTTAAATATAATCCTCGCAGCCAGTCTCCTAATGAGCTGCAGCGCAAGCAATGATGCGCCTGATACCCTCGCCGACGGCTCGCATGCCGTGAAGTTGGACATGAGAGTGGGTGTAAGCGCAGGTGTTGTTACCGGCTCACGAGAACTTGATACGTGGGATGGAGCACAGCAGGTGAATGATATGAGAATCTACGTCTTCAGATGCCCCGTAGAAAAGAAGGGCACCCCCGAAGAAGCATATACCTATTGCACCCCTATTGAAACGGAAGCAGCCAAGAATGGTTACTATTCCGTTGACGCATTCAACAATAGAGAACCCTACTATTCTGCCGAGCACCAGAACATGCCCGAGCAGCATCTATACACCATCGAACCCTATCTGCAGAACGGCTACTACTACCAGTTTCTAGCCATAGGCAGAGATGACAAATACGCAACGAACCAAGTACTTACAGAACCCAAATTCACTGAAAACGTAACGAAACTGGAGGACGCAAGAATCGCCCTCACCGAGGAGGCAAAAAACGGCGCCAAACTCGGTATCCTCAATACCACAGAGCTGTTTAGCGGCATTCTGCAAGACGAGAATACCCATGAGGAAGCCCCCGTGCTCGTAACGGAAGAGACGAAATACTTCCACCGCACGCTGACCGCCAGCCGTAACGTGGCTGGTCTGATGATTTACGTAGAAAACATCCCGGCACAGGTGGAGTCGAATGCAGCAGGAGACGTGAGCACCGTTACCTTCAAGCCTACCTCTCTATCCGTTGTAGCCACCGGCATCAGCACCGAAACGCTGATAAGGCAGAAGCAGGCACCAGCAGATGCTGAACCGTTGACTTATCAGACGTTGGGCACCATCGACCTCACCCCCTCAAACGGATGGACCGTAGATGCTACAGAGAACATATTCAAGCGAGCTGAAGACTCCCAGAAAGGATGGAAGGCAAACAGCTACATGATAAGCAACTTCATGATGCCTACACCAGAGGGAAAAATGCAGAAAAGCAAGAACTCGGCAGAGAACGAGACCACCTTCTATCTGCATTACACGGATGGCACGCACCACAGGTACGACAACATCAGGAAATCTACAACCACTGGCGACAAGTTCAAGTTCCCTATCGAGGCAAACCACCTGTATTGCCTGGGAGCCAAGAGCAAGACCGTGAACCAGCCATACGACCTGAAGGAGTATTACGAGCCGGTGATGACCGAAGTGAAGGTTGAGATAGAACCAGCCTTCGAAAAAAGACATGAATTTGAAACAGAATAAACGTTACAAAACAGCATAAAAACGGAAATAGAATATGCAGAAATCAAGATTTAGCATCTATAAGATAAGCTCCATCAAGATGAACACCATCAGGATGAACACCATCAGGACAGGCATGGCGGTAGGGGTTTGCTTCCTCCTCGCACTAGCCGCGGGATGCAGCAGCGATGCCGATCTGCCACCCTATCCAGATGGCAGCAATGGAGATGCAGGGATGAATCAGCCTTCGGAAAACGAAGATGAGATTACGACTGTTCCCATCACCATCACTCTGGGCGGATTAAGCGGCAGCGATGCCAATGCAGGGCAGGGGGGTGGAAACACCCGTGTAGCCCCTCCTGGTGCAGGATCCTCTTCCTCGTCGGGCACAATAGGCGAGGACAACGGATATGCCGAGACCGACAACGTCAATGCCGTAAGGCTGATAGCTTTTCGCCGAAGAGTTCAGAACAATGGAGAAAAAACTGCAACCTATGATGCTGCAGTCAACGATATCCAGGGCTTCGAGTACGACCCTACCAACGACAGGGTGATTAACGGGAAACCCACGTTAGAAGACGGCAAGGAAGACGATTATCTTTCGGGAAAGCCCCACAAGCACTATGTGGTAAAGGGCAAATTCGGCATCAGCAGGGGCTACGAATATCGCATCATTGCCCTCGCTTACAATAGCCAGGAGAAATCGCCCTATCCGCAGTATGAGGAAAACAATGTGGTTACCACGGAAATGCTCAATTTAAAAAAAGGTACTACATTTCAGGAGTTCAAGGCCACGTTTGCGAGTTACCTGGTCGATGATGACAAAACCGACACCCCCAACAACTGGCTTGAGTATCTAAAAAAAATAGTTCTCAATAATGTAAATTGCTTGAGCCGCCGGCTCATCACGGTGCCGCAGCTCTTCTATGGCACCCTCTACCAGCAGGGGGATGATACCCAAAATCCAATCATCTCTTCTGCTGATTACCAGAAGGAAAATCTGGGAAACAACACCCCTACGCCGCTTGTAGGAACACTCTATAGAGGCATGGCAGAAGTGGAGGTTCATATCACTCATGCCGCCCATTACAGCATTACAGCGCAGACGCAATGGTATTGCCTACTTGCCGACACCGTGCTTACCCAGATGCCTCTTACCAGCTACGACGGTTTTAAGCAGGGTGGGGAACCTATCAATAACTATTCAAAAAAGGGAGGCTCCTATACCGCCATTGCCTATGCCCCATTTCCGGGTGAAGGCAAGGAAGTGGTGCTCAAGGCATTTGTGCTGCCAGGCAAGACCCATCTTGCCGTGAGAATAGGCCTCAAAGCCTATCCTCACGCCCACAACTATCAGATAAAGGCAAAGGATATGATGTCTTCTGAAGCAGCCACGGGCGTTATCGTGGTAGATGGAGTAAGCAACCTCTTCTATCTGAGACGAAACCATAAATATGTCTTCACATACACTGATCAAGGAAAACTTACAGACTCCAGACATTTGCTCGAATAAGATCAAGAGAATTATCAAGACATTATGCTATGTTTTAAAATCAAACAGACAATGAAACTGCATTTTATATATAAAACTTTCATATCATTTTTGTTGGCATTCCTGATGGTTGTGCCCGCCTCTATCCAGGCGGCACAACCTCAGGATGATAACACCAGTCCCTATTTCGAGAGTGCTGCCGTTAGAGACTCGTTTATGAACTGCAAGAAACCCATCTGGACCAACAACTGGGGTGCTCTGCCAGCCGACAAGCAGCAGGACCATTTTGTGGAGTTCAACAATGACCCCAAATATGGCAACATGACATTCCGTGAACTGCGCAACCGCCGTGCCCTTACGGGCGAATCGTGCACCATTAACAAATTGATTGGTGTGGTAGGCGTAGGCAGCTGGGCAAAGGATATGGGCGCCCTTACCGACGATTCACTCGACAATTATGCACAGGTGAACTCCGTGGTACGAGCAGGGGTAACCGTAGACCCGATAGTAAGTGTAAAAGATATGGATAATTACTATTCCAAGGGAACGGTGGCAGGCTTTACCATCGTGGCTGGCTCGGGTAGCAGCGTGCTGAGCCTCGATGTAATCAAGGCATTCTCCATCGGATTCTATCGCGACGGCAAACTGAAGGGTGTGAAGGCGGTAAGGGAAGGACAGAATGGTTCGGGAGTAACGCTGAAGCTGCTCCAGATACCGGGTTCCGACAACATCTGCGCCATGCTGACTGCAGAAAGCGACTGGCTCTTCGATGAAATCACTCTCGACTGCTCGGGCGGCATTCAGGCAGAAGTGGCGAATATTCTGAAAATCAAATATGCCTTCGTGGGCGAATCTACGGAGTTTACCGTCACCGATGGAGGCATCAAAAAATACAACGAATATTTCAAAGACGACAAGCAGGTAGCGCTCAAAGAGATGAAAGGCTGGCGCCCTATTATCCTCGGCATCCCCCTGCCTTTCCTGGACGGCGATATAAAGAAGATGACAGATGATGATCTGGACAATTTCGCCACCATCGTTCCTCTTCTTGACATAGGTTACCAGGGCGGAGCCAAGTTTATGATGCAGAACAACAAGAACCCGCAAGGCGAAGCATTCGAGGCTGGCATGGAGGCTGGCTTCAAATACAAGATGGATGCCCTGCTGAGCCTCAATGCAGGAACATGGGTCAACGTGCTGCTCTTCGACCACAAGGGAAACAAGGTGCAGGAAGAAACGATTTCTGCCCAGGTGCTCCACCTCTCGCTGGTGCAGATTGGCGACGGAACGGTGAGCATCAAGGCAAAGGTGCCGTTTTCAGGATGCGAAATCAGATTCCTTACGGTTCTCGGAGTTGATGCAGGCGCCATTGGCATCCACTATGGATTCGTAAGAATGGCTCCAGATGTATCCCACCGGTGCCCCATCAATCCTACCATCAGCAGCAATGTCTGCCAATCGCAGACTTCGTTTACTCTCCGTTCTAATCCGAAAGTAAGCGTAACATGGAGTCTGGTGAATGCATGGGATTTGAAAAATAACGATATTCTTGGCAACACACCAGTAAAGGTTACCTCTGCTGGTCAAGTTACCAATCTGGAACCTGGTAAATATACCTTCAGGGCCACGGCTCAGGACGGATGTTATGATGAAACCACCATTACCGTAGGTGGTTTTAATGATGGAAATACAACTTGCGGCAAACCACTTGTCAACAAACTGGGTGAAGATTTCTACGAGGTATCGCCTAAGATTCACGAAACATCCGGCTCGTTGCTTTCTATCTCTGAACTCAAGGATAGAGACAATATTATCAAGGGTGAATATGATCAATATGCCGAATATATAGGTGGCTTGAGTCTTGCCGATAACCTCTGCATCATCGGAATTCACCGCAAGGATGGTCAACTGATATACGATGCTACCGACCGACACAAAGGTGAATCAGAGCCGGATGCCGTCAAGAGAGCTCAACCTAAGCGCATTGGTTTTGTGGTAGAGGCTGATGCTACAGTAATCAATTTGCATGCCCTGCAATTCCTGCAGATACGCTGCTATAACCAAGGCAAGGAAGTATATCGCCATCTGATAGATGAGAACAATGCGATTAGTGCAGATATTGCAGGTTCAGACAAGCTGCAAAAGATAAGATATTCTATCGAAGTTCCAGCCTACGACAGCAAAGGCAACCCGATTCAGATGGATGAGTTCCAACTCTGGAATTCGGGTGTACTCAATCTGGGCGGTTCTAAACTCCGTATCTACTATGCCTTTATTGAGGAGGCTGCCGATGACTGTTCTTCGCCACTTGCATGTAGCAGTCTGGTGATGTCGCATAATCATTCACATACTACCATCAATGCTAATGAAACCAAATTTGGCGGAGCGGTGAGTGTGGCTACTGTAGATGATAACTTAGGTTATCTGGTGGATGATGACTTGAATACCTATATGGCGGTTGCCAATACGGTAAGTCTGGGAGTTGGTCAAACATTCGCCGTAAAGATGGGTAGAACACTCGACTATCATCATCAGCTGGGAATTGTCATTGACAACAAGACTTTCCTGGCAGCCGTAGATGTAGGAGACTGGCTAACGGTAGAAACCTTCAAAGACGGTAATTCTACGGGAGATAAATTTACCGACTGGAAGGTGATTTCCGCTAATGTAGCGGGTTATGGCGATAAGAATATCCTCTTCTTTCAGCCAAAGAAAGCGTATGACGAGGTGCGATTAACTTTAGCCAAAATTGTAGGCGCATTGGATGTGCAGAAATTATACGGACTCGTGACACGTGGTGATATTGATAATGATGGTATTCCTGACTGTAAGGACGACAAGTCGTGCGTAGATGGTGTAGACGATATCGTTGTCAACAATGTATGCGTAGGAGATAAGATTGTCGTAACTGCTACCGGATTGACTGGAGTAGATTATCATCTTTACTTCGGTGATAAGAATGCGGGAGAAAATGGTATCGTGTCTCTGCATTCTACATCAGACACCAAGAACAATATCCAATATACCTACACCACCAAGGAGCCGGGCGAATATCAGCTCACCTTCTTCGACGGCAGCTGGACGCCACTCTCTTCAGTAGTATATCAGGTTCATCCATTACAGACCCGATGGCTTCCGAGTGCATCTACCAATGAATGGAACAAGTGGGACAACTGGAGCGACGGTTCGCCTTACTGCTGCACCAACGCCATCATCTCGTCGGATGCCGATAACTTCCCAGTGCTGGGCACGCCAGAGAAGCCAGCCGACTACTGCTGCAAGGACATCTTCTTCGAACCCCGTTCGGCGGTGGATAACGTGCCATCGCTCAACTATCGCAAGGCATGGGTAGAACTGGAGCAGAAGCCGAACCATTACTATCTGCTGAGTGCACCGCTCAAGCAGATGTACACGGGCGATATGTTCATGCCTGCCGACACCACGAAGGCGAAATACTTCGAGGGTCTGAACGAAGAAAACTGGAAGGAACAGCGCTTCACCCCGAGCATCTACCAGCGCCTCTGGGCGGCTGCGCATCCGGGTAAGATTTATTCGCTAGACAGCAAGGGGAATGCAGGCTTGAAGGATGAAACGCTCGCCGTGAGCGAGGCCACCTGGTCGCACAACTTCAATGCCGTGGCGAAGAAGTACGGCATGGGTGAAGGCTTCTCTATGTGGATAGACAACGGCAATCTGCCGGCTACCAATAAGTTCAGTATCCGCCTGCCTAAGGCGCATAAAGAATATAGTTACTTCGTGGATTACGATCAGGAGAAAGTGGCTAGTGAAACAGTGACGAAAGATGCAAATAAGATAAACCGCTTCATCTACGAACCGAATTCTCCGCAGGAAGGCGACTTGACGATGGAATATAAGTATCTGTCGGAAGGCAAGGAAGTGACGGAGAACCGCACGGTGTTCGTGGGGCAGAGCGAGTATCCGATTACGCTGAAATCGGATATTCCTACGCAGACCTTCGTGTTGGGCAACCCATTCATGAGCCGCCTGAATATCAAGAAGTTCCTGGAGGTGAATGGGAACGTGAGCAGCGTGAAGGTGGAAGTAGAGAATGAATCGGGAGGCATGGAAGAGCAAACTGTAAGCAAGGTCGCTTCTACGGGCAACGCCACCACCATCGCCCCCATGCAGGCATTCTATGTTACCACAAAAGATGAGCCGAGTACGCAAATCACCCTGCTGCTCACCCCAGAAATGATTGGTGGAAGCAAGAAGGCTACTGAGGAAAGTAAACCTGCTGAAGCCAAGGGACTGAAAGTGTGTGTGGAAAGCCTGAAGACGCGAAGCAAATCAGCAGCTATGCTGGTGATGGAGAATTCAGAAACTGCTTATGATGTTTCTGACGGTTCTTCTTTCAAGAACTCAGTATTGGTTCCAACTCTTCTGGATAGTGAAGTGAAGTCACCTTTGAAGGTATTTGGTATTCAGCAGAGTCAGGCTTACGATATCCTTCCGATGACTGGCGCTACATCTTTAGGAATCTATCTTTCGCAAAAGGATAGCATCAGTATTGAGGTGAAACCTGTTCTGGGTGTTGATATGAGCGGATATGTTCTCCATGATATGCTTTCGGGTGCCGATTATTCACTCGATTCTCCTGTCATTATTGCGGATGCCGAGACCTCATTAGGCAGATTTGTTATCAGAAGCCGTTATGGAAGTACAGATGTGACATCTGTCGATACTGATCAGCGCATCAGTATTGTTCAGGAAGGTTCTTCTGTCCTCGTGCAATCTGCCAGCGGTCTGCTCAAGAGTGTCAAGGTCATAGACCTGAATGGCAGTATCATCAGCAGGGTACAGGGAAATGGTTCAAGGTGTTTAAAGGCGAGCATAGCCACAGGCATTCAAATCATACACATAGAATTGACAGATGGTAACAGTAAGGACTATAAGATGATTTTCTAAGTGAAATCAGAATAGCGAATTACATCTTTT
>ERZ1034678.1266-NODE-1266-length-12925-cov-4.308159_pt1 | contig 12925 bp, 4 predicted proteins | sample MGYA00520640_ERZ1034678 | MGnify/ENA primary metagenome ERZ1034678 (study PRJEB33766, sample SAMN09781767) | gut metagenome | biome: gut microbiome | host: Homo sapiens | place: Madagascar | study: EMG produced TPA metagenomics assembly of the PRJNA485056 data...
CTTTATAGGTTGAGATAGTGTGTGAAACCTTGTTGTTGTTCCACCAGTTTGCAAAGGTGGGGTAAAGCATCACGGAGAGACCTACAAGAAAAATGACGGCAAACACAATAGTCGTAATGATATCACGTTTTTTCTTCATTATCTTCTCCTTGCAGACCTCTCCCTGACAGCCTCCCCGATAATGGGGAGGCTACGGGACGTTATATTAACGGTTGATCGCTGTTGAAAAATTACTCAGCGTCCTTTGCTCTCTTCTTGGAGATGAGGTAGATACCTGCAAGACCTGCCATGCAGCCGCCGCCGAGAACGAAGAGAGTTGTGCCCATGCCGCCTGTTGAAGGAAGCTTTGAAGATGAGCTATCAACGATAGTGTGATTGAGAGAATTGCCCTCACCTGTAGCAAGTGTTACATCTGCAAGTTCTGTATCAACATTATTCTCTGTCTTACCCTCAGAGTGTGTTGCACTGATGTGGAAAACTGTATTAGCAGCAACCTTGTAGCCCTGAGGAGCCGCTGTCTCGACGAGTGTATATGTACCTGCGTCAAGGCCCTTGATGTTGAACTTAGCGTCTGTACCTGTAGATACCATTGTGTCAACTATCTTGGGTGAAGCACCTTCGCTTGTTGAAAGTGCACTGTTCTGGTCAGCTACAACATATTCGCCGTTGCCCTTGTCAACGAGCTTAATTACGGTATCTCCGTTCTTGATCTGGAACTTAGCGCCTGTAAGGGGCTTGTTTGTATCGTCGACCTTATTGTTGTTCGACTCGTATGTGAATACCCATACATAATCCTTGGGTGTTTTACCTGTGCTCTCGTCATCTCCGGGGGTATCCTCTCCGGGAGTAGCTGTGCCGCTGCCGTTCCAGTTCGGGTTATTGGAATATTCAAGGTAAACGCCGTTTACGTTATCATATGAAGTAGCAAGATCCTTTTTAGATGCATTAACAGTTGCTGCGTCCTCGTTGAGGTGAACGTTATAGATGACCTCTACGGTTATCTCATCTGTACCAAGCTTCTTGCTTGCTGCTGTTATTGCAGGAACGATATCGTTAATAGTGATATCAAGTGTACGGTTTGTTGTATTGCTTGCAAGCTGATAATCAGTATCTGCTACTGTTTTACCTGCAACAGTAACAGAGTCAATATTCTCAAAAGTTATACCCTTGTTGTATGTATCGTGGAATGCAACCTTGTAAGCCTTGTATGCTGCGAAATCTTTGTCATCGGGAATAGTTGCGATAAGTTTCATCTGGAAACTCTCGTTGATAGCGTGGTCAGCAGACTCGCCCCAGCCGTTGTTATCACCTGTTGCAGCCTTATCGTCATTATCGTAAACCTGCTTGTCAACAGTAGGAGCAGCAGACTTTACTGCAATTTCCGCACCTTTGCTTGCATCATACTGTGTAAGAATGTAAGATGTTCTTGCATAATCATTGCCGCCTGTAGCGCCTGTTTCGATAATTACATAGTAACCGTCGCTGTCAAGCGGGATTGTTTCCTTTCCAGTGGAAGAATCTTTCACTCCTGTAACAGGAGCAGCAAGCAGTGTTGCGTGTGTTGCAACGAAATCAGCAAAAGCCTTTGCATCGTCAGACTTATCTTGAAATCCGCTGAGCACGTTTGCAACTTCAGCTACTGTGCCGGCAGTTGTAAAATTATCGCCAATCGTTTTATCAGCTTTAAGTGCAGCGAGAAAAGCGTCAAATCCGTTTGCCTTTGCAAAGCTGATATTTGTAAGGTTGTCGCCTTCAACTGTACCGTTGAAAATCTTGTAAGCGCTGTAGTTATGAGTTACGCCGTCCTTTACTTCACCTGTAAAGGAAACTGTATTCTCTGTTGCTGCTGCACTAACGTTCATAGTCATGGGAGCTGCTGCGCAAGCTGCGAGTGTGAGGGCTGCTGCCATTGCAAAAAATCTCTTTGTGTTTTTCATAATAATTCTCCTTATTCATTAATTCTTGGCGATCTCGGTCGGAGCGGAGCTTTTCCGCCCCGACTTTGATCTTTACTGTTGTATCTCATGCGCGTTTCCGCTCGCGGCGGCTTCGGCGCTTGAAAAATAGGACTGTACCGGAGAGTGCCATTATTGCAATTCCGGCTGCGGTATACGGAGCTGTTCCGCTGCCGCCCGTTTCGGGAAGCCCGACTGATTCTGTCGGCTTCTTGGTGTTGGTGATCTCAACCGAGGCATTTCCGCCGCTTGCAGCATTAATGCTGTAGTGCGTCTCGCTGTCTCCGTCTGTCACCTTGTAGCTGTCAACGTAACCTGCCGCGTCAACCTTCTGACCGTTTATCATGTACTCCACAATGGTGTAGTAATACGGTGTATCGGGTGAAGCATAAGCCTTAAGGTCGTTGATGACCTCAGCGAAGTTGTTGTCCTTTGAGAGTGTGATGACAGCTTCATCACTGTTCTCGAACGAGAGGTCGTTTATGGTCATCACTGTCATACCGCTTGTTTTTGCGACAACGACCACGTCATTATCCTCGCTTACCGACTTGATATCGTCGAGTGACTTTGTCGCGGCTGAATAGCTGAGTCCGAGACCGAGTTTGCCCATTCTCGGAACTGCCAGTCTGCGCGGAGCAGATCGCGGTGTTGCAACAGGCTTAACGTAGATTATAAAGCTGAATTCTCCGCTCGGTATAGTTCCAGCTATACCAAAGGTATCATTTTCAACTGCAAATGAATTAGTATTACCTGAAACATCAACTGTTCCTACTCCGTTGTTCCAAACAAATTGACCCCATCTGTTTCCCGGACCCCAAACGTGCATAGTATCATTGCCTGATGAACGCAGTTCATATTTCTGCGGTACCAAATCTTTAAGCACATCATCGGATCTTATACTGTTCATATGCCAGCCCATATACCAACCCGGTGATGTCAGCGAAAACGTTATAGTTCCCGCCGTTGAATCATAAGTATAATTATATACGTTGCTTGAATTATCATCAGCAATAGTACCCGTCACCACATTTCCCGAAGGAGCTGTTGTGGTAGTTGTGGTCGTAGTCGTTGTGGTAGTAGTGGTTGTTGTGGTTGTAGTCGTAGTAGTTGTTGTTGTCGTAGTGGTGGTAATTGCTGCGGTCGTTTCTGCAACTACGCTGACGGTAATGTTTTTCTCCTGTACACCGTCGGAAACCGTTATCTCTGCCGTTCCCGAAGCTATACCGTTGACCGTAACTGTCATGCCGTCCGAGCTGATGAACGCCTCTGCTGTATTTCTGTCCGAGCTTACCGCCTTGACCACCTTTTTATTTGCCTTAATGCTGAGAGTCTGTCCGATCTCAAATTCGGTGCTTTCGGCTGTAACCTCAAGTGTCTTGTTGAGCGCCGTTTCGTCAGGAGTTGTCGAGCGCTTTATCTTAACTTGAATTATGTCATTCTCGTGAGCTGTCAGACCGTCGCCCCATATCTTCTTAACGTCGATAGAAGTTTTCGGACTCTCCCATGTATTGGTCACCACGATCTGCGGAGTCTCCTCGCCCTCTGCAAGAGCTGCAAGCGTTAAGCCGTTGTTCTCATCGGAATACGTCGGCTTCCAGTTTTCAGGCGGATTGACCTCGGTAACACGATATTTTGAACCAACGTCAAGGTCGTTCCAAGTGTACTCCCACTTTCCGTCCTGCGGAAGTGTGATCTCCTTTACATCGACCCACTTGCCCGTGCTCTCTTCCTTTTGGAGCATGAGCTTTACGCTGTCAGGGTGATTTGTCTGACTCCATTCCTTCTTGACGCTGAGCGAGGTCTTTTCGCCCTCCTCATCGCCTGTATTGGTAACGGTGACAGCCATGAGTCCCTGTGCTGCCTGACCGTTGTGCGAGTAGCTTGCCTGCCACTTGTCGGAAGTTGTTACCTCCTTAACGTAGTAGATGTACTCATACTTGAATCCTGCCTTTAGGTTAAGATTCTCGTACTCCGATTCGCTCGGCTCATTCTGGAGACCCGTCAGAGTTGCGCTCCAGTTGTTGCCCTCATTGAGAGTGATCTTATCAACCACTTCGCCGTTTGCCGTAAAGCCCTTGACCTGCTTGTAAGTATCGTCAAGTTTGGGTAAATAATCAACATCAACGGGGACTTCTGAATTTACCGTGAGAGTTTCCTTACCGTAGTACTCACCGATCGCCTCGTAGAATTTGTTTGCCATTGCCTCATAACCCGCGGGATTCGGGTGAATGCCGTCCGCGAGCATGGTGTGCATATCGACTGCGGAATTGATATCAACAAATCTTGTATTTGTATCGTTCAATCCCTCGACCATTGTCTTGAGAGCCGCGTTATATGCGTCAACCTTTGCATTAAGCGCCGTTAAGTCACGCCACGGTCCAATAAGCATATTATCGGTCGTGTTTTCCTTATTGTTCATGTAAGGAATACTTCCGACAAAGAATATTATATTCGGAGCTTTTGCCCTTACCGACTCAATGTACGTCTTGACCTGTGCCGCAAAATCATTCACGTCTGTCAAATCATCACGCAAGACATTATTTGTGCCTATCAGCAGCGTAGCAATATCCGCATAGCTGCCATTGCTGAGCAGTGCGTCCCCGGTTACCAGACCACTGATAAGATAAGAATCATGACCGCTGTTTTTTACGTCTCCCGTTGTTCCAAGCAGATCTTTAAGTGCAATGGGGTAAGTATATGCCGGATCAACATTGTTCATCTGACCATATGTGATCGAGTCACCGATAGCGGCAACCGTTACATTGTTCGGGATCTTATAGCGCTCAGTTGTAAGAGGTCTAAGTTTGCGGTAAAGCTCAAGTTCAACCGGCTTTTTGCTTGAAACCACCTTATCCCACACCTTATTGACTTTCAGCGTCTGTGGTGTCGGCTTCGGGGAATTGGTTACTGTAACAGATGTGCTCTTGCTTCCTGCCGCACGTTCATAGCTTGCAACATAGCCGCTCGGGACCTGCTCAACAGCATAGTAGTTGTATCTCTCGCCTGAGTCCTGGAAATTCTCAAGACCGCTGAGAGTGTATCTCCAACCGTTTGCTTCATTGAGTACGACACCTTCCTTTATGAGTTCTGATGCCGCTATTTCCTCCGCCGTGCCCTCTGAGCTTGCCCAGACTGTCTTTGATCTGTAAATGTTGAACTTTACTTCGTCGTGAGCTGTCAGACCGTCGCTCCATACCTTAGTGACCTCCAAGTCAATAGATGCCGCATAAGGATTCTTATTTGTTATCGTTATCTGACCGCCTGCGCCCGAAAGGTTCTTGTTGTAGTTTACCGAATAGCCGTAGGGGATAGAAGATGTGTCCTCAGTAACGCGGAAATCTGTATATCCTTCGAGAAGTTCGTTAGGGATAGTAACTGCCCACGAATCGTCCTTGGTTATCGTCCAGTTCTGAGTATCGCTGCTCTTCTTAATGACAACCCAGTCGTTGCCCTTTTTACCCTCAAGCTTGAATGAAATTTTGTCAAGCGGCGGGTCAGCCATGACCTTGTTGTCTGCGTCCTTCCATATCTTGGTGACTCTCAGACCCTCGCCGTTGGTGCAGTTCACGGTTCCGTCCTTATTCAGACCGTTACCCGTGTATATTGCGGAATACCTGCCGTTATTTCCGTCCTTATCCACAAATTTTCCCTCAGCATTGCGCGTGTAGGTATTGCCGCCGATCGTATAAGCTTCTTCGACAACATAGTAGTAGATAAGTGAGCCGTCCTTACCGTTCGGAAGATCGTTCCATGCATAGCTGAATGAATTGCTTCCGCCGGCAGATCTAAGAGTTATCGGATTGCCGTTTTTGTCAAGAACGTCATTGTTGTTCTTATCCTTGACAACTATCGTTCCGTCGCTTTTTATCTCCACGCGGCTGATGTCAACGGTGGTATCACTATCGACATTGTAGCTTACGCTTGCCTTGTGCATTTTACTGTTCGGGTCGTCATCGGACGTCGGTATTGCCGGTATGCCCGAAGGTCTTGAACCCACATAGTAGTAAAGCTGGAAGATCGACGACCAGTCCTTCGACTTGTCGGATTCTGAAAGATTCCATGTTTTCTGAACGCCGACGTTTATTTCCGCATTGTTCGGAATGCTCGCCGTACCGCCCTGACTTATGGACATTACCGTTACATCGCCGCCAAGCATCTGCCTGAACGACTCAGCGTCTCCGGTGAATGTGAAGTAAAAGACGAAGTCTTTCATTTCGGGTGAATCAGCGTCTATGGTTATGCTGCTGACGTCCGTGCCCTCTGCCGCAGCCTTTTCCAGAGCCAACTGGTAGGGAGTTTTCTGATAGCCGTCAGGAGCAACTGTCTCTACTATCTTGTAGAGCACTCCGGGCGTGAGATTGAGCGAATGCTTGCCGCCCTTGACTTTAAGGTCTGCGGCGCTTGCCGGAACTGTTCCGTCATCGCCCTCAAAGTCGCCAAGAGTTATCCTGTCAACAGTAGGCTGTTTCTCCAACGGGGTGAAAGCGTTTGCGTACTGCCACTTGCCGTTGACGTACTGTGCAAGCTTAAAGGTCGAATCCAGAGAGTTAATGGTCTGGTCGCCGATATTTACCTTGACAATACTCGGAGCTTCCGTTGCGGAAACTATACCCGAAGAATCCAGCAGTTCGTAGCTGTTTTCACCTGCGCTGCTTTCCTCTGTGGAGTCCGAAGTCTTTACGGAGGCATTGTTCGTGAACGTTACCTTTGTTCCGTCCTCGGGTTTTTCACCAATCTTCGGATTTCCCGGAGTTGAGCTGTTTGTCTTGAATTCGTATGTGTAGTCGATCCTCAGATGCTTTTCATCGGGAACCTGAATGTGAAGTATGTTTTTGACTATTTTCTTAATCTTTTCAGCGGATATGCAGTTGATTTTAACATTAGGTGGGCCACACGAAACAGTTAAACTGGAATTATTCACTCCATCAGGTATTTTAATGGTAAATGTCGCCTTATAATCATTAGCCTTTTCAAATTTAAGTTCGTCAGTGCCAATGAATTCTGACAATTTAAAAAATTTGGTCCCACCAATAGAAACGTTCCATGTCTTGGCATCTAAGGTAACTTCTCTTTCCGCCTGAAGATTAACTCTAATATAATCCCCTGTTGAAACACCCTCTGCATTGAAATGATAATAATGCGGATTCTCTCCACCATTATCAGTAAACGATATTGGTGTAGCTTCTTCAACAGTTTTATTCTCAATATTATACGAGAAGTCTGTTATTTCCCTGACAACGTTGTTTGGGTTAAGGGGTTCAAGTTCAAAAACGCAGATCGAGTTCAGAACCGCGTCAAGCAAGCCCGAACCGTTTGTGTCGTTGTAACCTGTTATCTCGAATTCATCGGTAATATCAAGGAAGTTTTCATTTGAAAGATTATCGCCTCTGCTGTTTACATAAATACTGTATCCTGCACGACCAAAAGCCTTATTGTTACCTTTGTCTGCATCGTACTTCTTGTCGATCACATAATCCTTATCTTCCGGCGAACTGTTCTTGCCGATAGTAAGCGTTGCCTCGCTGCCCGAATCCGAGCCGTTGTGGGCGATCGTATTTTTAAGAGCAAAGCTTCCGCTGTTCTTTATCGCCTCATCTACAATAGATTTCGGCGTTGCAGTATAGTAAATAAAGTAGGTAATTCCCACATCATTAAACTTAAATCTTACTTTCTGCGGGTCATTGTCATATGGATAGGTCAGATAATATGCCCAATTGTTATTCTCTGCAAAAACTCTATTCCATGCATTTATGATCAGGGGATAATCAGTGCTTCTGTAAAGGACTGTATCGGGCGGAAGGGTATCGATACAATCCGCTTTCTTGCCGTTAAGAGTTACTTTCCACGGGAACAGGTAACATTCCTGTGAAACTCCGTTGACCTCTGTTACCACGGTCGGAACATCGGTCAGGCTGTCCACTGTGATCGAATCCGTTTCCGTAAAGTTTTCCTTTATCAACCAGTCGTTATATTCAGGCTTTATCGGAACAAGCGCTGTTTTTTCGATTTTTGCAAGCTTGGTATTGGTTACGGTAATGCTTGAATCGCTGTTGCAGACACCGTTATTTTCGTCATAAGAATACGAAGTGGTGTAGCCTGATATTGTGTCCTCTATCACACGATAGTAGATAGTCTTTCCGTCAGAAGTCTGCTTGGGGAGATTTTTCCACTCCCACTCGGGTGAAGTCTGTGAAGTTACGCCTGCATTTGCGTCAGCCGCAACGCTAACGGGATTTTTCACTCCGTCTGCTTCATAAAGCTTCCATTCGCCGCCGTCAACTCTCTTTTGCAGCGTGAATATAACTTCCAGACCGTCTCTGTCCTGCGGACTGTCCTCTGCCCATGTTTTTGAGGCTGTTATCCTGATGTATTTGTAGTAGTTCTTAACAAGAGATTTTCCTGTGCTGTTTGTACCGTCCTCATCGGGCTTGGTATCGTATCCCTCGGGAATACTTGAGGCAACTTCGCTTGCGCGGTAGTAGCATTTACCGGTCGAGTCCTCCTTAGAAAGACCGTTCCAGCTCTTGTCTGCCTCCCATGTGCTGCCGTTGGTGTTCGTCGGCTTGCTTACCGTTATCTCATTTTCGCCCTTGGGATAGTAATCCGTCCATTCATCTATCCAGCCGCCGCTTTCATTTTTGTGGCGTATCTGGAGTTTCATGGTTACCGAATTGCCTCGGGTAGAGACATCGCCCGAATCGCCGTCCCATGTCTTGACAGGTGTGATATTTATCTTGTCCCACTCGTTTGATACATCACATTCGAGTGTGTAGCTTCCGCTTTCGCTGTTTACGGAGTTTGAGTAGCCGCCATTCAGCTCTATGTAGCCGTCAACGGTAGTTTCTTCTTTAATGCGGTAGTAGATGACCTTGCCGTCTTTGTACTTCGGGAGATCCTTCCACGATGCGTACCAGTCATTTCCCTGATTGAGCGTCAGAGTCTGAACTGTTGTCACATCAGTCCACGTTGAATTGTCCGTGCTCTCCTGCAACCTGACGGTTATCTCTTTTCTGCCGCTTGTGTCGCTTTCATCATTCAGCCATTTCTTGTGCGCCCTGATCTCAACCTGATCGTAGACGTTCGTGAAACCTGCCTGAGCGTTATGCTCGCTGAAAACGTCAGAAGTATCGGGTTTGCGGATATAGCCTGTGAGTTCAGCCTCTTCTACTTTATAATAGTATAAGTTTCCGTTGCCGTCCTCTTTTTCAAGCTCCGAGAAATCGAATGCTGTTTCGCCCGATTTGAGAGTCTTGGTCGCGACCTCAGTCCAATTGACGTTATCGGTCGAACGCAAGAGCCTGAACGTTATGTCCGGTACTTTCGTTCCCTCGGGAACGCCCGACCATGTCTTGTTAACGGAAATACTCATCTTATTATAAGTATTTGTTACATTGAATTTCTTTTCCGTGCCGTCTGCCTGATAGCTCGGATCACTGTAGGAAACCTTGTAACCCTCGGGAACTTCACCGTCCGTATCGCTGCTGTATGAACCGTCATTCGCAGACTTTTCGGTAATTTCAACAACTCTGTAGTAGAGTGGCTTTCCCGTAGCGGGATCTGTGGTGGGAAGATTCCACCAGCTGATCTCTCCGTTTGCTCTCTGGGGATTCGTAATATTGTTTGCCTTTACGGCAGACCAGTTTACATTGTCGGTGCTGTACTGGAGAAGCAGGAACGCGTCAGGGTGAGTGCTCGGAGCGTCCTCCCAGTTTTTGTAAGCCTTGATGTTCTGACTGCCCTGAAGATTTCCGCGGTTAACAATCTGTGATGCGTCAGTGGACGTATCGTCACCGTACTTACCGCTGTTCTTGAAGTTCTTGTGACCGCCGTTTGAAACATCTGATACATCGGCTGTCGAACTGTAGGTTATTGTCTGTGTGCGTGAATCAGTCGGCTTTAAGAATGCAATCGTAAAACCTGTTATTTTTCCGTCTGCACCTTTTGTTTCCTTGATACTGTAATCTGTATCTTTCACAAGAGAGCCGACCTTTATCGCATTGAACTGCTCCTCTGTGAGGTACTGTCCGTCCTGCAATGTATCGGTGAAAGTCTTTGACGAATCGCTGAAATTGCTGAAATCGGTAATTTTTACCTGCCAGTCAAGCGTTATAGTCTCCGACTCAGACGGACTGAGCGTGGGTTTCAGAGTAAGATCTGCATTCGGAGTTTCAGCGGTCTTTGTAAGACTGCTCTTCTCACTGTAGTGGACGCTCGTTGTTTTGTCATCGTCCGGAGTATTGCTGTCATTCGGAGGGTAGACCTTCGCGTTGTTGGTCACGTCCGCGCCGGCACTTCCCTTGAGGTCAGTGCCGTCTGCCGCCTTGCTCGTCTTATAGGTGATGACCACTTTATCGGCATTTGTAAGAAATTCTATCTTACTGCCGTTAATTGTGTAGTCCGTACCGCTGACAAGAGTTCTTCCGTCTCCGTCAACCAGCGTGAGCGACTGTATGTCGTCAGAACTGAACGCGGTATCTTCTACTGTATAGCCTTTCAGCGGGAAATTATGCGGTCGGCTCACTTCAATCTTCCAGTTAATCAGACCGAGTTCTCCGCCGTCCTTTTCATAATCGGGAGCACCGCTCTTTACCACCTTGGCTTTGTAATCGCTCGGCTGTATCTGCGTCTCGGACGAAGTTTCCGCGCGGTCACTTGATTTATCGGGATTTTTGTTTATTATCTGCGCATTGTTTGTGAATTTGCCCTGATTATTCAGCAGCTCATCAGATGTCGGGTAGTAATCATATTCAAATTGAATGTCCTCGGCATCGGGTGACGAATTGAACACATACTTGCCGTTCGCCTTATCCATTGTGCCGTCACATGACGGGTTGACCTTCCAGTTTCTCACATCGCCCTTGAACATTGAGTCATACAACTCGTAGTTGCTGAGGTCAACGAGCTTGCCGGGGTTCTTGATGTTTATTACATAGTGGATCTTTTCTGTTCCGTCATTATCGTACTGCACCGAGCTGTTCTTTGAGCCGGGCTTTATGATATCGTCAAATTTGATAACGAATTCATTGCCTCCGACACTGATAGTCTGATCACCGTCTGCGGTAGCTGCTCTTCCCAAGGTCGCGTCAAATTTGAGTCCACCCTGAAACTGACGATTCTTGCTGTTTCCAAGCATTTCTTCTATATAGCTATCGGTAAACTTAATAACGATAAGTCCGTCCTCAGAAATAGAATAGTAGCCTGCTGGTCCTTTTTGATATTTTTCGTCCCAGATTCTTTTATCTGAGCCATAGAATCCGCCCTTGACAATATCGATATTTGAGGGAAGCTGGTAGTAAATGTACGGCTGAGAAAGGTCAACTCCGCTCATGTTGGCATAGCTCAACTCAATTCTAAATTCAGCTTTCGTGCCATCATTTTTGATTTTATCGGGATTCTCAGGCTCAAACTTGGTTATCATATTTTCCTGTAGCTGAGCCGCTCCGTCGGGAATGGTTTTCTGCTGTGATTCAAAGTACACCCCATTGGTTTCTGCAAATCCGGGAGATATTCCCATGTAAGGCATTATAAATCCTGCACAAACGGAAAGGAAAACCAAAAAAGCAATGATTCGTCTGTGCAGATGATTGTCTTGTATTATCTGCTGTGTTTTCTTCTGACTATTCATTTATATCAATTCTCCCCTTTCAGTTAAATTTGTAAAATTAAATTTTTCCGAATGAATCAATTGGATAGACGCGAAGTAAAACTTTTCCTATAACATTTTCAATTGCGACACAGCCCACGGAAGTCGAGCGGCTGTCTATCGAGACAGAGCGGTGGTCGCCCATGACAAAGATCCTGTTGTCGGGCACCTGATACGGCAGCTCTATATCACACTCGCCGAGTGCAAGCTCGCTGACATAAGGCTCGTCAAGCGGTTCGCCGTTTACGGAGACCACTCCGTCGCCGCTGATATCGATAACATCTCCCGCGACCCCTATCACGCGCTTTATGAGTACCTTATTATTATAATAGAACGCCACAACGTCGCCCTTTTGACACTCTGCAAGCTTATTGCAGATAATGACTTGGTCATTCTGGAGCGTTGGGGTCATGCTTGTACCGGTCACTCTGAGCACGGGCATTATCATGGTCGAGATCATCACGGCGATCGCCGCCACGACTATAAGGGAGGCAACTGTACTTCTCAGCGTAAACGCGAAGCTGTGGCGGTATTTCAGCCTTTTAAGCTCCTGTTCAAGCTGTTCGGCGGTCGGGAGATCCATTTTCTTTTTACTCTCCATCAGCCTCGCCCTCACCGTTCTCTGCTGCCGCAGTCTCATCATCAGGCTCGTCCTTAACGGGAGCCGCCTTTCCGATGAGTCTGTCTATCCGGGATTCGAGCTTTCGGTTCTGTTCGCTAAGCTCATCTATCTCGCGGCGCATATAGTACAGTATCTCGATCAGTTCGCTGCGTCTGAGTTTCCGCAGTTCCTTATCGGTCATATCTTTCCTCCTTAGGTAGAATGACGAAGTGACCGACGCTGCTGCTGAAAGTTGGTGGAAAAGGCTTCGGCGATTCGTCACTATCAACATTTTCTACGACATGAGTATATCACAAAGTGGGCATATTGTCAAGATTACGCAGACCAAATCGGCATTTCAAACAAATAAATTACAAATAATTCGTAAGATTGACAAACTGTTCAACTAATATGATATACTCTGCGTATGATTTCACCGAAAAACTACGTAAATGCGTTATTTCCAAACATTACCAAATCTATGCGCATACGCAAAACGGCTCTGCACTTTCATGCAGAGCCGTTTTCAATCAGATGTCGATCTGGTCTATTACATTTTTAAGAGCCTTTGCGCTGTCCTGAAGCTTCTGAACCTCTTCATCGGTAAGTGCGGGATTGACTTCCTGTTCAATACCGTGTCTGCCGACAACTGCGGGAAGGCTGAGACAGACATCGTTGATACCGTATCTGCTTCCGTCCTGAAGTGTGGAAACCGTCATAATTGTA
>ERZ1034678.1270-NODE-1270-length-12898-cov-18.102935_pt1 | contig 12898 bp, 12 predicted proteins | sample MGYA00520640_ERZ1034678 | MGnify/ENA primary metagenome ERZ1034678 (study PRJEB33766, sample SAMN09781767) | gut metagenome | biome: gut microbiome | host: Homo sapiens | place: Madagascar | study: EMG produced TPA metagenomics assembly of the PRJNA485056 data...
GAAGCCGTTTTTGCAAACAGAAAGCAAACGGTTCAATGACTTTGACGCTTTGTGGAATTGTGAAATGCTCTTTCTCTTGCCAACAGTATATCAGACGGCTCATGTCTTTGGAATAGAGCACGCCATCTTTAAGCAATATGTAATCGGATTGGTTGTCTATCTCTGAAATTTGTACCTTGAAGCATACCGTCAGCCTCGCACAAACAAACGGACGTTGTTCATACGTTGCAAACGGACTCTCATATTGCATCTCTATTCGAAGAGACTTAGGCAGATGTAGTACTCCGATGTTACTATACTTCTTACACAACAATTCATCTTGTTGCATTGTAACCATTTTCTCCATATCACAAACTATTAAGTTATCGAAAATCTTCTCTTTCTCTATCAAGATTTTTTGCATTGTATTGGCGATAAAGGTCAAACATAAATGGGTTTGCCCAGCTTATACTTTCCCTAATTTCTTAATCTGTCATTAGCGTCAGTCCCTTGAAATAAACCAATTTCAAAATTAGTTTGATCGTTTCAACAGACGTGTTTCGGTCGTATTTGAGTACTTACACATTATTTCTCGAATGACAAATATTCTGCCGCCACATAATCAGTAAGCCATACTCCATTTCTTGACAAATAGAACTTTGCACCATCATTGAACATTCTCTGAGAGTCAATTTTAAAGACTACTGGTACGCCGTGTCGTTTCCCTACATTAATAGCTGTTTCGATTGTTGATGACAGATGTACATGTATTCTGCTCTGTGGTTTTAATCCATCTTTTAAAATATCATCTACAAAGTGTTCTGCTGTTCCGTGATATAGAACAGATGGTGGAACACATTCATCTAACTCCACATCCACATGTATCGAATGCCCTTGTCGTGCTCGTATATATTGCATATCAGAAGAGAACTCGTATCTCTGCTTATTATTCGTATTGACAATATCTTGTAACACTTCAAGAGTAAAACCGTGATTACATATCAAGTCTGACACTTTTCGCCACCCATTAGTGCCGAACTCGTACTTTCTATCATGGCGAAGCAAATATGCCAATTGTTTGCTCTTGTTTGTCAAATTCATGATTCTCTAATTATTTGTTTGGTAAATTTGAGTTTCAATGTATTAATCCGTGTCGGACGCAACTTCTAAGTTTATTATTTGTTTATGAAATATAGAGTATGGAAGTAACTACATCCTATCAAAAAGCCTCCAATCTTTCGAACTCCTTCTTCAGAGGTTCTTGTGTCCTCATAATAACGACTTTTAGGACCATTTGATTCGCATGAGCAATAAATAACACTCAAAAGGATTATAAGTAAAGCACACTTTTTCATCGTAGTTTCTTTTTATTGTTAGACAATCTGTTTTTATAAATAGTAGTAATATCCCATACCTATGTAGATATACTGAGTTCTACCATAGAAGTTTCTTCCTGTTTGAACTATATAATCAACATTGTTCAATCGTACTTTCCACACTCCTTCTTTATCTTTATACAACGTGGCGTATCGGGTGACTATATTCCAACAACCATTGTAATATGAGTAAATAGGAACTGTAGAACTATTGCTGGTGTTGCGTCCCCTAAATGAGGTGGTATTTTGAACAGGAACAGACACATAACCATAACCTCTACATGCTTGACAAGCTACAGCCCCATACATAGTCATCCATCCTCCAGCTCCTCTACAGTTGTTACAAACAACATTCTGATAATTTTGAGCGTTTACTGATGTAATGGCGCAAACGAAAAGAATCAAAGTACAAATAATAGACTTCATATCTCAATACCCTAATCCGTGCCGGGCACAACCTCTAAGTTTGTTATTTGTCTATTTATGATATATAGAGTACCGAAGTAACCATTTACTATCAGAAAATAATTATTTTTTCTGCGTGGAAAGTAAAAAGCAGAAGACCATAGAATACAAACTACATGACCTTCTGCTCCCTTATACTTTCAGAATAATCCTGCTGATTGATTATCTTTTCAAAGTGAACTTCTTTACAACCTTACCTTTTTTGTCAATAGAACCATAAAGATTGATTTCTTCATCATCTGTCATGCCAAATCCATCTTCATCACGATAGTACATACCATCAGGGTTAAGCTGCCATTCCACTTCTGCCACGCCATTCTTATATTGATATACATGACCAGGGAAATGAAATGAATGCGCTTTTGCTCTTTCAAAAGCATCTTGTGGAAGCCCTTTCAGACTATCCCAGTCAATATCTTCATCTGTCACAATTTGCAGTACCTCATCAATAGACATGAATTCGTATGCGCATCTTGCCTCTTTGTCCATCAAGTAACGTGGTTTCCAATACCGCCCAATCACCTGAGTCACTAATTCCATATCTTCCCCCAAATCATTTTGTACAAGTGGTAGACCTTGATATTGTGATAAACATAATTCCCTATATAGTTTTTCCTCTTCTGACATATCTATATCATTTGACTTTCCCTCTTCATACACCAAATCCCATGGATTATCATTACAGATTACTAGCCCCTCCATCTTACCTTGTACAAAATCATTTTCATCTGTATCATCTTTATTCTTAGCCTTAGCAAGATATCGGAGTTTTCTTATCAAATCACGTTCTTCTTCATTCGCAATATCATAAGCAATTTGAATGTAACTGTCAAAAGATTTTCGAATCGCTTCGGTTGCTTGCTCCAATATTTCATCATTACCTTTCTTGGCAATAATGTTCATCGCACAGGCCATAAGCCGTCCAGCAAATCGTGAGTTACTTAGGTTGGGGGCATCACCTAAAACTTCGTTATATCCATCTTTCAGTTTGATTGACACATTATTTCCACCTGTAGATTTTGCGTGCATATTCATCTTTGCTTCTTCGTATGACTCATATCCGAATATAGCGGCAGCCAACGATTCGAAGTTTTTGTCATCGAGAATATCGACCGAACGAATCATTAAGTTTCGAATCTCATCTGAAGTGTTGTCTGACAACTCTTCAAATTCTTTCACTGTGGCCACAATAATATTATAACCGTCTTCTTTTTCTGACAAATAAACCTGTGCCTCAGGCAAAACACCAGCAGCTTCTTTACCAATTCTTTTAACCTCGTAGTTAGCAGCAAATGCTACATTAGCATCTACTGGTATAAGGAAAGGAACATACACAAGCAGGCTGTTACCTTCCATACGGGTTAATGCAACATTGAACACACAATGTTTGCCTTCTACTACAGTAGCAAACTTATTTCCCTCTTGATTGGGTACTATACCTGCCGAAGAAAACATCTTTACGATACATTCTTCAAGAGTAAGTTTCTTTTGGGTTCCTTTACCTTTATTTTTGAAAAAATCGAATAATCCCATAATAATTACTTTTTTGTTTGTATCTGTTTATGGAAAATAGAGTCAAGAAGTAACCTTTTGTTGACTACAATTAGGCTTGCGGCATCCCCGATTCTTTATTGGAATCCAATTCTTCTTCTCTTTCCTTCTATTTGCTTTTGTTCAAATTTATCCTTTATACGCAGCTCTTCTATCACCGCCTTGCTGACGCTTGGTGGTGTTGTCCGAACAGCTTCTATAAGAAGTTGGGTAGAGATATTACAATGGTTACGAAATGCTAGTCTCGCGGCAACATCCACAAGCAATTTGACATCTGCTGCCACTCTTCCTTGTAAGTGTTTGGCGACTTCCTTGATATTTATGCTGTCCGTTTTTCGCTTGCTCAATTGTATTTCCAATAACTTTTCTATGGTTTGCATATCAGGCACTCCAATATAATATTTTCGTTCCAATCGTCCAGCTCTCAATGCAGCTTCATCAATCTCCTCAGGCATATTTGTTGCAGCAATCACAAATACGCCAGCATCACCACAGTTGTTGATTTGGCACAAGAACTCATTGATCTCACCCGACTCACTTGCATTCTGCTGTTTGGTTCTCGTCCTCAGCAAAGCATCCACCTCGTCAAGAAAGAGTAGTGTCGGTGACTTTTCTCTTGCTTCTTCAAACAACCTTGCAATTTTCTCCTGTCCACCATGAATGTAAGGTGAAGCAACATCTGAGCATTTCACATACATGAAATGACACTGCATTTCTTCGGCGCATTTCTCGGCAAAGAAAGTCTTTCCGCATCCAGGAGGCCCATACAGCAATATGCCATTGGGAATGGTAATTCCAAGTTCCTTGGCTCGTTCGGAATCGTTCAACACGTCGATAATGTCATAACGAATTTCCTCCTTCAAATCATCCATTCCTGCGATATCAGCGAATCCATTGCCATTACGAATGTTCCGCTTGATTTTATTGCCATCTGCAGAAGAAGGCAATAGCTTTGACAAGGCGGTCCTTAATTCATCAAGTGACTGGTAGCGGCTTTCTGGTTTATATTCGACAGCTTTACCAATGACGGTAATCATTTCATTGGATGGATTGACTCCTGTCAAAGATGGAACCAACAATGGTTTACGCTTCATTTTCAACAACACTAATGTTTTCATCGTCTCATCAAGCATATCTACATTTATTGCCCAAGGTTCTATACCAAACAGCATTTCATACATCATTGCTCCGATGGCATACACCTCACTAGCCTCGGTAAACTTGCCATGGAAATATTCAGGAGCTTGGCAGACATTCTCATTGGTACATTGTGGAGGATCAGGTTCCGACAATTTCTCTCCAATAGAATTATCAATCATGACAATATTATTGGATTCTATTTTGGAAGTACACGCAAAATTGCTTGCCACTATGTTTATATACCCCAACTTTCCATTCTCCTTGTGAAGGCCATCAAGCAACGATATGATAGCCAAAGCAGACAATAAGGTCTATATTTCTGGAAGCTTATTTTAAGCACAGAACCAATAGGCGTAAAATAGCAGAGATTGCAAAAGACCATTTTATCAAACCAAGAAACATGCACAAGATTTCTCTCCATGCCATTCTTTCCCCTCCCAAGATTCTATATCCTCCATTTTCTTTGATAACACGGCAACAACCTAAAGGTAATATAGGTATGAAGAATAAGCAAAACACATGATAAGTGACATAAGTTTTATAATCACCAACCAAAGCCTCTCGGTACTTACCATAGAAAGAGAAGCCTATTCCATTTATTCGCATTAGCGAAAGTCCTTTTCCATCATTGCCATTTAGGGAATATTGCATATTTCTTTCCCAAGTTTTATTCAGATGTTTGTGAAACTTGTTATAAACAACAAATAGCCCTAAGGTTGTAATCCACAAAAAAATGACTATGTAAGTTTCTGCCATATTATTTTCCCTATATTCGTGTCGGGCGCAACTTTTAGTTTTGTTATTGATTTGCCCTTACTGTTCTTTTCAAGAATCTAACCGCAAAGTCTAATGACTTGATGATGTGTGGTACTATGTCCTTGGCAGATTCTATGTCTGTAATTTTGTGGTCGTAATCCAAAGACACTTTAGCATCATCTTTTTCAGACAAAAGAGCCTTGATGAACTTCACATTTCTATTCGTCTCATTCACGGCTTCCTTTAGCAACTCCTTGTCATTTGACAGAAGTCCTGCCACAAAAGGAATACAGAAACGAATCATGGATTCATCTTTACCAACCACATAAATATATACTTGTTCTTTGTACTTAAAATGCCAACCTAAAGAAGGCATCAGTATTGTTTGACCACACAATCGGCGAATCTCATTTACAATTTCTTCCTGCTTCATATTCACAATAGTTTTTTTGCTATTTATGATAGGAGAGGGAGAAAAGTAACCATTTCCATCAGTCCAACATTACAAATGCAGCCCAATGGAATGGATCGGGATGCTTCTTTCTGATGATTTCTTTGGCTTCCTCGAAAGCCTTGCGCTTGTTCCATGCATTATGGGTGTCCGCAAGCCGTTCATAGAATGTGGTCATAAACTCGGAAGTTATTTTATCGCTCACACTCCACAAGGACATGACGATTGTTCCAACTCCTGCTTTTTTGAAGGCACGCTGCAAACCAAACACTCCTTCTGCTGTCACTTTACCTTGTCCGGTCTTACATGCTGAAAGAACCATTAATTCTGTTCCCTTGAAATCAAGATTTGCTATGTCTTTAGCTGTCAACACACCACCAAGTACGCCATCAGAATACTTCTTGCCTAACCAGGCAGCATTGCCTCCTGCAAATACTAATCCAGATAAAGACATTGCATCGGTATAACCACTAAGATAATCGTTGTCTTTTGCCTCATCAGGAGTATAATAGAAGCCATGCGTAGCTATATGTACTATGGATGAGGATTTACCACTTAAAGCCACAAAAGACTCTGCATTTCCCTTAGAACCGGAATAGACTTTTACAGCAAACCCATTGTCCTCCAATATTTTTTCTATCTTCTTAACTTCATCTTTCGTATTGCGCAAATCCTTAAAGCCAGACTTTCCATACTCAGAACGCACCAGCGCTGCCAAATCAGATTTTTCATACGCCTTACTTTCTTCTTCCATCTTTTGTGGAGCCAAACTATATTGCAATCCTCCATAAAGCGTAGCAGTTCTATTGTTTTTACTAGAATGATGAGCCTTCACAATTTCTCTTGCGGAAGTCAATCTTACAAAATCATAATGCTGCCCTAATGTCGTTCCATCTGAAAGAGGAAGAGCTTCTAATGCTATGCTATGCATAATGCCTGATGGAATATAATACACAGTACTTCCTTCAGTAATATTTGCTCCGATTGATTTCCAAATTAAATTAAAAGCCCCATCCTGCAATTGCTCATAATTGTAGAGTGTAAAACTTTGCATACCATCTAAAAGGGAATCAAGTTGCTGCTGGTCGAAACACTTTACTAAAAGCGGATGTCTCTTACTCTTGTCATATATATATGCTACATATTGGCGGACGGAATCTTCTGTTTGATAATCAGAAAAGTCTATCACAACTTCATTATCAGCCAGACAATTCCTAACCTTTTCATAGTTTATGTCAAGATATGTCTCATATTCGTTGTAACTTTGGCATTTGTAGCTAAGCCGTTGTTCCAACTCTCTTTGGCGAATCGTCAAGCTATCTATTTCAAGCTTATTGTATTCATAGTTGCTTCTCAATGCAAGAAGTCTATTGTTTATAGCCAAGAGATTACGATAATTGGCAATGTCATCATCAGTTCCTTCATTGCGGATAATATCAACTACCGATTTCTCTGTTTCAAGCAGCAAGGACTTTGAGAACAATAAAGCATTATAACAAATTTCTGTTAATTCACTATTGAGATTTCCGCATTTTATGGCAAATGTGGCCATACCACTAAGGTTATTCAGCGTTTCCATCCAGAACTGTTCTCTTTGTGTCGGAGTCGAATATCGCCAAAGTTGTTTCATACTATAAAGAAATTGAGTCATAGAAATACGAAACAGACTGTCTGCCTTATTTACATTTCCACGAGCTCCTTCGATATTGGCTAATGAGAATACAGTCTGATAATAAGTACCTGACGTATCTCCAAATTTATTCCTGCAAGCCTCTACATATTCACTATACGTTGCAAAAGCATCATCATAACGTTTAAGCATGAAATAGGCTTCAGACTTACACTGTAAACTTGCAAATTTTGATGGTGAATCTTCAGTTCTTTTATCAGCGAGAGTATTCAATGCTTTATCAAAATACTCTATTGCTTTTTCGTATTTCTCAAAATTGGCATAACAACTGCCTTTTATATTGTAAAAGTTAGCTATCACTTCCTTGTCTTGATAGGAATGACCAACACCACGTTCCAAACTATCCAGACAAGCAAAGGCTTTCGTACTATCCTTGTCTAAGGCATAGAGTGTACATAAGTTACTGTATGCCTGGTACTGCTGGTCACTATTCCTGCCGTTCAATATTTTAGTTTGATCTATATAATTCTTAGCGAATCTGATAGCAGTTTTGTATTGCTTTTGCTGTTGTTTCAAATTCATCATACAACTATAGTAATTGAACTTTGCCTGTTCTCTGTCAGAAAAAGACAAATCCTGCATCACATCCCAACATTGCTGCAATTGCGTCTCAACCATAGCAAACTCCTTTCGTGCCAAATACTCATTTGACCAATATAAATGATATATGGTCTTCAGTTTGGCCGAACTGGATACATGATACAGAGAGTCCAACGCTTTCAGATACTGATTATACCCAATTATGTCGCCTACAGTTCGATATAAGGCTAGTAAGTCAACCATAATTTTGGATTGAAAGAAATCCTCATTGGCTTCTGTTGCTATTTGCAAAGCATCTTTATAATGTTCGTTGGCTTTTTCCCATTCACCCAATCCTGCTTTCAAAGCTCCCATAGCTTCTGTTGCTTGTATTTGAAACTCCACATCTCCAAGATTACGATACCCCTCTTGGGCTTTTTGCAAATGTTCGTATGCAAGATTAAATTTGCCTGCGTTAATATCCAAAGAACCTTGAGCCATCCAATAATTAGGGCTTCCAAATCTATACGGATTTGTCTGCGCCCCTATACTACAGGTGGATAAAAGCCAAATAAATACAATTGTTATATAACGTTTATAGTTCTTCATTCTACCTTCAGGTTCATTCATGTAGTAACGTAACGGTATCTTTTGATATTGAATCATTAGCAATGCTATCAGTTGGCGCAGTCATGTCAAAGACATCATTTTCACCGCCACGCACATTGTCTGTAGGGGAGTTTTCTACAAACAGCGGATTGATGGCAAAGAAGCCAACAACCAATACAGCAGCAATACCAGAGAACCATACCAGTTTCTTTCTGAAGTTAGACTTATGTCCTACTATTTTTATATCTTCAGTTTGCCTATACTCAGAACAAGAACAAGCCCTCATTCGCTTTTCATCCTGTGTCTCATTTTCCTTCAGGAATTCAGCCATGGCTTTCAGTTTATCACCACGGCTTTTCAAAGCCTCCTTTATGTTCTTCGTAAACTCATACTGCTCCTTTTTCTCTGTATCCTCTTCTAGCTCTTTCAGAAATTGAGCCTTGGCTTCCTCCGACATGGTGTCTCCATGAAGCAGGTATTCATCTATTCTATCTTGAAAATTATTATCCATATCCGTCTCCCTTTTATGAATTCAAATAATTGTGATAAATGTTTTTTGCCGAAGTGCGCAGTGATTCCATACACTTGTGCTTTTTGGTTTTGAGCGCATTCTTTGAGTCAATTGTCGGAATCTCCAACAGAATTGTATCCAAGTCCTTCTCCTCATAGTAGAACTTGCTCAATATCTCGCGGCATCGCTCCGACATATGCGATATAACATCAGCAATGATGTCGAGCATCTTGTTGTCTTCCGAGTCATACAGCATATTGATGTACTGCTGCGCATCAAATCTTTCGTTTTTGGTTTTTCCTCCATTTTCCGTTTCAAGATCAACGTATGGCGGATGCTCTCTTCCCCATTCCAGATACTTGATGCGAGCGATACCCATAAAATAGGTAAGGATACTGCCGCTCAGCGGTTCATTGTTCTTGCCCATCACCCTACCTTCGCTTACATAAATCTTTCTGCGTTCTATGTTTTCCCACATCGCAACGAATGTGTTTTGGAATATCTCCTTAGCAGCTTGCTCATTAGCGAAGAATACGCCACGATAGTTTGCCCAAAAGTATTGTGAGCAATAAGCATACAGTTCCGACTGTATCTTCCTGTTTTTATCGTACATTCCGGCAACAAGTCGGGCTTCCTTCTCCTGTTGCGATGCACGCATTTGTATTGTCTTTGCCATTTTATCTACTCAGTATGTCTGTTATATTGTATTTATTGATGTCTTCACCTGTCATTTCAGGCTGTTGTGGTCTGCTACTGGTATTGCGGTTCACGAACTTTCTGATTCGTCTCATAAACTCGTCGTTGTTTACTTTATCACTATTCTTCAGTTCTTTCCACAATGCGTATGTCAGTTTACCAACAGCAGGACTTTTCATTTCAACATTCACTTGGTCGCTTCTGCAAGCACTGATGGTGATCCATCGTTCAGTCAATGGCTTTGCCTTAGCATTAATGACATTCTCTTTGCCATTGTCACCCATGAAAAACGATTTAATCGCCTCAAAGGTTTCATATAAGCCGCGACCATTTTGGCTGTCAACCACTAACGTATCTTCCACACCTCGTACTATTTCATCATCTTCTCCACGAGTGCCATCACCACTATGGCAAGCGTCTATTACCACCAGTAGTTTCCCTTTCGCACCTATCTTTTTACGAATAGCATTGAGATACACATTCAGTTCATCGTCCGTCAAGTGCTTTTCACCATGATAAGTTGCGCTTGCTTTCCTACAAGCATCATACGGAATCCAACATTCATCCAGTCCGTCCTTCTCATCGTTATGTATATCCGTCATCTGTTGTCCATGCCCAGAATAATGGATATATACCACATCTCCTTGCTTACAAGATGCTGTCATTTTCCGGAATGCCCCAATGATACCAGTCTTTGTAGCCTGCCGATTCACCAATGTCGTTACCGACTTGAATCCTGCGCTTTTCAACATTCCTTGCATAAGTGGCACATCCTTGTCTCCATTGATTTTGTTCCAAGCCTTATCCTGCTGTTCTCCTAACCCTATAACCAAAGCTCTCTTTGTCTGTGCATGTAACTGCACAGGCAAAGAGAGCAATAGGAGAAGGTATGTTATGTATTTTGTTTTCATCCTATATTTATATGTATGGGGTATTTCTCAAAGTATCTTTAGTAACTACTTGCACATTTATCTTAATACACCTATTCAAATCTCATTCTCTTTCACCGGTTCCTTGGCAAGTTCCACATTGATAACTACCATTTCCGCTACATGGCATACAAGTTGACATAAACATTCCATAGCCAACAGTTCCCATACCAGAACACCAGGTACAAGAAATTTTGCCGGAACCATGACAAACATTGCACTTACCGCCTTGTTCTACTCCAATAGTCCAAGATTGATTATCTTCATATACCCTTACTTGTCCTGTGCGATAATCGTCAGAATTACTGCTTACATGGACTATCAAATCACCACTATCAGAAAAAGTTGTTTGAATAAAGTCTGAACTTTCTGCACTAAGTTCACAGCCATCAGTCTCAAAACCCACCGTTTGACTTCCACCTGATTTTCCAAATTTTAAATTGCTCTTTGAACCACGAACAAGCGTTGCAACAGCAGACTGCACAATAGCCACTTGTGCCAATAATTTTCCACTCTGTATAGTAATAGTCCCCTCTCGTCTATTTCCAGTTTGGTTTTTATCAACAGCAATATTAAAGCTATTCTCATTTTCATCTACGCTAATCCAATCTGGAACATGGTTAATTGTCCATACATAACCATCATAATCAACATCAACCTTAATCTTTCCTCCACCTTTGGACGCAACTAATTGATTAGGTTCCACACGTAGATAAGTTGCAGCATTGTTGACATAATGCACCAATCCTACAAATGCAACAACCAACACGACAACACCTATGATTATCTTTTTTAAGCAACCACCTTTTCTTGACTTTTTTCTGTCTGTTTCTATTGTTCTATTGGATGAGGTACAAGTTTGGGATACAGAAACTTGGTTACTAACTTTATTTAATGCAACTCCACAATCCGTACAGAAATTCATGGAGTCATCATATTTCTTATGACATTTTGGACATTCTTTCATCGTTTGTATATCTGTTCTTATTCGTTTTTAATTTTATTTACTTCTGCCAATCCCATATTTATGAGTATCAGTACAATAACCCATACAATGACGGTCAAAGCGACAGGTACCATGTAAAAATCAACACCTATTGAAGAAAGAGGAGAATCCCACGTTCCATGCAAGACAACAGGAATAAAGAATAGCCTCAAAAACTTACTATCAGTAAACAAAGATGTATCTATCTTTCCTTTTGCCTTGGCTGCGATAACAAGAGCAGCACCTGAAATAGCTGCCCATGTAACATGCCCACCAGGAGCTAGGAATCCTCTGAGAAATATACTCTGATTAATTGCATCCATCATTACAGATGCATCAAGTTGTTGACCATAAGCTGCATAATATCCTGAGTTCTGAAAAAACAGGATAACAGGTTGCAAGGCATAGCCAGCCGATTCAAATGCTGCAAAACCAGCCCCAACACTTGCACCAATGAGCAAACCGCTCAAAACACTCAATTTTCCAAGTCTCCTAAGAAACCAATAGACAATAACAACTTTTCCGATTTCCTCGACAACTCCTGTCAAGAAAGCTCCAAAGAAGTCCAATTCATGTGAACCAACAATTGAGAATAGAAACAAGGTCATTACCAAAGATGCACACCCACCCACAAGAAATGTCTGAATAACTTTATACAAACTCACATTCTTCCAAGCGTTCACCTCCAAGAAGAGTATCATAGTAGAAAATGGAACTGTAAATGCACCAACCACTATCATTCCTGGTAAAGCATTCGGATTGCCAAACATATCACAACAAACCCATAACAAGGCAAAGGCGATGCCAAACATCAGAAATACTCGACTATACAGCCAAGGATGTGGCCAATCCTTGGATACTTCATATGTTGATGGGGTTGTACTATGCGTACCACAAATAAAAATATCCTCAGCTTCTTCAACAGAATGTTTCTTGAAGACATCTGTAAATAGTACCTTCCAGTTCAAGTCGGCAGGTCGATCGTTTCCTACGTAATCGTTCAGAGAGTCAACCCAAGACTTCCCCTTTTGTGAAGCCTTATATCTATTTCGTCGGTTAGATTCATTCGTGGCATTTTGACTTTGACCAATACCGATAGGTCTTCCGCAGTTACCACAAAAAATAGCCCCATCTTGATTGTGATGTCCACAATAATTACAACATCTCATAACTATTTTTGTATTTGATTTCATTAGTGTCCAATAAAAATTGGACACGTTAATTAATTAATCAAATAGTCC
>ERZ1034678.1275-NODE-1275-length-12872-cov-36.820551_pt1 | contig 12872 bp, 9 predicted proteins | sample MGYA00520640_ERZ1034678 | MGnify/ENA primary metagenome ERZ1034678 (study PRJEB33766, sample SAMN09781767) | gut metagenome | biome: gut microbiome | host: Homo sapiens | place: Madagascar | study: EMG produced TPA metagenomics assembly of the PRJNA485056 data...
GTGGTTCCTTTTTTATCTCGTGGGCATGTGATTAAAAATTCTCATCTTAATTTCAGCTTTTGAAAGTATTGATAATCAGATAGCTGAATATAGAAGATGAAACATGGAACATAAAAATAGCAAAGGTAAAATATACGTAAGCTAAAAGTGCCTATTCAGGGCATTATGAAACGTTTTGTAGAGTTCTGTAAACTGCAATTTGTCTGCCTAATTGGGGGCGCGTCCTCACGTCCCCGCGTCGGCATTTGTAAGTCAAGGCTCGATGCCTTGACTTGCAACCAAAGAAGATTTGCTGAAGCAGATACATCGGGCTGAGATAAAACTGAAAGGTATCTCCACGATGATAGCCAACCTGCATACTCGTAAAGAGGAGGTACAAGAACAGATAGACCTTATAGCCCGACAGTTCGGGCAAGACGGTGTTGATAATGCAGACTTGGCAATGTAAATGTCAAAACTACGCAAAGAGATGGAAAGTATAGACGAAAAACTTGCTCTCCGCCAAAAGATGCTTGACGATGCCAACTCTACTATTACAGAAGCCAAGCAGAGGCTTGCAGAAATGAAATACGAGCACAGCAGAATGCAAGAAGTCCTTGGTGAAGACCGGGACTTGCACTCAATTCAACTTCAAAGAAATATGCTTGCCACTTTCAACAGTATGCTCGTTTCTTCCTTAGAGCCTCTTACCTCTACGCTCACCGACCGTCAGCAGGAAATTCTAAATGAGTCTGGCTATACAGACTTGACTCGAAACTGCAACCAAATCATCAACTGCGCCATGCTTCTTTCGCTTGGCTATATCAGTGAGGCTACAACCTATGCAGAGTCGTGTGGCGGTAGCGGTTCGCCAGACTCTGGTTGGGGACGTGACAAAGATGAGAATAATGAGCAGTGGTGGCGAAGGTGCATCGCCGTGTCGGCTGCGATGATGCGACCTGCGAAGTATAGGGTGCGACGTGGACGGTAAATAATGAGCCCAAATGTTCAATGGTATTTCCCATTCATTGAACATTTGGCTCAAAATACAATTATTTTGATAACACTTTCCAATATCCACTCTTGAAACTGCCGACACGTTCTAAATAGCCAGTCTTTTTGAGAAATGCTATTTCACGCTTGGCGGTGGCATCCGACAATCCTGTTTTCTCACAAAGCCTTTCTCTGCTTAGATTCTTTTCTTCTGAGAACATCCGCAAAATCATCTTCTGCCTCTCGGTCAAGTTTATTGGGTCATTTATTGGGTCATTTATTGGGTCATTTATTGGGTCATTCGATGAACTATATGAAACATCGTTTTGAATATGTAATGTCAATTTTACTTGCATAAGTTCAGGCTGTTCCTGTAACTCAGGCTTTATCCAATGCTTTTCATTCCATGCGTTTAGAATGAGTGGAAAACCCGAGCCAAGGTTCTCGCCAAAGCCTATCATGCGGAACATATTCTGCATACGCTGATTACGTGCCTTTGACTCGCCACCTTTGTAAATCTGCTCAATAGGCAGTTTCAGAAGTCCTGGATTGGTCAGAACAAAACAATCGTCATACTTTTCAACTTTCAGCACTCCATTCACCATAAAATCGGAATGAATAACCATATTTGTAACGGCTTCACGCACAGCTTTGGCTTGAAGCGTATCGTCTTTGCGCACTACACCATCCATACTGAAAGGGTGAGGCAAATCACGTGTCAGTTTCGGAATGACCATGCGAATAAAGTTGAACAGGTTGTTTTCCCAAGTCCCATCGTATGTCAATCGGTCGCTATAGCGTTGGTCGCCTATCAAATTGGATTTATCAATGTAGTCCATTCGCAGATTGTCGAAACGCTCACGGACTGGCAATCCTTTGCCAAACATTAAAAGTCCAGCCATAGTCAGTCCTTCTTTTCCTGTCCTTCGGTCTCGTGTATAACCTCCAAAGTTCGTTAGAAACTCCTTATGTTCTGCCGAGTTCCATTGATGCTCTGGATGCAAGTTCTGAAACATCTGACGGAAGCGTTCCAATGTTGGGATGTCAATGTCGTCCATTGTATAGTATTCCAACAACAATCCATCATTGCCAGCTTCATTGGCATCACGGAGCATCATTTTCAACTCTTGCTCCGTACAATGATAGTCGCCTTCATGGTTGCGTTTGAAAGTTCCTCTTGACAGATTGTTGTTGATATATACAGGACGGACTGTATAATCGGCACGAGGTACGTTGATGGCAATGATTTCCTTACCATCAAAATCTATTGTCTGTATATCGTCATCATGCAAAAGATTTACATTCACTTTCTCTTTGCTGTTGACAATATTCCACAAGTCCTTGCGAATTTTGTCTGCATCCTCCACACCAACGATTTCAAACCGCTTGGTATTGTTTTGCTCGTCCATGTGCTCTACCACACCCAACAGAATGGTTCCACCGTATGTGTTGGCAAAAGCGGAATAAGTGTCCCAAAGCGAATTTGGCACACCCTTCGTAGCTTTCTTACATTCGAGCGTAACACGCTCACCTTCAGATAAAAGATCATATATATCTTGCATTGCTCTTTTAGTTTATCTGTCTACTCTGTTTTATCATATTTGAAACAGCCAAGTTCAAATCTTGATTACTTTTATTATTACTCCAAATTTTCCAAAAAGCAATTGTTTGACTTGAAGGAATGATTGTTGGTTTGTCTAATTTTATTCTTGATGGAAGTAATATAGAATCTCCCACAACGATAGCTTCTCCTATATCTAATATAGACAAATTATCAGCAATGTTTCCCAGATTATCAGGTAATAATCTTTTTATAACATTCTGGTCTTCTACATTTGTTAGACGTAAACTGATGAAATTATTACATTGACTTAATACCGTTCTATTAACTTCTGAAGGTCGTTGGCTTATAATAACCAATCCTACACCATATTTGCGCCCTTCTTTTGCGACTCTTTCAAAACTTTTCAATCCTATTTCTGCTACAGAATCATGAGTTTCGTTGTTTTGCACATATAAATGTGCCTCATCACATAATAGGGCTATAGGGTGTCTACTGTTCTTATCGCACCATTGTTGTATAGTAAATATAATTCTCACAACAAGTCCAATAACTAATGGAAGAACGTCAGATGGTACTTCTGAGAAGTCTATAACCTTTATTCGATTTGATTTTTTTTCTTCTCGTTCTCCCATTATGCATTGGCAAAATGTTTTTAGCCAAGATAAACTTAATTCATCCTCTGTTATATGAAACATAAACCCCATACGTTTATCATCTAATTTGTTTTGTAACCGCTGATTAAAACGAGTTAATTTTCCATTATAGGGTCCTGCTTTTTCAGTGTTACTTTTTGCGCCTGGCACTTTTTCTTCATCCAGTCGTTGTAACTCTTTTAGAACTTCTTTTAAATCATAAGGAACAGGGCTATCTAATGTTATAGAATCTGCATAATCTGTATTTTTTGTATATTCATCTTTGCCTTTTAGTATCTCACGAGAGAGAACCATCGCCTGATTAGGGGCGTTCTGGTCGCTTCTATCTAACATTAAGGCTTGCATCTCTTCATATGTTAGAAGCCAATATGGAAGCATTAAAATGTTTCTATTAAGTTTATCTTTTATATCCAAATCAGAAGGTGTTGCTATCTTATAATGAGAGATTCCCTCCTTTGAAAATGAATCTGTAGAATATTCACCATGTATATCAAAGACTATTGCATTTGAATGTGGAAGATCCGCCATTTGTTCAACTATTTTTGCAACACAATATGATTTTCCACTTCCTGTTGAACCAACTATTGCAGCATGACGTTGGAATAATTTATCCCCATCCAAGTATGCTATAGAATTTTCGTCCATAGAATACTTACCTATAAGCAAAGGAGTCTTGACATTAGCAATATCTGTCGAAATTGTTTTCATAAGTTCAGATAATTTGCTTCCTTCTATCTTAAAGCAATCAGCATCAATAGTAGGAACAGCACTTACATTTCTTCTAAAAATATTGTTTCTTTCTCCGTCCTTATCTATGAATTCACCAACAAAAACAATTCTAATTTGATTATCTATAAAGCCTTCATTCTCAATAAGATCTTCATCAAAAGATTCTTTTTCGTGTGTAGCCTTACGAAATATCTTTGAAATCATACCTATGATATGTCTGCCTGGATGAGGACTCAAAATTGCTATTAATTGATTTACTTGAAGTTTGGAAAGTTCTTCATCCTTTTCAATATGAGCAATAGCGGTTCCCGTATCAACAGACCATATTGTACCAACACTTTCTTCGTGTTTATAGTTTAGTATGCTATTATTTTCCATCATTTTTATTTTATTATTTCCAAAAAGTTTCTAAGTTGCCAATAATTTTTCTCAAAATGAAGTTCTTCTCCATCTGAAGTCTTAATATCCGTTCCTCCAGACAGTCCTTCACAAATAATAATATATTCATGTTTCCCATCCATTACTTTTTCTTTAATAGGAGATGTTATTTCCTTTGTAATGATAAGTATTGGAATATGCTTTTGCATTGATTTTTCGAGCAGTTTAGGATGTACATGATTATCATTAAAACCATATCCAATACATATAAAACCACTTGCATTATTAAAGCATTCGTCAATTTTGCTAAGAAGTTCTCTATGTGGACTTTGCTGTGTCTTTTCGTACTTGTTTATTCCTGGTGTTATAATGCATGGAATCATTTTAGATGGAATTTCTCTTATATTGGGGAGATTCAATGTTTCAACATCGTTCCTAAACCAGTCAAGAGAGCCATGTACCTTCCAAATGTTTACCTTGCCGATATAATGTTCTTTTGTCTTTACTGGGTAGCTATCAAGGTTCGTCCTCAATTTTCCCATGCTAACAGGTGTATATCCTGTATTCAGATAAGCACCAGTCATTGCTACAGCATATTCGGCTAACCTATCATAATTTGTAGAAACGACATTGATGACACAATCCTTTCTATTATAAATCAGATAATCGAACAAAGCGGCAAGATCCAATTTCTTACCATTAACTAAATCCATAAAGACTTTGTTATCGTTTTCTTCTATTGTTTTCCAAACTTCACAAACAATGTCATTTTCAACTTCATCAGTAACTTTTGCCTTTAATAAAGCCTCTTCTAATCCATAGTTTTCTTTTAGAAATGTAGAAAAAGACTTAATACATTCTGTTGATTCTGTATTTGTATAGTTCTTCTTCTCAAAATAATCCAAAAGCTTTTTTGCTAAAATCCCCATAGAGGCTATTCCATACGGAATAGAAGCTCCGCTACCAAGAACAATAATTGGTGACGGATTGGCATTCGTTATTTTCTGTATTTTTTTGAATAAAGTGTCTTGTGTCATACTAATTTCATATCAATTCATTTATAGAATAATATTGTGCATCATATCTCGTATTAGGAGTATATGCCTTCTTCGAAGAATGTACCTCAGATGACTCCATCTCATTGGATGTATTAATATCAACCACGACATACATTTCTGTTGTACCGACGTTCCTGTATATGCCAGTTGGCAAGTCTTCTACTGACTTTATGAGTTGAACACTCTTCACGCGGAAAAGATGCTGACCGACATCTTTACGAGTATGGAATAGCACATATCCAATGGATTGCAAGTTTTCTGCAATTTCTATGCCGTCTCTTGTGTATTTGATACCGACAGCAAGTTCCCCTGTTGGCAGGAACTTTTGTTTCTTTCCTTCGTAGTTCTCCATCATCACCATTAATACACCATTTTTTGTTGCGTCAGCAACGGGTAAGTATCCTTCGGCTATAGGCTTTTGCAGAACCTTGTCAGGGCGTTCGCCAAGTCTACAATCTGCTACAAAGAAATATTTCTTCAATTCACTTAGCAGTTGCTCATTCTCCGCCTTGTTTACTTCTGTTGTAGTATCTAATGCTAAAGAATATACACTCTCATCTGTAAATGGAGTATATACTTTGCCAAGCAACTCTTTAAAATGTGTCTTGATGTATTCTTCGCCATTCACATCGGGATGTGCCTTCATCGCATAGAAGTCGTAATCCTTTTGTAGCCATTCTTGTATTTCTGTGCGAAAACGCTCACGAATGTTATGCTTCCATTGCGTCTTTTGATCCGTGTTATTTCTTGCATAGAGCGACAGGACAAAAAGAAAGTTTACATCATAATGGAACAGAAGCAAGGTGTCGCGGTCAAACAAGCGGTTGTTGAATTGTACTTGTTTGTGACGGTTCTTCTTGCGATCTGTCTTTTCGATACCATCATTCGTATAGTCAAAACTTTCGTCCATTTTTGCTGACACAAAGAAGTTCGGAATGATATTATATCCTTCCGTCACATCATCACGAATACGAATGCCCGACTCCGTTGTATTACCATTATTGAAAATGTCAAGATTCCATTGAATGACATTTCTTGCGTAGGTGTATTGCTTGTAGATGGATTCTGAGCCGAGTTCATGCCCCATCTTGTAGTACTTGCTGTCACCTATATAATAGGTCTGCTTGTTCTCGCTTTCAATCAAACTTTTGGCTGTAAATAAGTGGTCAACGATTTTTCCATCCTCTTGTTTTTTCTCCATACCATCTGGCAATGGATTGTCACCAATCAGTTCGTCTATGATAGTCTCGAACACAATATAGAAATTCTTTACCAACAGGTATTCTTTCTGCTCTGTCGTGATGAACACTTGCCTTGCTTCATCAAAGAAGGCATAGCACAATTGCCACAGTTGTAGTGCTTTGTCAGAGAAATATTTGTACTTAATTTGGCGCAAACGGGTTTTGCCGAAACCATTCAAGTACGTCTCAAACTTTTTCCCTGTTATCAACTGAAACCGACAACAGATTTCTTTTGGAAAACCGTATGTCTCACCTATATAATTCAAAATTGAGAAGAAGATAACAAGCAGTTCTTCATCAAAGTTGATTTGTCGTTTTTTGTTGACAGAATTCAAGTAGATAGGTCGTCCATCTTGCACAATGGCTGTTTGCGTACCAATGGTTCGAGTCCAATTGATTTTGTTTAAGCCACTATGCAAGTTCTTTACGACGAAAAAGAAGAAACTTTGGTTGTCACGGTTGAATTGTAACAACGACAGAAGAATATCAAGATAGGTATTGCTCAATCTGCGCTGCCCATTACCAACTTGGGCTATTTGCGAATGATATACAATATCGGTATCGTTGCGTTTGTCGTTCTTGTAAACCACAATGGCACGATAAATCCAAACTGCAAACTTGTAGAGAAAATTTTTCTCAACAGCATCAAGAGGATTCATCTTATCCAAGTTGGCTATGCTTTCTGGCTTATATTTCCCAAATACGAGTTCTTGCCCTTCTACATCTTTGAGCAACACCTTGGGAAGAATAAAGACACAATCCTTTAGTAGAGTATTATAAAAATACCCTACATAATGAACGGACACCTTACCTTCAACATTCTCTAAAGCATCAATACCATAAAGAATGTCCTTTATATCGGCTACGTTGTATTGATATTCTTCTATCAGTATGCGCATTGTTAGATATTTTCTTCTGTAATAATTATGCCCAAGTTCGCTTCGTTGACAGCATGAATAAACTCATTGATTGTATCTCTCAAAGACGGATTAGCAGGTCTGTGCATCCAACCATCCTTATTGACCCAAAGAGAATTTCCATCCGCACAATCTATCTTATACGAATAATTGGCATAACGTTCATCCATGTTGGCAAGTTCTTCCTTGTTCGCAACAATCCAACTGCGCATAGAGTATTTCTTGAAAGGTTTCCAAATATCAATAACTTCTTGTGCAGTCTTTCCTTGATTTTGTTTGACGTATTCCTCAATGACAGTATAAGGTATGGCATTTATCTTTTTGATTTCTTTGCCGTTAACCTTAATAATAGAAGTAGTGTTGATGGTATCATCTGTTGACATAATTTCCTTAGCGATAATCTCAATACCCAAGTTCTTTAAGAACAAGGCGACTTTCTTTTCGACGACTTTTGAGTTTTTACCCTCTGAAGTGTAGAATTTATTGAAAGACAACTTGCTACCATCCTCATCATTGAAAATAGCATCACCAAACTCATAGTCCTTAAACACATCGTTCCACAGATAAAAGATAACCTTACCGACAAATGTTTTTGCCGATATAACACCATCTTGTGCTTTGCAGAAGAAATAGCCGAGTTTCTTATCCTCAGAATTGGTTGTGGAACCAATTTTCTCGTTTATCCTTTCAAGGAACTGCCACCAATCATATTTGCTTCCATCAACTTCTATAATCCAGTCCTTTTCTGCATTAGATATAGGCATATAAGTCCAATCCCAGCGACGCTTGAAAGCAGAGTCTATTGGGAACAAACTCTGGTCGCTTGTGTTCATGGTAGCCCATATGTAAAGGTTGTTAGGCAATAGTAGAATATCGCCATTCAACACTTGTGATACAATATCCTTGCCTTCATACATGGCATTAATTTTGTCTTTTTGCGCAATAACCAATCCTGCAAATGCTTTTTGAAGTTGTCGCTTCATATCAGCATCTGCTTTTATAGGATAATCGGAAAAGCCATAATCATTACGGTCGAGAAGTTGGAACAGGTCACCAAATATTTGAGCACAATTACCCCTATTGATTTCTTCGATTACAAGGAATTGCTTTTGAGGTTCGCCCTCATTCGCATCAGCATATTTCTTCCATGCACTTACGTATGCTTGTAAGAATGATTGCGCTACAAACTCATAAATGATACGGTCTTCTTTTACAATTTCACCATTCTCTACTACTTTATGACCTGAAAGGTCACGCAACTCAACTTCTTTTGTTGTCGGTTTATAAGCACCCACAAATGTTGAATAGTCTGTGTCGGGATGGAATGTTGTACGGATAACATCTTCATCTTTCGTTTCCTCATTTATGGTATGCGATTTACCTGTGCCAGGAGCACCATAGAAGATTTGTTGAAAAGGATACTCTATACTAGGTGAATCCTCAACTCTATCTGGAAGTTCTACCGAAAAGTATTTAAAATAATCTTCTGCAGACTCTATTGTAATTTCAGGATAAATCTCGGGCATAGAGCAATCAGACAAATGCTGATTTACGGACATTGCATCATCATTAATAATTAAATCTGTAAAATTATTAAGATAGACTCTTACCTTATCAGTATTGTTCAGTTCAACACCAAACATTTGTTCACAAGCTTTAGAATAAGAACTCACACCTAACTTTACTTCATTTTTCAAAAAAGCATAAATATTAGTTGCTCGATGTTCGCCTCCTCTGAGACTTGGAGTATAAATGTTTGGAACGAAATATAACTTTGCCCAATTTGCCACATAACGCAAAATTTCAGAACAAGACACTTTTCGTGTAAATCTAGGCAAACACATACCATCCTTCTCATAATAAAGAGCCAATTGTCTGGCTATTTGAGAATGTGTTTGGGTCCAACCTTTCAGTTTGGACTCTGTGGCACTATGGAAATTTGTCTTTTTCATAGGCACTAAAGGCATTGCATTAACAAATGACAAAACCGTTTCTAAAGTGAGGTTTTTACCTCTACAAATAGGTGAAGCTTCAGCCATAATACATTTTTTACTTTACTGAAAAATCCAAGTAATATATACCTTCTCCTACCGAAGAGATGTCTATACTGGTACGCCCATATCTTAGCAAATCCCTCTTGGTTATCGTATGGTTCAAATCCACGCCTAATCTCTTACGGAGATATTTTCCCAATATGGATTTACTTGGACTTGTACTTAGTTGTTTTGGATAAACTAGTCCATTGATTGTTTTAGTTTGTTGTCCTTCTAATAACCCAATCATTTTCTCTCCATCATCCCAAATCAACTCCACTTCGTCATTTTCACGATTCTTCTTTCCCTTTGATTGTGGATTATCCATACCGACATACTTCTTGGGAGGGAACAGAGAAGGGAACAACTTGATATAGTTTGACGTAATACGTATATAAGCATCACCTTCGGATACATGCCCTTTACTGAGCCCCCAGTTGAGACCCGATTTCTTGCTAACCATACCGTTTCTATCCAACAAGGTCGCCCTGCATACGTTCTTCGCCAAAAGAGGCTGCTCTAATTTGCTATGTCCAGAGGCCTTAAATACTTTTTGGTATTTTACTTCTGCATCATTGCAACTTATAGCTTTGGAAAGAACATAATCACAATATTCTTTCAAGGTGCTGTAAGTATCTTGCTCTACATCAGAAAGAACCTCCTTATAGTCATTCATCATTCCACTAATTGAGAAATTGGCAGAACCGACCAAGGCTTTCTCTATCTTGGCGTTGCAATTCCACGTATAAATCTTTGAGTGAACAGGAATCGTTGAATACAATATGGTTATATTGGAATATTGTCTTTGAACTTCCATAAGAGCCAGATGCAATGGCTGTGAAATACGCTCACTACCATACATCCCATAGACCACGGTTATATGAACATCACTACATTGCTCACACAACATCTTTATTGTTTGATACCCAACATAGCCTGACACTATTATTATGTTATTTGAAGATGCTGTATCATGCTGCATCCCCAAGACTGTCTTATCTAAATCTTTATAGTATAGCATATCAACTATATTTTTCAATTAACTTATATAATGCTTCCGCTACTATTTTGGCAAAATCCACAGGAACAGCATTGCCAATCATTTTATATTGCGCCATATTTGCTCCAAGAAACTCAAAGTCATCAGGAAAAGTCTGCAATCTGGCAGCCTCCCTTACCGTAATACTACGAGCCTGTTCTGGGTCTGGATGAATATGCCTCATTCCATCTTTATAAAGATGAGCAGGTATAGTATTACTTGGTTCATCATTCCTCAAAACATAATACTTATGTATGTTGCTTTTCTTTCCTGTTACCTTGGTATAGAGTTCTTTTAATTTCTCTATACTCACATACTCTTTTCGACTAGATTGAATATCCTCCTCCAACATTCGGAAAACAGAAATATCCCTAGCACTATGAAAACGAGGTACATGGTTCATCACTTTTTCTGAACATATAGGAGCATGTGAATATTTTTTGCCATTTTGTATTATAGGCTTTGGTAACGGATAAATCTTCGGCAAATCCCCTATAGCATCGAATACCGTTCGCTGTTTTTGACGAAAAGAAGGCATTATCACATTGTAAAAGTCATTGATCATATCGTCGGAAACACATTTGTCTACATCAAAATAATCCATTCTTATACCAATTATGATAACACGTTTACGATGTTGAGGCACACCATAGTCACAAACTTCAAACAACGTATCTCTAAAGTTATCTGCAACTTTATACCCTGCATCCATAAATTCCTTACGAATTCTGTTTACAATCGGGTATCCATCAGGAGCAGCACTTAGCAAGCCTACAACATTCTCAAAAACAAAAAACTTTGGTCTGAAATACTTGACGATTCGCATATAACTTTCAAATAAGTAATTGCGATAATCTTCTTTCATACCATGCTCATCACGAATGCGACCTGCCAAAGAATAAGCTTGACATGGTGGACCACCAACAATTGCATCTACTGTTTGATTGCCTATCAGTTTTGCTAAGCCCTCATGTTTACCATATTCCTCGTCTTCAAATCCGTTAACCAATTCATCAGTCCGTTGAATATCGAATCTTATTACTTCATTATTAGCATTTGCATGATGCCATTTCTGTTCCAAGCGATTAGCCAATGTCAAGCAAGGAGCTTTTTCCCATTCTACGCAAGCAAGTGTGTCATAACACCCCTGTTGCAGAAAACCTTCCAACAGTCCTCCGCAACCCGCAAACAATTCTATGGTATGTAGTTTCTTTTTCATTTCAAATACTTCAATATTTGTTTTGCCAAAGCATATGCCAACAAAACAGGAACAGCATTCCCTACTTGTCGGTTTTGTTGAGTCTTATTTCCCGTAAATACGAAATCATCAGGAAAAGACTGCAATCTTGCACTTTCTCTTACAGTAGGACAACGGTTCCATTTATAATGAAAATTATTTCTATGTCCAGTATCAATTGTACGAGAAGGTTTGTTACTCGCATAACGAGTCCATGCCATATGGAAATTTCTACTTGTTCCTACTCCTTCTGGCAAATCTTTATAGTTTCCACCATCTGGAACCTGTGCAATAATCTTCTTTACGAAGTCCTTATGATTAACTGCAACATGGTTATACAAAACATTACAATCACCTCTCATCAGTTTTTGGAAAGCAGTCTGCGGCTCACTTGAATACGAAGCCACTTCTGTTCCCAGCTCATCAACAAGAGACGGTAAATCAGCGATTGCTTGCTTACAAGTTACGTAATCTTTTTCTTCCAAAATTGGAGTCGGAAATTCATATTTCACAGTAGATTGTTTTAAACCTACAAATACCAAACGTTTGCGTATTTGAGGTACGCCATAATCTGCTGCACAAACAATCTTGCAATTCACATTGTACCCCATCTCAGTAAATCTCTTTATGATTTCATCCTTTACCGCACCTTTATATAGATTAGCCATTCCTGGTACATTTTCAATAAGGAAAGCTTGAGGTTGATAACGGCGAACCGTTTCTATCATTGCCAAATATAGTTTGTTACGTTCATCCTCAAAGTTTCTCGGTCCTGTGAGGCTAAATCCTTGACAAGGAGGGCCTCCGATTATCACATCTATATTTCTTCCATTTACAACTTGATCTATTTTGTCAAATGAGTCTGGTGCAGACAGATCCAAATTCATGCCGATGGCCCCTTCATGATTTTTTTCGAAAGTATTAAGCGCAGATTGTTCTATATCAACACCTAATAATGTCCTGTAGCCCGCTTCTTCAAAACCTTTAGATAAACCACCGCAACCACAAAATAAATCTATTATATTATATGATTTTTTAGTCATTCTTTATT
>ERZ1034678.1286-NODE-1286-length-12803-cov-58.589426_pt1 | contig 12803 bp, 10 predicted proteins | sample MGYA00520640_ERZ1034678 | MGnify/ENA primary metagenome ERZ1034678 (study PRJEB33766, sample SAMN09781767) | gut metagenome | biome: gut microbiome | host: Homo sapiens | place: Madagascar | study: EMG produced TPA metagenomics assembly of the PRJNA485056 data...
TGGATACCATTCTTTAGGTACACTCGTCCCTCGCATGATTGAGCTTGCATGCTAATAGTTCCCATATAAGCAAGCAAAATGCTAATGATGAGATATATTCGCCCCAAATTTACCTCCTCATGCACGGCATTTTTGATCTTTCGGATGGTCTTGCCATTGGAAAGACGCCAACCTTCTATTTCTTCATATTTGCACATAAGCGATTTCTCTTGATAATTATTGCAAATATACGAGGAAACTTTCTGATTACCAAATAAATTAACCATTTTTTTTATAAAAATAGGCACGCATCCTTTCGGGGGCGTGCCTATAACCTTATTATTATATTATACCTTTATATTACCTTCACTCTCTGCTTGCCTTCTCTTCCGTCTATCACGATTTTCTCGAAGATGATGGCTGGGTCGTTAGGAGTGAGGGTGAGGGTATGGATGCCATCGGCAGTAGCCGGCAGTTCCAACTCTATCACTTGATCCACGATGCGAGTGGCTATCGTTGGATAATAGATATTGTAGATGTTCTCCGGCTTCTCGTTCAAATCTTTGTTGAAGTTAACCTCTACAGGAGAAGTGCCATCTAAACTTACACCATAGGTTAAGCCGCCCTTGTTGAGATAATCCAAGGTTGATTTGGTTATCACATGAATGCGAACTTTCTGCTTGCCATTGGAAACATTGCCATTAAATGCCTTGTCATCCGAAGTTTTGCCAACCGAAGTCTTGCTAACTTGCATCTTAAACTTGTAAGTGATGCTGGCTCCCTTTACACTCTTGGTATATGGCATCAGAGTCATTGCCGATACGCTTTTGCCCATGAATGGAATCTCTGTCCATTTTGCCTCGGCAGCATCCGTCTTGCTGCTATAGTAAGGAGCTTCGATTTCTACCACGCCGTTGTTTTCGCTGATAATCACTCCATCCTTGGAGGTTACCCGGAAGAGTTCCGGACAGGTGTCCTTCTCGAAATCATCATTCCAACTCTTGTAGCCGATGTGCTTCTGGGTCATCATGCCGTTCCACTTGCCGCCCGACATCTTGTGGTTGTAATCGTGGCAGATGAGGGAATCGCGCTTGAAGAAGCGTTCGCATTCATCAGCCCAGATGTTCGCCTTCGGATTGTTCTGCTTGTAGAGGGCATTGTTCTGAGCCTGGGCAAAGTACATCTGGTGCAGATTGCTCATCAACTCGATAGGGAAGAGGATGATCTGACGGTAGGCATCGTGATAGGCTGCAGGCAGACTGTTGTACTGGCGCAAGGCATCGGCTTCTATCTTCAGATACTGGTTCACCACTTTCTGCCATTCGCCGTTCTCCAAATTATAGGTGTTCTTGTTGAGCATCTCTGGGGTGCAGCGACCATTGTACTTGCAGATGAGGTTGAGTAATCTTGCTGCCTCGTCAGCCTGCGATTCTCCGAACTGCTGGGCGCACCAGTCGCGGGTGTGGCGGGTGATGTTGTTCGCTGAGTATTTATGAGGATTCCACGCCATGTCCATAAACTGGCTGATAGGATATTCCATCGGCTTGAGGTCGCCCACATTGAGAATCCAGAGGCGGTCAATTCCGTTCTCGTAGGCTAGGGTGAGCTGTTCCCAAGGGTTCTGCACTGGAGTTACGTTGAGCATCTTAGAGTTTCTTGGAGCACCTACGTAATCTACGTGATAGTAGAGTCCCCATCCGCCCTTGTGCTTGCGTTCCTGGGCATTCGGCACACGGCGCACGTTGCCCCAGTTGTCATCGCATAGCAGCAGGGTTACGTCATCAGGCACCTTCATGCCCTTGTCGTAGTAATCCTGCACCTCTTTATATAGTGCCCATACCTGCGGTGTCTCGCTCGCCTTCTTTCCCGTTACATCAGCGATAATCTTGCGCTGGTCGTTGATGATGTTGGTCATCAGTCGGGTATCAGCCTCGTCGCTCATCGCCTCGTCGCCGTCGCCACGCATGCCGATGGTTACAATCTGTTCGGTTCCCTTCATGCGCTCTATTCCCTCACGGAAGAATTTCTGCAGGTTAGCCTTGTTCTTCTGATAGTTCCAAGGTCCCCATCCCTTTCGGTTGCGGGCGTATTCCTGGTGGTTGCGGGCCATCGGCTCATGATGTGAAGTACTCATCACCACGCCCATTTCATCTGCCGTCTTCTCGTTCTCTGCATCGTCGGCATAGAAAGCCCAGCCCCACATGGCTGGCCACATCATGTTGCCCCTGAGGCGCAGCACCAGTTCGAAGACGCGCTGGTAGAAGCGGTGGTCGCCATACTCGGTGCCGTAGGTGTTCTTTACCCACGAGGTGAGGCAAGGTGCCTCATCGTTGAGGAAGATGCCACGATAGCGTACGGCTGGTTCGCCATCGGTATAGATCCCCTTGTTTACGAAGATGGAGTCGTGATGCTCCACGGGCACGTCTGCCCAGTCGTACCAAGGCGATACGCCCATCTGCTGGGAGAGTTCGTAGATGCCATAGATGGTGCCTCGGCGGTCGCTTCCTGCGATGACGAGCTGCTTATCCACCACAGTGATGATGAATTTCTCGCGCTTGCCCTTGAGCAGATTTCCGTTGATGCGTTTCTGTTTGATGAGCTGGTCGATGGCAGCAGAATGTCCGATGGTTCCCACGAGGATGGTTGCCTTCCGGTTGGAGGTGATGGTGGCTTGGGAGCCGCTCACCTTGCTGATGTCCCTGACCAGTGCATTGGCAGCATAGCTCACGCCACGGCAGTCGTTGGCGTCCATATAGATTTCTACCTTGTCATTAGCGTTGATGAGCAGATCGCCCTGCTTGAAACTGACGAATCTCTCTGCTGCACTCATGCTCATGGCTGAGAGGAGAGCAGCGGAAGCTAAAAATACTTTCTTGATGTTGTTAAGTCTCATATAAAAAATATGTTTATGTATTTGATGTTTGCAAAGGTAGGAATATTCATCGTATTTTACTTTGTCAAATGTAATCTTTTCTTTATTATTTGTTTCATTTTGGCTTTCCATGCGGTTTCTGTACGTCTTTTTCCCTAAATGTTTTGTGTTTTCAGAGAAAAGTATTAATTTTGCATCATAAAATAAGATAGAAAAATATGATAGATAAACCGACCATAGCCCGTATTATGGACTCCACCAAGATAGAAGAGGTGGTGTCTGAATTCGTCACGCTGAAAAAGCGCGGCATCAACTATGTCGGCTTGTGTCCTTTCCACAACGATTCCCATCCATCCTTCTCCGTTTCTCCTACGCGTGGCATCTGCCACTGCTTTACCTGCGGAAAGGGTGGAAACGCCATCAACTTCCTGATGGAGCTGGAGCAGATGACCTATCCAGAGGCATTGAGATGGCTGGCTAACAAATACCATATCGAGATTCAGGAACGCGAGATGACCAACGAGGAGAAACTGCGCGAAAGCGAACGCGAATCGATGTTCATCGTGAATGAATGGGCGGCGAAATACTTCCAGGACATCCTGCAGAATGATGTGGATGGTAGAGCCATCGGCATGCAGTATTTCAGAAGCCGAGGATTCAGAGACGACATCATCCGGAAATTCCAGCTGGGATTCGCCCTGAACCAGCGCACGGCGCTCTTCGACGAGGCGGTGAAGAAAGGATATCAGCCGAAATACCTGGTGGATACCGGTCTCTGCTTCAAGGTGGACAAGGAGGAAGCGGGCAACAAGAGCGGACAGGACAAGTATCTGGACCGATTCTCGGGGCGCGCCATCTTCCCGTGGCTGAGTGTGAGCGGAAAGGTGGTGGCTTTCGGCGGACGTGTGCTGGATACCCGTACCAAGGGTGTGAGCCAGAAATACGTGAACTCGCCCGACAGTATCATCTACCACAAGGAGCGGGAACTCTACGGACTGTATCAGGCAAAGAAGGCCATCGCCAAGGAAGACTGCGTGTATATGGTGGAGGGATATACGGATGTAATCTCCATGCACCAGTGCGGCATCGAAAACGTGGTGGCCAACTCGGGTACGGCGCTGAGCATCCATCAAATCAGACTGCTCCACCGATTCACCAGCAACATCGTATTGCTCTACGACGGCGATGCTGCGGGTGTGCATGCGGCGCTGCGAGGTACCGACATGCTGCTGGAGGAGGAGATGAACGTGAAGGTGCTCTTCCTGCCGGATGGAAACGACCCGGACAGCTTTGCCCGAAGCCATACCGCTGCCGATTTCAGAAAATACATAGAGGAAAACCAGAAGGACTTCATACAGTTTAAGACCGACCTCTCGCTGAACGGTGTGACCGATCCGGTGAAAAGAAGCCAGGCAATCAACAGCATCGTGGAGAGCATCTCGAAGATCAAGAACCAGATTACCCGAGCCTCTTACATCACCGACTGCGCCCACCGACTGGGCGTGAACGAGGCGATTATCGTGAATGCGCTGAACAACTTCGTGAGAAACGGTATGAGCGAGCAGGTGAAGGCAGAACGGCGCGCGGCTGGACTGAGAGACCCGAAGGCTACTGCCCCACAGCAGGGAATGCAGGCTGCCATGAGGGGCGTGACGCCGCTGGACAAGCTGCTGGAGGTGGAGGACCTGCTGGTGAAGCTGATCATACACCACGGAGAAAAGCATATCGTGGTGAAGGATGTGGAGGGCAACGATATAGAACTGCCGATAGCACAATATATCTATCTGGATATGTCGGGCGATGAGTTCAGATTTCATAACGATCTTTATAACAGAATCTTGCAGGAAACGCTGGAGCATCTGGAGGATGAGAACTTCGTGGCGGAAACCTATTTTGCCAACCATCCGGATCCGGAGGTGAGCTGGATTGCCAGTCTGCCGACGGGAGAACAGGAGGTTTCTACGGCGAGTCTGCAGCTGCAGCTGAATGCTGAGAAGCTGCGCCAGTTTGTCTTCAAGGATCTGCTGAGCTTCCGCACACATTATATCGCACAGCGACTGATAGAGGTGCAGCAGGAATTTGCCAGAAATCCTTCGAACAGGGAGCTGGTGGAGGAGTTTATGAAACTGAAGAAGATGAACTCGCTGCTTGCCAGCCAGACCAACTCGGTATTCAACTAGGATATTCTGATATCCCGGAAACAGGAAAATTAGAGAAACTTTAAAATGCGAAAGGTATGATATATATTCATTGGATTTATCTCTTGCTTTATATGGCGATCATGATTCCCGCTATCATCACCGTCTTGATGGACAACCGACAGCCCGCCAAGACGATGGCGTGGATTCTTGTGCTCGCCTTCATGCCTTTCGTGGGAATCATCTTCTACATCTTCTTCGGGCAGAACACGAGAAAGGAGCGCCTGATCAGCGATAGAAGCATGGACCAGTTGACCAAGCGCTCGATGCTGGAGTTTGCTGAGCAGGAGAATCTGCATATCCCAGCCAACAACAAGCCGCTGATGAATCTCTTTACCAATCAGAACTGGGCATTCCCGTTTAAGGACAATCAGGTGGATATCTTTACCGATGGTTATGAATTCATCTTCTCCTTATTATATGAGATAGGTCAAGCGAAGCATCATGTCCATCTCGATACCTATATCTTCGAGGATGATGCCCTGGGCTATCTGGTGGCTGATGCCCTGATAGACAAGGCGGAACAGGGAGTGGAAGTCAGACTGATATACGATGACGTGGGCTGCTGGAAGGTGAAGGATGCCTTCTTTGAGCGCATGAGGGAAGCGGGCATCGATGTGCATTCGTTTATGCCGGTAAGGTTTCCGGCGTTTACCAGCAAGGTGAACTACCGCAATCACCGTAAGATATGCGTGATAGACGGTAGGGTAGGATTTATTGGTGGCATGAACATCGCCAAGCGCTATGTGAAGGGCACCGGGAAGCAGAAGTGGCGCGATACGCATCTGAGGATAGAGGGCGGAGGCGTGTATGCCCTGCAGCGTGCTTTCCTGATAGACTGGTATTTTGTGGATCGCACTTTGGTGTCAAACCGAAAGTATTATCCTCCGGTGGATTCGAAAATCAGGAATAATTGTCTGGTGCAGGTAGTAACGAGCAGTCCGATTGCTCCATGGCCTGATATCATGCAGGGATATGTGCGCATTCTGCTTCAGGCGCAGAAGTATGTGTATATGGAGACGCCTTATTTCCTGCCTACCGAACCTGTGCTCTTTGCGATGCGCACGGCGGCTCTGGCGGGAGTAGATATCCGTTTGCTGATGCCTAGGCATTCAGATGCCAGGATGGTGGAGTGGGCTTCGCGTTCTTATCTGATGGAGGCGATAGAGGCTGGCGTGAAGGTTTATCTCTATACGGGTGGATTCAATCACAGCAAGTTGCTGGTGAGCGATGACAACCTCTGTACCGTGGGCAGCACAAATGTGGATTTCCGTAGTTTTGAGAATAATTTCGAGGCGAATGCCTTCTTCTATGATGAGGAAATGGCGCAGAGAATCAAGCGGATTTATCTGAAGGATGAATCCAGCAGCATTCTGGTGGATGATGTGGCGTATTTCGTAAGGCGCCCGTTCCTGAAAAGATTGTTCGAGAGTATCGTAAGATTGCTTTCGCCGCTGCTGTAAAAAAAGGAGGGTGATGTAATCTTGCTTCTGCTTTAGTGTGTGTTGCAATCTTGCTTCTGCCCTTTATTGCTTTTTCCAATACGCCCTGAAAGGGCAGAAGCTCCTAGCCCAGGGCATCGCCCTGGGTAGTCTTGTGTTTCCCCTTTCGCCCTGTAAGGGCAAAAGCTTTAAAACAATCAGCAGATTTTATCTGAATATCGAGAAGTTTACGCTTCCGTAACTTCTATGCTCCAGGAATCGCGGATGGTCGGAGAAATCGTAGTTCTTGCCATGCTCGAAAACGAAGATGCCCTCTTCGTTGAGAAGGTCGCCATTGAGTACGAGGTCTGGAATCTCGGGAAGTTTCTCCAGCGCATATGGCGGATCGGCAAAGATGAAATCGAATTTCTGCTTGCAGGTTCTCAGGAAGCGGAATACATCGCCACGAATCAGAAGATCCTTGTCTTCGCCCAGTTTCTTGAAACACTCGCGGATGAAGTTGGCATGGTCGCGGTCGGCCTCTACGCTGATGACTCTGCTGCATCCACGGGATACCAGTTCCAGCGAGATGCTGCCTGTGCCGGCAAAGAGGTCGAGGGCAGTGGCATCCTCGAAATCGATGTAATTCTGCAAAACATTGAAGATGTTCTCTTTTGCGAAATCTGTAGTTGGTCGCGCCTTGAACGAACGTGGTATGTCGAAGTGGCGACCCTTATATTGTCCTGTTATGATTCTCATAATTAACTTTTAACTATCAACTTTTAACTATCAATTTTTAAAATCAGCTTTTAACAATCCACTCCTACTTGCTTAAGTAGAGCGTCAGCAGATCGAAAGGCATTCCCTTGATTTCCGTGATGGGCGCACGATTGAACTCGGCGCTTGGATTCAGGAGAAAAGTCTTCTTGACATAGAGCTTGGCATTGTAGAGGAACCAATCCTTATCCGGAATATCGCCCGAAACATGCAGCTCATCCTGCATCTGCTGCAATCCCAGCTGCTTCCATACGAAGAGGATGAAGTAGAGTGCATCCTTGGCATGATCAGCCTGGAAGGAATTGTAGAACTTGAATCTGTTTTTCTCGAAACAGAAGATGTCCACCTTCTTGTCGTGGAAATACGCATAGAGCTTGTGGTAGATACCCGTGAAGCTACGCTTGTGCAGATAGTTCCACATCGGCTGCATGATAGGAGTGAAGCGCACATCCTGGAAGTTGTCTTCTATCACCATCTTCAGATCCTTGTTGATTGGGAAAACAGCCACCACATTCAGATTCGGCTGCACCCTGTAGAGGATGGCATCGCTGTGGCTGCCCGTGAAGGCATGCTGATAGAGCACGGTGAGGTCTTCCTCGTGGAATTCCTCTATAGGTACCAGCAGGATAGGCGTATCGATATAGACACGCACCTTCTGATAGCCGCGCTGCAGAAGTTCGCTTTCGCCGAAAGCCTGTCTGAGGTTGGCTGCTATCGATACACCGCTTTTCACAGTGTAAGGTTCGTATATCAACTGGTGCTCGGCTTCACGATCTACAACCGAGAAGCTGAGTGTATTCTTGCTCACACGGATGGTGAGTCGTGCTTGCTGTGTTCTTTTTTTACCAATTACTTGCATTGTCGTTGTCTTTGGTGATGTCTCCGATCTTTAATCCAGGAAAGTTGCCGGCATCGGAAGCTTTTTCTGTTACCTGTTGAATCGCCTCCTCGTTGAGACCATCGAGATAGTCTTCGTAGGTGGCTCCACATTCCATCAGCGGAATCTGCTTTCCGCTTTTATGGATAATGGTAGTGGCGGCGAGCGAGAATTTCCTGCCATCGGAATAAGGGATGAGGGTATCCTCAGCCTTGAGATACTTTGCCTTGATGAGGACAGCAAAATCGCCGGTATAGACTCCGTACTTCGCCTTGTATCTTTCTTCGGCAGAACGGATGAGCATCAGTTTCTCCTTTACCTCAGCTTCGCGGCTCGCCATCTGTTTCTCGAAGATGAGAGGCTGGCTGATACTGAGAGCGCAAAGCAGCATCATGATGATGACGCAGGCGCCCAAGATGGCATTATTGTTTATTTTTCTTAATTTCATTCTCATTTCAAAAAGTATTAGTACTTTTGCATCTGCTTCTGCAGCTTATCTTCTGCAGCTTATCTTCTGCAAAGATAATGCAAAACGGAGACAACGCAAAATATTTGGTGTTGAAATTATTAATTATTAAAGGATAAATAACAAATTGATGATAATAGACGAGCTAAAATATAAGATATTGCAGCAATTTGGCTTTTCGCCAACCCAGGAACAGGCACATGCCCTGGAGGTGTTTGCTGAGTTTCTTACCGATAGAGATCCGCACGCCGTGATGATTCTGCGAGGTAGTGCGGGTACGGGTAAGACAACGCTCTCGGGTGCCATCGTCAGGACCCTGAAAGAGATTCGTCAGAAGGTGATGCTCCTGGCACCTACGGGTAGGGCAGCGAAGGTTTTCTCGCTGAACAGCGGTTCGCCTGCCTATACCATTCATCGCCGTATCTATCGTGAAAAATCGTTTTCGGGGGTAGAGGGACAGTTTAATCTGAATGATAATCTCTATACCGATACGCTTTTCATGGTAGATGAGGCGTCGATGATTGCCAATATGGGATTGGGTGGGATGAGCTTCGGAAGCGGATGCCTGTTGGATGACCTGGTGCATTTCGTGTATCAGGGACGGAACGACCGCTTGCTGCTGATAGGTGACAAGGCGCAGTTGCCTCCTGTAGGCGAGGAGGAATCGCCAGCCTTGCATGCAGCGATGCTGGAGGGATATGGACTGAAGGTGTATGAATGTGATCTGAACGAGGTGCTCCGACAGAGCGAGGAATCGGGTATTCTCTATAATGCCACGATGATCAGACAGATGATTACGCATGATGACATTACCCAACTTCCGAAGATTCATTTCGCTGGCTATTCGGATATCAAGCCGATGCCTGGAGCCGAACTGATAGAGGCTCTAGCCGACAGTTATCACCATGTAGGTCTGGATGATACCATCGTGGTGACTCGCAGCAACAAGCGTGCAAACATCTTCAATCAGGGCATCCGCAATATGGTGCTGGATAGGGAGGAAGAGCTTTCGCAGGGCGATATCCTGATGATTGTGAAGAATAATTATTACTGGATGGAAGAAGAGAGGAAGAAGATAAAGGAAAAGGAAATTGAAGAACGAAGAGTGAAGAGCGAAGGCACAGAATCTGGAACTGCTACTCATAAAGTTCAAAGTTCAAAGTTCCAAGTTCAAAGTAACGATATTCCTGCTTTTCTGGCGAATGGCGATCGGGCGAAAGTGCTGAAGGTGCGCCGCCGCATTGACCTCTATGGCTTCCGCTTTGCCACGTTGCTGCTCCAGTTTCCCGATTACGGCAACTATGAGCTGGAAGCTACGGTGCTGCTGGATACATTGACGAGCGAGGCACCTGCTCTGACCCATGAACAGCAGGAGCAGCTCTTCCATCAGATAGAAGAGGATTATCAGGATATTCCGCTCAAGGCAGATAGGATGAAGGCCATCCGACAGGATCAGTTCTTCAATGCCCTGCAGGTGAAATTCGCATACGCCGTAACCTGCCACAAGGCACAGGGCGGACAGTGGGCACATGTGTATGTGGATCAGGGTTACATGACGGATGATATGCTCAATCCCGATTATATCCACTGGCTCTATACCGCCTTTACGCGAGCTACGGAAATGCTGTATCTAGTGAACTGGCCGGAGACACAGACGGCTCTTGAGTAGAATCTCATCCCTCTCTGGCTTAGATTCAGATGGGTATAGCTTCGTTTCAAATAGTTTCAATCTTAGGTTCAAACCGGTTCAATGTTAGAGAAAATGGTAAATAAATGACAGAAAGTTTGATAGTCTGAGAAAAAAGTAGTACTTTTGCAACGAATTTATTAATTTATCATATATAAAGAAGTAAATGGAAAATAGAAAAGTAGCTTTAATTACAGGTATCACAGGTCAGGATGGCTCTTACTTAGCCGAATTGTTGTTGAGTAAGGGGTATGATGTTCACGGAACAATCCGTCGCTCATCTACCGATTATCGCGAGCGCATCGCACATTTGGAGGGTACCCCAAACTTTCACCTTCATTATGCCGACCTCGGTGACTCTATGAGCATCATCCAGGTGATGAACAAGGTGAAACCAACTGAAGTTTATAACCTCGCAGCTCAGAGCCACGTACAGGTGAGCTTCGACTCTCCTGAGTTTACTGCCGACGTAGATGCAACAGGTGTGCTCCGTATCCTGGAGGCTATCCGCCAGTGCGGTTTGACCGATACCTGCCGCATGTATCAGGCTTCCACATCTGAGCTTTATGGTAAGGTAGAGGAGGTTCCTCAAAACGAGAACACTCCATTCCACCCTTATTCTCCATACGCTGTAGCCAAGCAGTATGGTTTCTGGATTGTCAAGGAGTATCGCGAGGCATACAATATGTTCTGCTGCTCGGGTATCCTCTTCAATCACGAGAGTGAGCGCCGTGGTGAGACTTTCGTAACCCGCAAGATTACATTGGCTGCAGCCCGTATCAAGCAGGGCAAGCAGAGCAAGCTTTATCTCGGTAACCTGGATTCTCTCCGTGACTGGGGTTATGCCAAGGATTACGTAGAGTGCATGTGGTTGATTCTCCAGGCTGAGAAGCCAGAGGATTTCGTGATTGCAACAGGTAAGCAGCACTCTGTAAGAGAGTTCGCACAGCTGGCTTTCCACCACGTAGGTATCGAACTGAAGTGGGAAGGCAAGAATGAGAACGAGAAGGGTATCTGCGTTGAGGGTCCTGAGGAGCTTATCGGCAAGACTCTCGTAGAAGTTTCTCCTGATTTCTATCGTCCTACCGACGTGGTTAACCTCTGGGGTGACCCAACAAAGGCAAAGGCTAAGCTCGGATGGAATCCTAACACCACATCTTTCGAGGATCTCGTCAAGATCATGGTAGAGAGCGATATGGCCAAGGTGGCTGCCGAGGCTGCCGGTGAGAAGGTTCGCTGCAACCTCGTTGAGTATCTCGAGAAAGGTATTGTCAAGTAATAGTTTTTTCTTGATAAAATATTAAAAGAGAAAAATGTCATTGGATAAGAATTCAAAGATTTATATAGCAGGACACCATGGACTCGTGGGTTCTGCTATCTGGAATAACCTCGAGAAGAGAGGCTATCACAATCTGGTGGGTCGTTCTCACAAAGAACTCGACTTGACCGACCAGTATGCAGTAGAGAAGTTCTTTGACGAGGAGAAGCCTGATGCAGTGGTTCTGGCTGCTGCCTTCGTGGGCGGTATCATGGCGAATTCATTGTATCGTGCAGACTTCATCATGCAGAACATGAAGATGCAGTGTAACGTCATCAGCAATGCCTATTCTCATGGCGTGAAGAAGCTCCTCTTCCTGGGCTCTACCTGCATCTATCCGAAGGATGCACCGCAGCCAATGAAGGAGGATGTGCTCCTCACTTCTCCGCTGGAATACACCAACGAGGAATATGCCATCGCCAAGATTGCCGGACTGAAGATGTGCGAGAGCTACAATCTTCAGTATGGTACCAACTATATCGCTGTGATGCCAACCAACCTCTATGGTCCGAACGATAACTTCCATCTGGAGAACAGTCACGTGATGCCTGCGATGATGCGCAAGATCTATCTTGCCAAACTCATCCACGACGGCGACTGGCACAGCATCGAGGTGGATATGAACAAGCGTCCTATCAATCCTACTGATAAGCTCCGTGCCATCATCGGCGAGGGCAATGTGGATGGAAGCAACTCTCATGAGCGCATCCTGAAGGCATTGGAGTTCTATGGTATCTATGATAATAAGGTAGTGCTCTGGGGAACTGGAACACCGCTCCGTGAGTTCCTCTGGAGCGAGGATATGGCAGATGCCAGCGTGCATGTGCTCCTGAATGTGGATTTCAAGGACATCATCGGTATCGAGAAGTACAGTTCTGTATTCTATGGTGCCAAGGTAGATGGTGCCGTGGATAGAAACAATTCAGAGGGTCGTGGCGGAGCCATTCCATCTCTCGGTGAAATTCGCAACTGCCATATCAACGTGGGTACCGGTAAGGAACTTACCATCCGTGAACTCTCAGAGCTTGTAGTGAAGGCTGTAGGTTTCGAGGGTGAGGTTGAGTTTGATGCCAGCAAACCAGATGGAACCCCAAGAAAGCTCATCTCAGTAGATAAGCTTCATAGCCTCGGCTGGACTCACAAGGTTGAGATTGAGGATGGTGTACAGAAGCTCTTCGAGTGGTATAAGAATAGTTTGAAAGACTAAA
>ERZ1034678.1296-NODE-1296-length-12707-cov-7.306118_pt1 | contig 12707 bp, 7 predicted proteins | sample MGYA00520640_ERZ1034678 | MGnify/ENA primary metagenome ERZ1034678 (study PRJEB33766, sample SAMN09781767) | gut metagenome | biome: gut microbiome | host: Homo sapiens | place: Madagascar | study: EMG produced TPA metagenomics assembly of the PRJNA485056 data...
CTCAATTACACCAAGAAGGAAAAATCACAATCAAACTTTCAAAAGTAATGAATATGCTGAGATTATGTCACTTCAAGACAAGAATCTCTCATTCCAAGACTGCACTGTCTTATATTACGCATTGAACGGTGATTATAAACTCTTGACTGGCGATCGTAACCTTCGAGTGATAGCAGAACGGCATGGGCTTCAAGTTTCGGGAATAATCTATGTGATGGACGAACTTCTTCACCATGAAATTCTATCGAAAGAAGAATATATAACCAAACTTAAATCCTTACTGGAGTCCAATCACCGCCTCCCAACAAAGGAGATTATGAAACGAATAGAGAATCGCTAACCTGCAGACACAACTTCACCACTCAGACCATAGCCCGCATAGAAATAGCCTTAGGTAGTAAACTCATCAGCATAGCCCAATGATTGGACTATGCGATGCTTATTGTGATCTCTAATATGGTGGTACCGATTCGCCGATACGATCAATTACGAAACCTCCCATATCACTTTCACGATTTCATACAGCAACCTACTTCGCTCCATCAATGCGTTCTGATCAAAGACACCATAAGCCTTGAATTCAACATTACATTTGTCAGATAACTCCTTGTTAAACTTATCAAAATCCTTGTTGGCATGATAAAAATCCTCACAAAGCGAATGTCCCCAGACCAAGCCATTACTATAAGTCTTCAGCTTATCCGAATACTCTTCATTACCAGAAGAAATATTATCCAACCCCTTCAGCAAGAGCAAGCCACCCAACAGGTTACGTTGATCCTCAAACTCCTCTACATCCTTAAAATACCCCCTGTTTTTTTCATTTTCAGAGAGGATATGCTCTATATGGTATCCCGTCTTATTACCGGTTTTAGTAGAAATATAGTAGATATCATTCTGCATATTTTGATTCGTATGTTCACAGATAAACTTCTCAACTCTAGAGAACAGATAACGCAGGAATCGGCGGTTCGTATTCGTATAGTTTTTTCTCAGGAAGCTATTGAAATCCAGCAAAGAAACCTCTCCCGAAACATTACGCTTTTCCCTAATACTCTGCATGATGATTTCGTCATATACCTCACGATATGAAGCCATATCCAACCCCTTCAGCTTCCCATTCAATCGATAAGAAACATCCTGAAAATCGTTGCTATCATAGATACCATTCAGCACAAAGAGCACCCAGAGCCTATCAGCCTCTTTAGCTATCGCATGAATCTTCTCGTCCGTTAGCTCATCATTGACATCGCAGGCAGCCATAATCTGCTGATAAAGTCCAGAGATATCATTGATATTCAGATTATACTGCACAAATTCATCACCACAAGTCGAGATCTTAGCATAAAGAGAAGTATAATAACCCAACTCATTGTTGATAAACAGTTTAATGTTCTCATGATGTTTCTTGTCAGCTCTTCTGAAAGAAAGCTTATTAGCAATATCATTATAATCGAAGATATATCGGTGGTAGGAATTGATAATCTGCTTCTCCAGAGAAGCATTCTTCTTGAACACAAACTGCGACTTCAAATAATCAGCAAAAAAGTTATCCTCTCTTCCGCTAATTCTATTTAATGCAGCATCCCACTTCTCGGAATACTTGTTGGTATCACTTTTCGAAAGGAGTCCAATCATCTTACCTTTCAGAATCTCAAAAGGCTTTAAAGCCTCACCACGGTCATTGATCACCTCAAAGACCATAGGCGTATCATCCTTCTGGATAGACAGTTCCACGAGAACCAGTCTGTTGAGGAAGTAATAGATGAAAGCGGTCAACTCAACATCATCCAACAGTTTGTCATCAATGAACTTACTGATATCCTCGTATCTCTCGATGATAGTTTCTTCCGTCTTGTTTTTATAAGCATCCTGATACACAGTACCATCAAGGATACATTGCATCACATTTTTTCTCTTGTCGTTATCGATACAAAAGACATTGCCTTTAAACTGATCTTTCGCAAAGATGCAATCACGGAGGATATCCCTGAGATTATCATTTTTTGTAATATGATAGAGCTTTGTGGCTATCAATGTAAGTGTAGAAAGACGCTGTTGACCATCAACGATAAACACCTTACCCTCTACCTTATTGGTGATAAAGACATTGAGATAATACCAGTTATACTTTTCCAGCACCTCTTGCGACATCTCCTCATCCTTATGTTCTTTATACGAGATTTCGAAGGCATAGAAGATATCGTTCAAGAGGACCTCCACCGTATTCTTGGTCCATACATATTCACGCTGATAAAAATCAACGTAATACACTTTCTGTTTCAAGCAAGAAAGTACACTTTGCTTATCAGGAATTATTTCTTGTGCCATATTGTCTAGTTATATATTATTTTAACCCACATTGCAGCAGCCTTTGGTGAAAAACTTAAAGATACTTACATTACAATTTATCTTATATCAATAAAAGCCTATTCATTTTTACAGTCTCTATTAGGTACTTCATAAACTCAGAATGTAATCCCTGTTGTTCCTTCATTTGATGGATTAGGTCTTTTCTAAATTCTGTAGGTTTATCTTCTAATATTTTCCCAAAGATATTCATTACATCAAAGGTGTCTGATGGAAGTTTTATGGTTGAGTTTAATATTCTATTAGCAAGATTTAATCCTGCCTTTGTCAAATACACATTAATTCTGAGAGCTTCCAAGCATTCCTCAAATGTATTAGGATAATTACTGACCTTCCTGTGGTATTGCTCAAACATATAATCTAAGTCAACGTTTACTCCTACAAAATGCAAGTCTGCTAAGAACTTAGAAATATTTAGCTTTTCCTTGACATTCAAAAGATACAAGAAAGCTTCTGTATTGAGAATTTTAAAGTTCTCAAAATTTGTCATAAGCCCCCAATCTTCACTTATCATACACCTCTTTTTGTCAATCGTCAGTAGCATACTTTCACTTTCGATTTCAAAAAAGGAGTGACCGCTTTCCTGGAAATTGAGATTCAATTTTTTAGTCGCAACCTCAATTATACAATATTTATCTATCCAGTCAAGTATATATTGTAATACTTCTATGTGACAACTTTCCGAAGTTATCTTCTTTAATTTTAATCTCTCAACTACATCCTGTGAAATATAACTCGGAAAATTTACTTTTTCATTTTGTAAAGTTTGTCGCAAATAAATAGACAAGCCCTGTGGTACAATAAATTTTCTATCAAAAGTCAACCCAAAAATTTTGTTGAGCATACTTAGAAGAACTACAGATGTAATATCCAATACACATTCATAGTCACCTATTGGACATTTCTCATAGTTTTGGTATGGCAGACTATAAATTCTTTCATTTCCAAATATTCGGTTTAAACACTTCTCATAAGCATTGCTGTCACCAAATGAACTGAAAAGCATAGCTTCACCTTTTGCATAGCGTTTTTCCCAATCCTCAATTCGTCGTTTGTTATCAAGCCCACCTGCCAACATCATCAAGTTGGTCAACATATTTCCATCACCGCCTTTCAAATCATCTAAAGTGAACATACGGATACTCTTACTTTGACCATTTTGTAAACCTTGATATATTTGTTTTGAAAGAGAATAGTATTTGTTGAATATGCTTTGTATTATTGCATTAGAAATTATGCCAAACCTATCTAACGAAACCTTTTCGCCTATATGATGCCCTATAAGTCTCTCAGTATTAGAATTAATGAAAACCTCTTCACTTTTCACTTGACCATTTTCCTCATACACAACAAAGTCACCATTTTCTACAACAGTTTTTTCTTCATTGATAATAGGCGAAATATGTGGAGTATGCATAAATTCAAACCACAAATCCTTTAGTTTTTGCGACTTTGTTCGCAAAATTGCGCTATACAAGAAATCCAAGCCTTCCTTATAATATTCTTGTAACACCAATAATTTGAAAAAATTGCAATTTAATGTCGGATTGTCTTCTACTGTATTTAAAACTCTGCCTACATATTGAGCGAACTTATCATTTTGTCGAGTAAGATTCAAATAAGTAAGATAATTAAAGAACACACTATTGTTATCAGGAAATTGTTCGAACAATAAACAGATTACTTCTCCTGCATCCGTTAAATCATTACAATTTATAGCCAAATAGTATTCTTCTTCCAAGAGCTCTTTAACAGGTGTAATACCATTTTTCCTAAGTTTCTTCAACGCATCAAAGTAAACATCTTTATAATTTTCATCTCCACGTATTATGGATAGATATGCACACATTTCTACAGAATATACACCTTCCTGTATTAATGGTTTTATTATAGCCAAAGCTTCACTTGTATGATTCTCAGAACCTAATATTCTTGCCAAAATAAATTTAGCTTCCTTTGGTGCTTTTTCTGCAAGAGTCTTAATTGTTTCTACATCACAAGCTTTTGTTGAAAAATACATTAATGTATATTCAAATATCTGTTGTATAATTGGATTCTCAAAAATCTTAAGACTCTTGAATTGCTGGACGTCCCCCGCATACATAGCTACACAACTCAATATTGGTTGACAATGCATATCTGGCAACAAGATGCTTAACTTCGAAAAATGCTCAAAGGCTTTTACTGCTAGTTGTTTATCGAAAGTTCTTGTTGGCAAAAGAAATCCCGCCAAAGCTAAAGTTTCATCTTTGCAATCTTTCTGATCTTCAAGAACTCGTGCAGCATCGTCAAAGTCTTTGTTTATCATAAGCATCTCTAATAACATCAATACATAAGATATCGTATTTTCTTTCGATGGCTTACAATCTTTCATTAATGAAATAAGCTCATTCCTTTTTTCCTTATTTTCAATCAGAAGAAATTCTGAATACAAGGCCATGAATTCTACATCTGGGATAATATTTTCTATGTCGGTACCAGCAGATAGTTCCTTATATCTGCTCGTTATATTATAAACGTTACGTAGCGTTTGCGTAATTTTCCTACCATCACAGAAATAATATCCTTCACGCAAAAGCCTGGTAGAATATATGGACATGCAGAAACTCCATTGCCGTAGATTGTCATAAGTTAAGTTTTTAGGAATATCACATTGAACATCATCTATATTTAACCATTCTTGGTCAGGATGATTAAATATATAGTAAAATATCACAAATTGGAAATTAATCTCTGACAATACAGACTTAGGAACTCTCTTATATGTATTTTCCGCATCATCTGACAATACTACCAATGCAGCATTAGCCATAGCATTGTCAGGCTCTCTTTCTAATATCTGATGACATAAATCTATTATCGGTTGTTTCTCATTTTCTTTTATGTTGATATAAATATATTCTTCTACTATTTCTATCAAAAACAATTTCGCTTTCTTCATTTCTTCGAAAGCTCTAACGAACTCCGCTTTTTCATTATTTCCGTTGATATAGCAAGAACATTTTCCCATCAGAAAATCTATTGTTGCAAGCAATTCATAATCAGTAGCACTACGCTTAACCACGATTTTTCTAATTGCTCCTAAATGTTCATAGGCTTCCTTTAGGTGTAACTTCTCTATAGAACTTCTATACAAAGGCAACAGTTCTTTAATCTCATCATTCTTGTTAGCCAATACTTCTAATATCTTTTCAGTAGAGTTTCCTTTTATAAAGTCTTCATTTGGCTTGCGAAATTGCAATATAAGATAAATTACAGCAACAAGAGTAAGAAGTATATCAACAATAAGTATAAAACTATTAAAAGAATCTATAGAAAGCTCCAACAGAAAGTTTCCAGTACTCACTCTAAGTACATTAAAGAGTAAAGGAGATGCATTTATAGCCATCATTACCCCAAAATATCTATAGACAATCTTTGCAGTTGTCACTCTACGAAGAAGATAATCACGCAAGGGCTTGCCTATATGCCTCCAAGTCCAAGCCACCAACCAAAGTTTTGAAGATGACCTTTCTGGACACAATACAGAAAGTATTGCGGACAACGCTAATAAAAAAAGTATTGTGAAAATTAATCCCATACACTTACTCTACAACTTATAATTTGTAATTTTCTTAATTTTGTCTAAATCGATACTTCTCATCTATCCTGTCAATAGCCTGTAGCGACAGAGGATAACACATTCCGATAATGGCAGAGAATATTCCTATTAATCCACTATATGCATAATTTGCGAAGTCAAAATCCATATTATTTCACCTTGTACTGTTTCAATATTTTCAATTCTAAGTTCAAGCTATCTACAACATGCTATAAGAAAGAAATGAGAACAATGAGATATATCATCTAACCTTATACCTATTTTCGTAATACTTCTGATAGTCAGTAATGGATTTGTTTCTTTTGTCGTCTGATTATCAAAATCCTCATAGTCCACCATTCTCATTGTAGATTTGCATCATTAGTATTCAACGCCACTTTTAAACACTAAACATTAAACACTAAACATTATCTCAAGCAACTGTTTATCCAACTTTATCGCCCTGAGGGCAAAGAGCAGGAACTGCTCCGATGGAAAGATATGACTATGCGAGTCGTACAGCTTTGCTTACGTAATCGCATAGCCATATCTTACCATCAAAACTCGAAGAATGAGTGTTTGCCCAAAGGGTGTTTACTCGGTTTATGTTTTTTGTAAGCAAAAGAAATATCATCAGAAAGTGATATGAAGCTGTCAATGGACAACACTTTGCAGTCCCACTTCAGACTAATTTCTAAGCCATTGCAAACATCTTTATGATAAAAGAACTATTCTTGATTGATTTTAATAGTTCCACACATTATACTTATTGTAGATATCTAAATTACAAATATAAACATGAGAAAGAGAAGACACTCGACTGTTACAAAAGAAAAAGCAACTCGTTATACCAAAAAGCTAATTAACCTATTAACTTGGTTTTACTATGTCAAGAAGGCATATAAGATTTTTCTTTTTTTAAGCGACAACAAAGACCTGATTTATGAAACGCTCAACTCTATAACAGACTGGATATTGCCTTAAGAGATATATCGGCTATTCTATTTGATAATCTAACCTTCCGATTATCCTCCGACTAATTTCCGATGATCATACTCTCCAGCAACGGTTTATCCCTGTTTAACGCCCTAAGGGCAAAGAGCTGGAACTGCTCTGATGGTAAGATATGACTATGCGAGTCGTACAGCTTTGCTTACGTAATCGCATAGCCATATCTTACCATCAAAACTCGAAGCATGAGAGTTTGCCCACAGGGTGTTTATCTAGGTTTATGTTCCTTACTCCAACATTTCTCTATTCGTGCCATTTGAAAGATTCGTGTTCGTTTAAACCTCAAACAGCCTCTCAAAATTGAGCACATAAATTCAATCACAGCCACGGCTGTGATAAAACTAATTTGCTAATCAAAATTAAGTTCGTAAAGACAAACGCTTAATGGGCTAACAAGCACTTTCCTAATATGGAAAGCTCTTGCCAGCCTATCTATATATAGTAATTAAAAAATTAATATCTAATTCAGTCTGTGTTTTTCAAGGCATTAAAGAAAGATTAAACAGCATCCTCATCATGATTAAAGTTCTCAAAAAACTTCGTTCGTTTATTTCTAATTATAAAGTTTCAATTGACTCAATACTATTCTTCTTTTTCTAACTCTATCCGCATCAATCTTTATATCTTCTGTATTCATCTCCACCTCACAAGTGTCTTGCTCATCATAGCCCTCCCTTGCGTGTTTCCAAGAATACTCACCATGTGTCAAAGTACTCAAGCTCCATGACTTTTGTGGTGCATAAGTCTTAAACACCATATCAAAGACAGGCTTATATTGAGCTATTTGCTCTTTATCCATCAATTCATGGAAAGAATCATTTTTGTAATGCTGTCGAATAGGAACCATGACAGGACCATATTTCCATGCCTCAAAACGTGCATCAAACATTGGCTGCTCCATTTGGATAAAACACTCACGTTGTGTGAAATAAAGCAATTTATGCAGCTTCATTTCGTCAATACGAGCACCAAATTCCTTAAAATAGCGCTGGCATATATAAGAGGCAACTTGCATTATTCCTACCATAGTTTTTAATCATCTATTGTTTCCGAAGCAAAGTTACGCTTTTTTCCTCTAAACTGCCAAGGGTTTAACTTAAAATTTCCTTATTCATACAAATATTCACCCTATTTGTGTTCTTCTTAAGCGCCTTCAAGTCTATTATCTCTTGGTTTCTACCCATTCATCAGCAAACTCCAAAGAATTATAAGCATATAAAGAATAATTCGACACCATAGTATAGAAGAAATGCTTCTTCACAACTTCAGGTCCAACAATTCCACCCTGTCTATATTCCTTGCCACTTTTAACATACTGATAAACCTTAATCCTATCACCTTTAGATATAATACGATAGAATACACCATCCAGCAGATAATACAATTCTGCCTCAACCCCAATAATCCATTGAAGAGTCCTCTTTTCTCCTATCCCATGACTAATTGAAACATTGTTCAACAATCTTATAATCAACTCTACCAACGAACTCTTGCCATCACCATTCATGCCAACAATAGCAGAGAAATTCAATTCCACACCCATGCTATGCTTCTCAGATAAATCAAAGAAATCATCAGCCAATGGTGCGATATTCCCACTACGCCTCGTGATTACTCTTCCATCCTCAGAAACACTATAGTCATTACACAAATAGTAATATTGGTTCACTCCAATACATTTGCGTATATATTCCGCACAGCCAGGCAACACCCTCGCTGCAATAATTTTAAACATCGATGATGATTTAGATATAGGCATAATGCTTACTGCTTTTGTATAAGGGTTTTAATGATATTTAATCTCTCCATATCACGATGTTTGGAAGTAAAACCAAACTCAAACAGATGGTTATTTCTTATTGGATAAATTTTATTATATAAATCTTTAACCATATCAGGATTATCATCCCCAAGACGCTGAGCTAACTTCAATTTTGAATAATGAATCTTTCTTATCACATTCGTCTCATGCGTAGGTCTTACAGTGTCATTTTCATATGGACAATATATTATTCTCTTATTATTACCATACATGTAAGCCTTAATCCACGTCCACCAATATTCATCTGTTTCGCCAAAAGAAGTGCCAAACAAAATAATCACATGTGAATTTATGATTGCTTCTTTTGCTCGGCTATCATTACCAGCAGCAAACATTACATTGATAAAAGGTTTTACCATCATTGAACGAATATCAAATTCATTTCCAAAGCCCTCGTTTGCTATTTGAGACACATCATTCACACCCATAAGAATTCCAGTATTCAAATCTTGATGAACATGAATGACTTCATGGAAAGTTACCTTTTTCGGTGGCATAACTCGTTCACTATGTAAAGCCATCATTTTTTCTATCGTTGATGTGTAGTTGAAATTTATCACAGTCAACTCTATATCATTCCGAGAATTGATACTATCCAAAAAATCTCGATATTCTTGTTTTGGCTTATTATCCAAATAGCTGTCTACATTAAGTATATCTTGAAGTAAATTCTCTGCCAAATTATCCAGATTAGGGATGACAATCTTATCAACTTCTCCCAAATACTTGGCCAACTCATCTCTAACATTTTCAAAAGCTTCTATAAAAGCATCCGAATCCTGCTGGTACTTCTTGGATATTTCGCCCATGCTTTTCTCCAAATCAGCCCAATTCCTGGGCTTTTCTCCAATCTCTTGCTTTATTAAAATTGTCGATTTGGGAGAATCTACTTCTAGATAATATTTATAAAAATCAGAATATGCAGTAGGCAAGCCCATATTCAAGTCAAAGCCATTACCTATAATTAAAGTTACATTCATTTTTATTGTTTTATACGTTAGAGCTCAATATACGACATAGTCCTTTATATTGCAGCTTTTACTTATGTTGGCTCTATAGCTATTAACTCCATTCCTTCAATATCAGTTTTAATAACAGGATCTGAGAAATGCTGAATATAAGCTTCTGAATTATTGTTGTAAACCGCTTCAACTTCATAGTTCATATTACCAAACATCTTTTCATGATAAAAACAACGCAAAGCGAAGGTTGTCCATTCTTTTATATTCGAAACATACACTATAGCTATACCTCCATTAACTTTTACCGAGATAAAAGAATTATCGACCAATCCTAATTCTGTACCATCATCTATAAGAGGTCTTACATTCAAGAAGTCACCACTTGTAGAAAGTATGCCTGTATGCAAATATTTAGACCTTACAGCATACAAACTTTTAAAGACTTTACCTAAATTCTCATCAAAGTATTTAGATATAAAATCCTTAACTCTAGAACCTATTTTAAATTTGATACTACCACAAGCCCTACACACTTCATGATTTCCCTCTTCATAAGAAGCAGTTTCTATAGCAGAGAGATAATGCATAACACAATGAGTATATTTCTCTTGTTTATCTTTCAATCCCATTCTCGTAAGTCCATATGAACGCATAGGACTTGTCCTTGTTACATTATCATCAAAACACTCTTGTTCCTTCATACCATCTTGGACATGAATACATCCAAGTAAAAAATACTCTTTTAAATGCGACAAATGCAAATCCCTTTCAACGAAAATAGTTTTGTCTAAAAATCGAAAAGCCTCTTCTGATATTAAGACCTTATCTCCCGATATTGAATAGCCATCTATATAATTCTTCATATAAATAGGAGAATCTATCTTTATATCATACTCTTCTATGGTCTCTTTTATAGGATTATAATCAAATAAAATATTTGTTTCAGCAGCTAAAAAAGCCGTCAAATATTTCATTCGTTCCATACCTAAATGATAAGCTTCATATTTGTCCGCACAAATTATATCGAAAGAAACATATATTCTTTGATTTTGAGAAAACAACTTAAAAAATCGACCTATATAAGTATGAATCTTCAATTGTTCAAACTTACTAAAAAGTTCGACATTATAATGAAATCTTTCGAGTTGATTAATTTCTTTCTTTGCCTGCAGAACAATGTCACGTAGCTTTTTATAGGTTAATCTGTCGTTATGTATACCGGAATAAAAACAAATACTATCTATATCACACTTTCTAACATAAGATATTGCAACTTGAAAATTTCCCAAAGCAGTATTAATGTTACCTAAAACAGAAACATGATTTTTCTTTCCATAATACTTTTGAGGCAAATAAGCCCATGGAGCATTAGATTGATTAGCTGGGGCAAACTGCAAATCAAACAGATGCCACAATTTCCACAGGAAATGATTAGCATTCTCCTTCCCCTTTATACCAACATCTATACGTTCAAAATCTTCAAAATCAACCTCTTTGGTTAAACTTGGAATTAAAGCATTAAATATAGTAATCTTCATAGTAACACACTATAAATTGTAATTATTTAGCCCACATTCTCCGCACTACTCCGACTAATTTCCGATGATCATACCCTCCTGCAACGGTTTATCCCTGTTTATCGCCCTGAGGGCAAAGAGCAGGAACTGCTCCGATAGAAAGATATGACTATGCGAGTCGTACAGCTTTGCTTACGTTATCGCATAGCCATATCTTACAATCAAAACTCGAACCATGAGAGTTTGCCCACAGGGTGTTTACTCGGTTTATGTTCTAGCCTTAAGCAAAGCGAAGCACCATTCTTCACTCTTCGTTCTTCACTCTTCACTTAACTATGGTGTTTACTCGGTTTATGTTTATCTCCTCATGCAACAAAGACCACCGGTCTCATTCGTGCCATTTGAAAGATTACTTTCCGTTGGTCAGTGGGTCTACGACAAATCTCGTGTTCGTTTAAACCTCAAGCAAGCTCCCATCCGTATTCTCGGTGATATCTGTGTGCGACACCCTTAAGCAAAGCGAAGCCCACCATTCTCATTCGTGAAGAGTTGAGTTATTAGTGTTCAACTCCACGTTTAAACACTACACATTCGTGTTCTCCTATAGCGCCTTCAAGTCTAATCACTCCCCTCTCTTTTGGAGAGGGGCTGGGGGTGAGGCTTTATCTCTCTTTAGGAAAAGGGCTGGGGATGAGGCTATTTCCCCCCGAACTTCTCGCAAGCCTCCTTATATGTATCAAGACTACCTATATCGAATCTTCCTGCTGTCATTTTCCATGCATGCATTTCAGTCTTCTCAACCATGTAATGAGCAAGATTGCCAGGAGCATCCTTGCCACACCCATTCTCTACAGAATGACGGATTAGATTCAAATCCTGCTTCCTATATATATAAAAAGGTGGAACTGCCCAATGGCTTTTTGGTTTCTGAGGTTTCTCCTCCATGTTCAACACCATGTCGTTATCATCCAACACAATGACACCAGTACGCTGCAATTTCTCGATACTTGGTTGTTCATGACACATGATGCACGAAGTACCCTTTGCCTTGGCGAAATCAACGAATTCCTGGAAACTAAAGAAGAGGATGTTGTCGGCAGCCACAACCAACATATCATCATCAACATGCAACTTATCCATCGCAAACAACAAGTCACACACAGCACCCAGTCTTGTATCGTTCGTCTCAGTGCCGTCATCAACAATTGTAACAGGCTTCGTATAACTCTGTTTTGAAGCCCACTCCTCAAAGATGCCGGCAAACTTATGGTTCGTGATGATAATGTGTTCATCAATCTCCAGAATCTTATCAATATCATCAAGCATTCTGCCCAATATGGTATTCTCACCAATCTTCAGCAAAGGCTTAGGGAAATTCTTAGTCAACTCACCCAATCTTGTGGCATATCCTGCCGCTATCACAATATTCTTCATAATATACACAA
>ERZ1034678.1309-NODE-1309-length-12622-cov-7.210631_pt1 | contig 12622 bp, 4 predicted proteins | sample MGYA00520640_ERZ1034678 | MGnify/ENA primary metagenome ERZ1034678 (study PRJEB33766, sample SAMN09781767) | gut metagenome | biome: gut microbiome | host: Homo sapiens | place: Madagascar | study: EMG produced TPA metagenomics assembly of the PRJNA485056 data...
ATATAGGGTAATATAATTTGCGGTCATCAAATGGGTAGAGTTTGCGGTTTAACAACATATGTGGCTCGTTATTTATTTTGTAATATTATTTGGTACACTTTGAACAAAAAACTGTTAAAAATTTTTCTCTTTTTGCACATTATATTTACAATTTTAAAAGGCTAAAATTTATATAAAAAGAGTGTATATATAGAAAATATCCGCAATATGGGGCCTTTTAGAACAATTGTGACATGTTTTCTGAATGGTAAGTCAGAATGTGATAAGAAGGGAAAATATCTAGTATGAATAAAATTAAGATAATATTAAACAAATGGGTACTACTCATACTATGTGCTATGCTGGTATGCACGCAGGCAAATGCGGCAGGTATAGTTAACTTCAAATCACCAGATAATATACCTCAAGAGACAGTTTATGATAATAATACAAATACAACTGAAACTAAAACAACTGAGAATATAGAGACATATTACCAAAACAATAAAATCTGTATTTATAACTATAGTCAGTTAAAACAGATTGGTTCTGATGCTTATGTTTATACAGGTGATAAAGATGGAACTATTGGTTCTGGAGAAGTAGTAAAAAATGAAGGAACTGAATTGAGATACACATCAGATGCTCAATATGTATTAATGAATGATATTGAAATGAGTACTGATTATATCTGGACACTTCCAAGTAACTTTACTGGAAGTATTACAGGGACTACTAGAGAAAGTACATTACTTTATAATAAAGAAACAGATACAATTACTATCTATAACCCCTATCAGTTAATGGTTCTTGCACAGGATAATTCAGAAACTGAACCAGTCATGTCATTAGATTATGATGCACCACAGTTTGGTATGGGACAGATGATTTATCCTAATGGAGAGAATCAGCCTTACTTAACTTACAGCAAGTCACATAAGTATGTATTATCTCAAAGCTTTGATTCTAGTAAGCCAGAGTTAGTTGAGAATCAGGTAAGAGAAAATGTAGGTACAGAAAATGCGGAAGGCCGTGACTTTAAGGGACAGGTTGTAAAGACTATTGGGGATAAGACTTATATCCTGATTGGTAATGAAACACAGCTTAGAAAGATAGGAACTGATGAACAGGTATATGGCGCAGTTTATCAGGCTTATTCGAATTTAGGCAAATGGTATGTTGATAAGGATAATAGCGGTAAGCCTATTATGCTTTATGGTGGGGATGCCGATTTAAAGAAAAGTCAAAATGGTGAAGCTGATTATACTTTTAGAGAAATTAAATCTATAGATAAAAGTTTAAGCAGTGAATCTAAGTTCTATACAAGAGGAAAATGTGGTGTTGATCAAACAACAGGAGAAATTAACCCTAATCTTTATATAGATAAAGCTGCAGATCAGAAGTATAGCTCTAATGGGAATTATATTATCTTCCGTGATATAGATTTAAGTAGTTCAAATTGGAAACCTCTTAACTTTCAAGGCACAATGGTTGGTGCTAAGAGCAGTGATAATAAGATTTGGGATGCAGGTGCAAAGATAGAGAAACCAGTTATTTCTAATGTGAAGGTTGAACAAGTAGGTAAACTCGATGTTGGTGAACAGATGGGTGTTGGTTTCTTCTCTACATTATCTGACGAAGCGAGCGACAATGATGTTGGTCTTAGTAAAGGTACTGTACTTGTGTCAAATTTTGTTTTCAAAAATATTGATATTAATAATCAAAGTACAGAAACAAAATATGATCAAACTTTAGTTAATGGATTAGTTTCTAGTTTAGGTTCACTTCTTGGAGGAGTTTTAGATCTCCTTACCTGGTTACTAACATTTGGTAGTGTGGATGCAGGTTTAAGAAAAACACTGACTGATGTGTTAGATGCTCGTAAAAAAGATCCGACTGCTCTTGCAACAGGTTCTTTAGCAGGACGTGTTATTGGAAATGTTGAAATTTCTGGATGTGAAATGAAAGGTAATGTATCAGTTAAAAGTCCTAACAACTATACTGGAGGATTTGTAGGATACGCTACAGGAAAAACAGAATATGAAGGTTTATCTAATGCATTAGGATCAACAACAAAACTCCTTGCAAGTTTACTGAATTTAATTCCTGGTCTAGGATTAGGTGATTTAATTACAATTCTATTAGGTAATGCGATTCCATTAAGTAAATTAATCCCTACTGGTTATATTAATGCGAAAATTAAAAACTGTTCAATCAATGGTTTAAGTATTTCTACTTCGAACCAAAAAGATTATGCAGGAGGATTTATTGGGCAACAAAAAGGAACAATTCTAGAAAACTGTTCTATTGTAGATAGTGATTATACAATCAATGGAAAAACATTTGCGGGTGGTTTTGTAGGATTAGCACGTGATGATGTAATAGAAGGTACACTTTCTGGCGCATTGGATATTGAGACAAAGCTTCCAAAAATGAATCCAGAAAGTTTACTTTTAAACTGTTCAATAGACAATAGAGGACTCACAGTTACAAGTGAAACATACGCGGGTGGTTTTGCAGGTGCACTTGCAAACACATCTGCAGTTAATTGTACTGTTAAATCTATAGATAGATTTGAAGTAAAAGCGACTGGTGATTATGCAGGTGGCTTTGCAGGTATTGCATCCCTGGGATGGGCTGCAGACTTAGGTAAAGGAGATACTAAAAAAAATCTACTTGGTGATGTTGTTAATCTTGTAGTAGAGCTTTTAAACAATAATAAGGATATCTCACCTTCCCTACTCTCTTTAGCTGGTGTCAATCCATCTTATATCTTAGGTTCTAGCGTTAATGGTCCACTTAAGTTAAGTGGCGCAGATTATGTAGGTGGTATAACTGGTAGAGGAAATGGTGCTTATATTGCATCATCAAGTACTGATTACTTAAATAAAGTATCTTATTGGAAAAATAAAGTATATGATACAGCATCTGTCTCAGTAAAAGATGTGGAAATATCAGGAGTAGAAAGTATCACAGGTAAGAACTATGTAGGAGGCATTGCAGGTTCTCTAGGAACTGCAAAAGTTGCTGGATTATTAAATAATACTCTTGGATTGGCTTCATATCTTGGATTTACTGTAGATAAAGTAACAGTTACAGGACCTACTACTGGTTTATCTATTACAGGTGAACAGCGTATTGGTGGTGGCTTTGGTGATGCAATTGGTGGTTCAGTTAATACAGTCACAATAAATAATTTAAAGTCTGTAGTAGGCAATAACCGTGTAGGGGGAATGATTGGTTTAGCTGGTCCAGGAGATCTTGCAGATACAGGAGGTTTAACAGTTAACCTTCTTGGATTAAATCACGTTTTACAGGTAAAGAACCTATTAAAGGTAGCTTCTGGTGTACGTGTAACAATCAATGATTCTCATGTTATTGGTGTAGCTGATGGCTTAACAGTCAAAGCAACAGGTATTAACAGTGATGGTGGTGTTGTTGATTATGTTGCAGGTGGATTTGTAGGAAAAAGTCATAGTTGTGAAATCAATCATTCAGATGTAAAGAACCTTAAAGAAGTATCCGCAAATGATACAGATGGTTATGCAGGTGGATTTATTGGAACATCACAAACGGGTGGACTTGCAGATGTTGCATCTGAAGATGATCTTAAAGGTTGGATCAATAAAGATACAAGTGTTTTAGATATTAATGGTTTATTAACTGCTGTTAAGTATCTCATCCCTTCTTACACAGTATGTACAGTTACTTATGTAAATGGTGGTGGTGTTTCTGCAGATACGGCTGGGGGCTTCGTAGGAAACTTCCAGAGTGGTACTCTTAATAACCAAGATGCAGGACAAGGAAACTATTATTCTGTATATAACTTAGATCATGTCAATGGACAGTCTTATGCAGGTGGCTTTGGAGGTAATGTTTACTCTGGTGCCCTTGCTGATGCAGGTAAAGGTATTAGTATCCTTGGTGGTCTTAAGGGACTAAATGTCAATGTAGGTGAGTTACTCAATCTTATTAACGCCTATATCCCATATGTACAATATGCTGGTGTGAAGTCAGATCAAGGATTTACAGTCATCGCGAATAAATTAAAAACAGATGATACTCATGCTGGAAGTGCAGGAGGATTCATTGGTTATGGTAGTGGTGTTCAGGTAAGTTATTGTGATGTGACACATTTAAAACATACAGAGGTAACACCTCCAAAAGATTTAGAAGCAACAAAAGCACCAGATTACTTTAATGATAAAAGCCAATATGCAGTCACTGGTGCAAGATATGCTGGTGGATATATTGGTTATATGGATATTGGTTCTGCAACTTCTGTAGGTAAAGGATTAAGTGTTCTAGGTAAGTCTATAGGAATTAATAATGTATTAGATGCATTAAATGTAGTTGTGTCTACTATTGAACATTCTCATGTTACTGGAAATCCTGGTGGATTTGCGGTTAAAGCATCTTATAAGAATACAGCTTCTGATGCATCAGAGAATGATGTACTTGGAGATGCAGGTGGATTTGCAGGAAAGATTTCTGGTGGACATATTCAGGATTCTAATGCGAATAACTTCTCTTATATTATTGGTCAGTTAACAGCTGGTGGTTATGTAGGAGACTTACAGCCAGGTAATATTGCGAATGTATTAGATGATGCAAGTATCTTAGGTGGATTAGTAAAAACAGATGATGTACTTGCTTCTGTTGCAGAAGATTTTGTACCTACTATTAGAAATAGTTCTACTACTTGTATTCCTTGTGGTGGTGCAGTACGTGCACAGGCATCTTCTACAACACAGGTACAAAGAGGTTTGGCTGGTGGTTATGTAGGACATAACGAAGGTGGTCATATCTGGGGTAATAATACAAAGAATTGGAAAGGTAAAGACTATACTGGACCAACGAGTACTTGTAAAGCAGTAAGAATTCGTTCTGTATATGGTGAAGAGATTGCAGGTGGATTTACTGGTTTAATGGAATCTGCAGATACTGCAAGTACTGGTAACTTATCTCTATTATGGGGATTAGTTAAAGTCGATAACATATTAGGTGCACTAAGAGTTATTTACCCTACAGAAGAGAATACTGCAGTATATGGACCACTTGCTTTAATGGATTATGAAACATGGAATAATTGGGTTGATTTCGTTGGTAAGTATGGTGGTTACGGAAGTGATCTTGCAGAGAATGGTAAAGTAAACAGTCAAGAGCAACTTGATAAGATCATTGGGAAATATATATATGGATACAATGTTGTCGCAGGAAGAGAAAATTACCGGGATGAAATAAAACTGGCAAATGGCGGAGCATCTGGTGGCTATGTTGGCTCTATGCAGACAGGTACTATCACAAATGGTCAGGCTTATCAGACTAAGAAAGTAAAAGGCTTAAGAACTGCAGGTGGTTTTGCAGGAGAAATGATCAATGGTGGTGCTGCAAATCTAGGTGGTGTGAATATTCTTGGTCTTAATCTTCAATTAGGACGAATGATTGATGTACTGAATGTATTTGTCCCAGTAATTAAGCAATCTTCAGTAGAAGGCTATCAGAGTGGATTAATGGTTGAATCTACAGGAATTGATGATAATGATAACTGCGGTTATGCTGGTGGTTATGTAGGTAAACTCATTGGTGGACAGATATGGGGAGATAATACTGCACATTGCCAGGTAAAGAAACTTAGACGAGTAGATGGTAGAAGCTATGTAGGTGGTTTTGTAGGAAGTTCTGGACCTGGTAGTGTAGCTACACTTAACCCTACTGCTGGTGAAGGATTATTAAGTCAATTACTTAATAAACTACTTAGTACCCCTTCGGACTTAATTAAAGTACTTAATGCGACAGTTGCGACAATCCGTTATGCAGATGTTGAATCCTGGGACGACTGGGGATATATCGTAAATGGTGCATATACAACTGGTGAGAATAATACTTCTTATGCGAAAACTGCAGGTGGTTTTGCAGGAATGCTGGAAGGTACAGTTCTTGGTAAAAAGGATACGTCTGATTCTGGTATTAATGTAAAGAATATCCGCTCTGTAGTAGCAGGTGAATATGCTGGTGGATGTTTTGGTGTTGCTGATGTAGCAGGAGTGGCGAATATCAGTGCAGGCAATGAAACATCACTATTAGATAAGCTATTAAAGCTAGGTAGAACAGATGTACTAGATGCTTTTAGAAGTTATGTATATTACGGAAATGTATGTGGAAGTAAGGATGCAGGACTGAGTGTCAGTGCAAATGTCGCAGTTAAATCTGGACAGAACGATCAAGTTACATATAGTGGTACAGCTGGAGGTTTTGGTGGTTCACTATTAAATGGTTCTGTAAAGAATAGTACAGTTACACAATTAAGCAATGTAAGAGGCTTAAATAGTGTGGGTGGATTTATTGGTTACTCTGGTAAGAGTGGTGTTGTGAAAGCTGATAAGATTGATGTCCTAGGAGATAATACTGGACAGCTTCTTGGTGGTGCCTTAGGTGTTATGGATATCTTTGGTTCTCACATTGATGATTGTAGTGTAAGTGGTACAAGTGATGGCTATACAGTACAGAGTCAAAATGGTAAGGAACAGATTGCGGGTGGATTTATTGGGTATGCAAACCTTGCAAGGATGTCTAATTGTACAGCAGGAAGTGTTAATGAACTAAATAAGGGATTGAAACAGGTTGCATCTGGAGGAACAGCTGGAGGATTTGCAGGTAGAACAAGCTTTGCATATCTTGCAGATCTAAAACTGGATTCTGGACCAGTCAATGTTATATTCGCGGTTGTTAATGAACTTATAAAAGCACTCTATCTAGATAAGTTACAGGATTCAAATCTTCTAAAAATCAATCTAGGAATTATAAAAGTAGAAGCGTTATATAAGGGAAATCTTCTTCATGTCAATCTTCTAGGTTTAGATATATCTGTAGGTCTCTCTAAGAAATCAACAGATAATAACCAACAGACAGATCTTGCAATTATTACTATTGGAGATTCATCTATTAAGCTCCAATGTGATGAGAATGGTTTATTAAATGATAATGATGCAAAGTCAAATATCAGTGTCAGTCTCATTAAAGCAAACCGTACAAAGATTACTGATAGTAAGGTGTATGGTGTGAGCTATGGATATGATGTTTATGCAGGTGGTGCATCTAACACCAAAGATGGTGATGCAACTGATGGACGCAGCGGTGGTTTTGTAGGATTTAATGATGAAGGTTTATTAAAGAATAACAACATGTACTACTGTGACGTAGTCAGAGGGACTAACAATCTTGTAGGACCTTTTAGTGGTAAGAGTGAATTAGATTCAGTTTACCCTTCTAATACAGTAGATAAGGTTGAAGGTGAAGGAAACAATTATCGTATTTATAGAAAATTGGATAAATCTTTCAAAGAAATCAAAGGCAATAATCAGAAATTAAATAGTTATTATGAAAACAATGGTGTTTGGGATATTTATACAATTGGACATATGATTACAGTCAAAGCCTTCGATACTTTAAAGAATGCGGTTCTATCAAATGGTAGTGAGAAAGCTGATTTAAAGGCATATGAATCACCTGCCAAAGCAGTATTAATGGCTGATACAAAGACAACTCTAAATACAGGTGAAAGTGAGACACCAGAACCATCTGAGTCACAAGATCCATGTGATGATAAGGTTAAACTCACTATAAATAAAGTCTGGAAGGATTTCGATAACTTCGATCATAAACGACCAGAAAGTATTACGGTAACAATTTCTCGTACTTGGAAGGATGAAAACAATGTAGAAAAGACAGAAGTCGTTTCAGGTTATGAGAGTTACAAAATAACAGGTTCTATTAATAAATCAACATGGCAAAAAGTGATTGAAGAACTTCCTGCTTATAGGACAGAGAGTAATGGAACTGTTCGTTATTATAAATATTCCGTAACAGAAGCGGAAATTAATGGTTATACAACAACGATAGATACATCAGAAGATGGATTTACGTTTACGATAACCAACAAGCATTTCCCATGTCTTCCAAATACTGGAGGATTTGGAAACTACTTATTTTATGCGATAGCAATTCTGCTTTTCCTTGTTTATTTCGTTATGAGATACAGAAAGAACAAGAAAAATAAAGTGGAAAAACTATAAAGAGAAATGAAAAAAAGGAGAAAAGGTTATGAAAAGTATTAAACGCATTATCGCATTGTTATTAACTGCGGTTATGACAATGACTATGTCCGTAACAGCATTTGCAGCAGGTCCTAACTGTAGTCTTACTGTAAATGTAATGAAAGATGGACAGGATTTAAATGGACAGACAATTAGTCTGTACAAATTATTTGATCTTAGTACATCAAATTCTGGAGACAAAACAAACTATGCTTATACAGTAAATACAGCTACTGGTTATAAGGATGCAATTCAGTCAGCTCTTGAAACTAAACTTACAGGAACAACTGATGAAGATTATGCAAAAGCTGTACTAAATCTTGGAAAAGATAATTCAGATGCAGTTCAGAAGTTTGCAAATGACTTTACTGAATATGCATTAAAGAATGGTTCAACAGTAGTAGCAACAACATCTAAAAAAATCACAGGTGAAAACACAACATCTCATGTATTTAATGGATTAGCTAAAGGTTATTACTTAGTATATGTAACAGGTGGAAAGAAGATTCAGTCTTCATTAGTTACAGTAGATGGAACAACTGAAGTAAAGTTAAAAACAGAAGCTCCAAGTATTGAAAAGAAAGCTGATAAAGAAACTGTAAGTATTGGTCAGGTTGTTACATATACAGTTACTGGTTCAGTACCAGATACAACTGGATACTCTGAATATGCATATAAGATCCACGATACATTATCAAGCGGTCTTGATTTCGTAAATGATGAAAATGGAACAGCTCTTGAAGCAGGTGCTACAACAGTTAATGTAAAAGTTGCATTTAAAGATGCAACTGTATCTCCAGCAGGAACTACTCCTACTACAGCATCTCTTTCAGGTGAAAACAAAAGAACTATGGCTCTTGACTTATCTGAATGGGTAAGAGCTAACCAGGAAAACAAAGGTAAAGAATTCACTGTAACTTATTATGCTAAAGTAAATAAAAATGCCGTTGTAACAGAAAAGAACGAAGCCACATTAGAATATGGTAACAATCCAAGTGATACAACTACTACTACACCAAGTGAAGCAAAAACACCTACATACCCTCTTGATATCAACAAGATTAAAAAAGGATCTGAAGAAAAGTTAGCAGGTGCTAAATTCAAGTTATATAAAGATTCTGCTGAAAATGAAAGCAATGTTATTAAAGTAACTGGTAGTGAAGGTAAATATGTCGTAGATCCTACATCTAATACTACAGAATTTGAATCAGTTGATTCAATTGATGATAAAGGATACAACCTTCATGTTAACGGTCTTGCTGCAGGAACTTACTACTTAGTAGAAACAAAAGCTCCAGCAGGATACAACAAGTTAACTGACCCAATCAAGGTAACAATTACAAAAACTGGAGATACAGAATGGACAATTTCTAAAGGTGATGAAGCAGAAACAGACAAAATCATCGATGTAGAAAACAGTACTGGTTCTCTCCTTCCATCTACAGGTGGTATGGGTACTATCGCATTTACTGTTGTTGCAGCCCTTCTTGTATTAGGTGTTGCAGTAAGCTTTATTCGTGATAGAAAAAGAGAAAACTAAGAAATAGTTTTTAATGGAATGAGCGGTTATCTTTCTTAAAAGATAACCGCAATTCCAATTATTTATATATTAATAGGGAGAATGAAATGAAGTGTATGAAGATTAAGATTACTAAAAATGATATTATTCGTTTATTTGTACTTTTGATTGCATTCTCCGTGTTGTTATATCCAAGCTTTAGTAGTTATCTGAATGAGAAGAATGGTTCTAAGGCTATCTCTTATTATGATAAAGAGAGTGTAGAACTCTCTAAAGCAGATAAGATAAGAATGTTGGAAGAAGCACGTGCTTATAATAGAGAAATGTTAGGAAATATAGATCTTATAGATCCATTTTCACAGGAAGATACAAAGTTAGATGCACGTTATGAGAGTTTATTAAATGTAGATGGTTCTGGAATGATGGGATATATACGTATTCCTAAGATTCATATAGAACTACCTATTTATCATGGTACGAGTGAAACAGTCTTACAGGCAGGTGTAGGACATTTCTGGGGTACTTCTTTGCCTGTTGGTGGAGAAAGTACACATACTGTATTAACGGGTCATAGAGGGTTACCTACTAAGACATTATTCACAAATATGGATAAGCTAGAAGAAGGAGATATATTCTATATCAAGGTCTTAGATGAAACATTGGCTTATAAAATAGATCAAATACAAACAGTATTACCAGAAGACACAAAGAGCTTATCTATAGAATCTGGTAAAGATTATGCCACATTAGTGACATGTACACCTTATGCGATTAATACACATAGATTATTAGTAAGAGGACATCGTATACCATATCAAGAAGCCACAAAGAAAGTGCCTGATACAGATATTAAACCAGAATTATCATTTACTTCTAAGGTGTTAATAATGACAGTGATTATTATTTTAATAGGTTTGATTATCGCAATTATTTATTATATAAGGAGCAAGAAAAGGGGGAAACTAACATGAAGATAAGAAATATTATTGTGTTTATGATTGTTTTTCTTATGAGTACGTTCATGAATGTTTCTACTATTCATGCGGATAGTGGTTCTAGAAAAGGAAGTATACAGATTGTATATAAGGGAAGAAATGAATTAAATCAGGAAGTGAATCTTTCAGATGCTGAGTTTTCAATCTATCAGGTTCAATATATGAGTAATGATACATTGATATGGAAGGATAACTTTAAAGATTCACATATATCATTAGAAGATACCAGTGCAGAGGCAAGAGAAAAACAAGCCAGACAATTATATAAATATGCACAACAGAAAGATATATCTTGTTTAACACAAGAAACAAATACATTAGGTCGCATGAGTTTTACTAATCTAGATCAAGGTATTTACTTAATTGTCCAAAAGGGATATGTGGAAAGTGGTAAAAGTCAGTTTGAGTCTGCCCCTTTTCTAGTAAGTATTCCCTCTCTTGTAGATGGAAGTGTAGAATATAGTGTAAAGATTGAACCTAAAGCTGAATGGGTAAAACCAGAACAGCCTATACCTTCTAAACCTCATAAACCACATGTAAAAACAGGTGATGATACAAATATATCTGTATGGGTTATAGCTGCAATAGAAAGTTTATGTATTATGATATTGCTGTATAAGAATAAGGCTGATTCTCTATGAATCAGTTTTTTTATTTACAAACTCTTTTTTATTGTAAATATCATGATTATTTGAGCATTAAAACGTGTGATAATGTTTGATAATCTGTAATTTAGATGTTATATTATTAAATGCATGGAAGCGCATTTATTTTATACTTATTGATTTTATTATTTTACATCAGAATGAATTATGTGAAATTATTGATACAAATTGATGATTCATAATACACATGTTAAAATGATTTAACGCGAAGGAGGACACACTGATGAAAAAACTATTTAAGAGATTATGCGTTACAGTTTTATCTTTCCTAATGGTTGTAAGTAGTACTACTCTTCCAGCATTTGGTGAAGATATTAACTATAATGAAAAGAATGATATAGCAAATAGCTTTAGATATTCAAATGGGCAAGTGAAGGAAAGAGGTCGTGCAAATTATGCTGCACGTGCTTCTGTGAATTCAGGATGGCCTGATGATCCAAAAGCAATTTGTAAGGGAATTGATGTAAGCTATCATAATGGCACTATTGACTGGAAGAAAGTCAAACAGTCAGAAGTAGAATATGCGATTATCAGATGTGGTTATGGTATAGATGATAAGAGTCAGGATGATAAGAAATGGGAAGATAATGTAAAGGGATGTACAGATAATAATATTCCTTATGGTGTTTACCTATATTCTTATGCTGATACTGTAGAGAAAGCATCTAGTGAAGCAGATCATGCGATTCGCTTATTAGAAGGTAAGAAGTTCAAGTATCCTGTTTATTATGATTTAGAAGAAGATGCAATACGTAAGAAATTAAGTAAAACTGAAATTGCGAATATTGCGAAGACATTCTGTAATAAGTTATCTGCAAAGGGATATACTGTTGGTATTTATGCGAACAAAGATTGGTTTACTAATTATTTAACTGATAGTTGTTTTAATAACTGGACTAAGTGGGTTGCACAATATAATACAGTTTGTAATTATCAGGGTAAATATGATATGTGGCAGTGCTCTTGTACTGGAAAAATATCTGGTATCTCAACTAATGTAGATTTAAATTACTCTTATAGTCCATTTGAAAATTCATATGGTGGTAATACAAACAATGGTGGAACTAATACTAAGTATTCTGATGGATTAAATGAAATTCAAGGAGAATTATACTACTTTAAGAATAATCGTATTGATACATCATATAGTGGACTCGCTACTTATAAGGGAGATACATATCTTGTTACAAAAGGCAAAGTAGATAAGTCTCAATCAGGACTAGTACAATACGGTTCTAATTGGTACATGTTAACTAACGGTAAGCTTAATAAGGACTTTACTGATTTATATTACTACAATAATAACTGGTACTATATTGTGAATGGAGTATTAGATTGGACATTTAATGGTGTCGTATCCAACAACAA
>ERZ1034678.1313-NODE-1313-length-12596-cov-3.613268_pt1 | contig 12596 bp, 7 predicted proteins | sample MGYA00520640_ERZ1034678 | MGnify/ENA primary metagenome ERZ1034678 (study PRJEB33766, sample SAMN09781767) | gut metagenome | biome: gut microbiome | host: Homo sapiens | place: Madagascar | study: EMG produced TPA metagenomics assembly of the PRJNA485056 data...
CTTTCGGGGATTTCATTTTGGAGCTACTGATCCGATTCGAACGGACGACCTGCTCATTACGAGCGGGAATGTTTTTACATAAAATTGTCGTATTTACGGCAATTTGATAAATAATTTGCGCCACCTTTTGAGCCACCGCAACTTGTTTCAGTCACCCTCTTACCACGGCATTGTACACCATCTCCAAGAACTGTACCGCGCTGGGGCAGCCGGTGAGCGGGTACACGGCCATCACGCGCACGGCGTCCGGGTTGACTTCCCACGCCAGCTTCGCGGCCCGGCGGACAACGCCCTGAATGGCTTTCCACTTGCAGTGCTGCGTCTCTGCAATGGGCTCGTAGATTTCCTTCTGAACCGCCTCCAGCCGGTCTTCCTGCTCGCAGATGCGTATGATACACTCCCGTAGAGCGCGGTAGGAGCGAAAACTGCGGGTGATGCCCAGCGGGCGGAGCACATCGTCGATCTTGTTACTCAGGGTTTCATTTACGTCGATCATGTTTGCACATCCTTTCCAGTTAATCCAACTTTAACCGGAAACTGCCGAAATGTGTCAAATGCGATGGAATGCGACGATATGTGTCGGAATGCGATAAACAGAAACAGCCCCACCATCCGGAGATCATCCGAGACGGTGTGGCTGTTGCCATACCTTATTCTGTTTTTTCAGCCCTCTGCTTGAGCACGTCCACGGCCTTGGTCAGCGCTTCCGGGATGGGCACACCCATGAGCCCGGCATTCTCAATGATGCTAATCGTCTCGTTGCAGATGAACGCGATCACCGTGGCATCGCGGATAAAGCTCGACCCGATGATGGCGTCCAATCGGCAGGCTACCAGCACGACCAGCAGGCTCACGCCCTTGCGGCACAGGCCCTTCCAGCCAGCGCGGGATTCGAGGGTGCCGGTCTTGGTCTTCGGGCTGGTATGGAACACACCAGCCACTACAAGACCGGTGATGTAGTCGATGGCCATGAAGATCACCAGCGTCTGTAACGCTGTATCCCAGCCGCCGAACAGGGCCGCAACGGCCCCACCCAAAAGCCCGACATAAGTACACAATTCTCTGCTGCTCATCGTTATGCTCCTTTCATTTTGCCCAGCCCTGCATTTTTGATGATGGCCGGGTAGTCTTTGTAGGCGCGACTCAGATCGACAGGGCCGTCGATGCCCGCCACATGGCCTGTGCTGGTGTACTGCCACATCCCGTGCTTGCGGGTGGGGCGCTTGCCGCGGTAGTCCGCGAGCCAGAGGTCATAGGCAGCAAGGGCATCCATGTCCAGCGCTGTGTCGGCGAAGTTCGTGTAGGTGTACACCATCGCATAGAGGCCCCAGCGTTCGATCTCGGCGGCATAGAGTCGGACGAGGGCCGACAGCTCTGCCGGGGTCAGTACCTTGAGATTCGGGTCCTCCACGTCGATGGCGATGGGCAGCTGGAAGGTCTTGCCCTCCAGCACGCTACGAAGCAGACCGGTGACGTCTGCTTGGCCGCAAGTGGCCGTCGAGCCCAGCCAGAAATATACGCCGACCGGGATGCCCCGTGCGGCACAGGCGGCATAGTTGCGCTCGAAGGTCGGGTCTACATAGGGCTTGCCACCCTTGTACCCCAGCGCCCGCAGCATTACGCCGGAGACAAGGCCGCTTGCCTTTACCTTGTCCCAGTCGATGCGCCCCTGCCAGCGGGAGACGTCTAGGATGGTCTTATCAGCCATTTTCCTGTGCCTCCTTGTCCAGCTGGACGCGGATAGCCTCAAGGTCATCTGCGGTCAGGGCCGGGTAATCCGACGCGATTTCCTCAAAGGCTTCGCCGTTGTTCATCCGGATGCGGAATGCCCGCACCATGATGCGCAATTTCAGGTTGTTCATAGTCTTAACCTCCAATCAAATCAGCCATCATGAGCACAAGGTCGTCGTTTGCCGCTTCCAGCGAAGAAAAACGTTTTTCAGTCTTGGCTTTAGTGACTTCATCCTCCGTAATTTCCCGCAAGATAAACTGCCACGTCCCGTCCGGGGTGTCAGAGGGCTGCATGATCTGTACCAGCTCTGCATCGTGCAGAGTATCCGGGTAGGCGCACCCGGTCATGTCACAATCGCTGGCGGCAATATGGACTTCGCTTAGCTTGCCGTTGAACATCTCTTCGGTGATTTCGGTTGCACTGTGGAACGTGTTGGCTCCGGGATTCAGGGTCAAGCCCTCAATCAATTCCCCATTTGCAAGGGTGACTGTATAAGTTTTCATGGCTATAAGACTCCTTTCTTTCAATCCTGCGGTACAAGCCCGCAGGATGTTCGATCAACAGATACCGACGACGGGACGAACGCCACCGGCGTTACTGGCGCAGTAGCCGGCTGCAAGGCCGTCTCTGTCGACATGCGCGAAACCGGCTGCCGAGGCGACGTCTCGCAGCCAGTACCAGGAGCGGTTGCAAATCAGCCACGGGGCAAAGTGGAACAAAGGCAGTTGCGATTTGTCAATCGTGTAGTTGCGGCAGGTGTCCCACGGGTGAGTTGCGCCGGACGGCATGGGGCTGAACTGTCTGCCGCCATAGACCATGTTTTCGTTCATAAGCTCAACGGTCGAATCATACCAGTCCGTACCAGCCGGTGCGCCGTTGGTGACGGTGTTCACCAGATGCTGCCGATGGTTCAGGATGTGCGCGGAGCCAAATGCGTTGTTGATCGTGGTCTTCGCCTGTGCAAGCCCAGTCTTGTACATCTCACTGCCGACGTAGCCGCCAGTGGTGATGTCCCTGCTGTTCATGCCAGCGGTGTACATGCTGTCCCGCGGCACAACAAGCAGATGGTTCGTTGTGCAGGCAGTGTCACCGCAGGAAAGCCAGTAGTTGAAAGCGGCAATCAGATAGTCCACACCGCCGATAGACCAATAGTCACCAAGGTACAGGTCTTTGAACGTGCCCGCCTTGATAGCTGCCCACTGCTCGCTCGTGACGCTTGCTCCCAGCGCTTTTCCACGGTAGACCATGTTGTGCCTGGCGGCGTTGTCCTCAGCCGAACCGCCGATGGTCATAACCAGCAGGTCTGCTACCGTCATTCTCCGTGTCTCGATGCCGTTACCGGTATCGTGGTCCACTACAACAACGTCATTTTCCTTAAGGTCTGCCGCGCTCAGTTCGGGTAAGTCTGTGATCCTCATAGTTTTGTCCTCCTTGTGTTAAGTCGTGCCCAGCACCATCTGCCCGACCACGGCCTTGCCGAGGGTCGCGGTGGTGGTGCCGGGGGTCGGTGCAGGGGTCAGCCCGCCCAGGCACTGCTTGAGCAGTCCCAGCGATACCGGCAGATATTCTGCTTCGTCCAGTGTTTTTGCGGTCCGGATGGCCCGGACGCTGGCTTCCAATGGGATGCTGCCTGCGGTTTCCAGTGCGTCGCCGTCCGCAGTTTTCAGCGGGTCGGCGGCAAGCTCGGTCAGGCGAAGCAAAACTTCGTTCATGTACAGCAGGCATTCTGCGTGTGCTGCGGCTCGTTCGGCGCGGTCCGCGCTCCTCTGTGCGGCTTGCCGCTCCGCCTGTGTGGCCGCCGCAGCCTGTTCGGCTTCGGTTCGGGCTGCTTTTGCCTGTTGGGCCGCCTCTTCGGCTTCCTTTGCGCTGCGCACCCGTCGGACACCTGCGTCCAGCGTCTCGCCGTCCGCAGTGGTCAGGGTCGTTCCGTCTGCGGTCATCAGCGGAAACGGCAGCACCGTCGTCACACTCAGGATCTCCCGCCGCAGCCGTTCCGCTTCTTCCCTGGCCGCGCCCGCCTGTTCCGCCTCCTGGCTGGCAAGGTCTGCACTTCCCGCCGCTGCATTGGCCTGCTGCTTCGCCGCTTCGGCATACTGCCCGGCCTGGTCCATTTCCTTCTGCGTCTTCTCTTCATACGCGCCAGCCCGGTCCGCGTGTCCTTTGGCTTCCTCGGCCTTTTCGCCTGCAGCGTTCCTGCTGGCAAGCGCCTGGTTTGCATAATTCAGCACCGCCGCCACGAACTGCTCATAAAGGCTCTGGGTGATGGTCTCGGTGGTGCCGTTCAGGTCAATGGTCTCATAACAGGTGTATTGCCCCGGCTTCGTCATGGCGATGTAGCCCGCATCGTTCATGGCCAGCAGCATCCAGCTGCCCTGCTTTTCCTTCGTCCACCGCTTGTCTACGACCACACAGTGGTTCTCGTCCAGCAGTTGCGGGTCCGGCAGTGCGCCGCTCAACCGCTTCACATGCAAAGAAATCGCGCATCCGTTCCACTCCTCCGGCACCTCAAAGCGGAGCGTGTCCACCCTCGCCGAGCCTACACCGCCCATGTACAGCGTTTCCGGCGTTGCCCGGAACGTGCTTCCGTTGTCCTGCAACTTCCGGATGCTGATGTTCAGTTCACTCACGTTCTCCCTCCTTTCTTCTCCGATTCTACCCGCTCCCGCCGGGCCTGACTACTTGCTACTTTTGGTCCATCGCGGAGTCTGCTCTTTTACGCCCCACCGGGCTTTGTTCCTCCAGTTCAAGCCGTTCCGTCCTGCTAAGGGTTTTCCTTTTTAGGGGAGTTGGCGCAAAGCACCTGAGAGGTTTGGCAAACAAAAACGCCCCGGCCCATCTGGCCGAAGCGTCTTCGCTGTCTTATCTCACCTCTGCCCACTCATCCACGGCCCCTGCTGCCGCTTCCTGTTTCTTCTTGTCCTGCTTCACCCAGCTTTCAAAATCCTTCTCCTCGTACAGCGGTTCGCCGTCCGCTTCCAGCCGCAGCAGCATGGCCGCCAGCTTCTCCCGGTCGTGGCTATTGCCCGCCAGATACTCGCTCTTCACCACGCCGGTGATCTTCGTCTGGATGACGTCGGCCTTTTTGCCCGCCGTCAGCAGCCGGTCTACCTCGCTCTGCACGTCCTTTGCGCGGCCGGTTTCCAGCGCGTCGGTCAGGTCATCGTAGACGTTCCGGTCCTTGTCTCCGGCCAGCAGCGCGTCGGCCTTCTGGTCCACGGCACTGGTCACAAGGTCAATGATGGCCTCCCGCTTGGCTGCATCCTCTTTGACGCCCTCCCGGATGCCGAGGCCCGCATACAGTTCCCGGATGCAGTCCTTGGTCGCCTTCTGCCGCGCCTTGTCATCCCCTGCATTCCGAGCTTCGGCCGCTGTTTCAATGTCCGGGTCGTAGTTCTTCAGGCGTTTCTTCAGCTCCGAGCTCACCTTGTCGCTCTTGCCCATCTGGTCCAGCTTGCCAAGAGCGGCCGCAGCTTCCTCCGCGTCACCCCGCTCAATGGCGTTGAAGAGCCGGTCGTATTGTCCGGTCGCGCTGGCCGGGGTTCCGTTCAGGCTGAACCCTTCGCCGTATGCAAGGCCCTGCACATCGTCCGCGTAAGCCGTGAAGGCTTCTACCATCTTCCGCCCGTTTGCCGCCGGGATGCCCGCGATGTCCAGCCCATATTCCATCACATCGACCTCGGCCTTCCGGAGCTTCCGGTGGTAGGCTTCCAGTTCCCCTTCGTCCATGCCGGTGGTGTCCTTCCGGATCAGGGTGCACAGCTTCGTGGTAGCGGCAAACAGGTCGTTGACGGCGCTGATGTTGGTCGCACTCACCACATCGTAGTCCGTGCCGTTCACTGCGTTGCCCACCATGCTGTAGATTTCCGAACCAAACAGGAAGTTACCAGCCGCGCTCTCGGTGAACAGCCCCGCAAACCGGTTCCACAGGCTTTCGGCGGTCACGTCGCCGTTTTCATCCTGCTCGCGATCCCACCGATGCAGCAGGAAGTCCGCGCCGATCTTCATCAGAGCGAATACCGCCGTCTGCACCACCTGGCTTGCCGCCGCCCGGCGCAAGCTCTGCCCGGCCCGCTGCACTTCGGCCTTGTTCTCGGCGCTCTTCTCTGCATTGTACCGGGCTCTCTGGGCGTTGTAGTCCATCACCGCATCGGCGAGGATACCGTAGTTCTGGAACCGCTGGGTGGTGAACATGGTCAGCGTCTTGGTGATCTCGTTGTCGCTGCGCTGGATGCCCGCCCGCTGCATCACGGTGTAGTTTGGTTGGGTCTCCTCAATGACGCGCTGGTACACCTGATTCACAGCCTTCCAGTAAGCCTCATCTTTGATGACGCTTCCCTCTGTCGCGGAGCCCGGCGCTTTACGCCCCATCGTTCCTTCCTCGTCCAACAGGGCCCCACCGGCCTGCCAAGGGCTCCCCTCATCAGGGGAGCTGTCGGCGGAGCCGACTGAGAGGTTAAATTCCTCTGCGTGGTGTTCCACATAATGTTTCGCACCCTCCCACAGTGCCGCTACCGTGATCTCGTCCATCTTGTTGATCCAGCCGGTCACGCTCTTGGGCAGTTTGTCCATGGCCTTTTCGGCAAAGCTCCCCGAAACGCCGATGGACGCCAGCTCTCCGCGCTGGCTGCCCCGCAGGCGGTATTGTAGCAGCGCGTCGCCGTGTTCGCAGATCTCCGCTTCCAGTGCAGCCAGCTGTTTGCCGGAGAGGTTTTTCACGAAGGGCAGCACTGCCGCCATGGTATCGCTGCCCAGCACCGCCCCCGCCGTGGGCAGGGATGCCGCCTGTGCAATGGCCACGCCGGGGTTCAAGGTCAGGATGGCACCGGCGTAGTTGCCCCGCAGCTTTCCCATCACCCGGCCAATGCTGTCCGAGCGCTTGCGCTTCTTCGTCTGCAGGTCCGTCAGCAGGTAGTCCACGTAGTTCACCGCGTCCTGTCCCCAGTGCTCTTTCAGGATGCCGTTTTTCAGTTTCCCGATGCCGTCCCGCGTCTCCACGTCGGCGTTCAGGATGCGGTTTGCGTCCCGGATGGGGGCCGCAAGGCCCGCGTAGGCCGCCGTGTCCCGAAGGGAACGCTGCACCACGCTGCTGCACTCTTCCAGCAGGATGGGCAAGCCGCTCTTTACGCGCTCCTTCAAAAAGCCGCGTCCTTCGATGGTAGCGTCCATCTTCACGCCCTCGATCTCGCTGGCCAACTGGGTCTTGTCCACCGCGATGGGGTAGTAGTTCTTCACCGTCGCCCGCTGGAATCCCACCAGCTTCATGCTGGTCTCGTTGATGAGGTTCGTGGTGTAGTCCCCGAAGAAGCCCTTCATGTCCTCGATCCACTTCCGGTCGTAGTCGGTCAGGGCATTCTCCACGGTGTTCAGGATGGTATCGGCCATAGGCATTCCGTCGGCCCCCGTCAGCATTCCGATCTTCACGGTCTGCCCCTTCTGGTAGGCCCGCTCGATGTCACCCTTGTTGTAGAGCGTTGTGTCCGGCAGAGTCAGGCCGCCGTTGAGCAGGTGCTCCCGGCTGTCCGCGTTCTTCAAGTGCATGTACAGGCTGCACAGCTGCCCGTGGGTCAGCGGCACGGCCTTGCCCTTTGCGTCCGTCAGCCCGATGTCCACCAGCTCCGCGCCGGGGCCAGCGAACCGCTCCATCTGCTTGAGGTTGGCCTTGCCTGTCACGTTGTCGAAGAGCTTGGTGCCTTCCACCGTGATCTGGGTCTGCCGGAGCTGGCCTTGGTTCAGCATGTCGGCCAGCTTTTCCATCTGGCCGTTTTTGGTGTACCCGCCCAGCATCCGGAAGACTCGCTTCGCCCCCAGCATGTCCAGATTGTACTTGGTCGCAAGGTCGCGCAGCCGTCCGGCCTCGTTGCCCTTCGCCGCCAGCACTTCCAGCCCGGCCTTCTGGGCAAAGGCGTCGATCTCCTCGGTCTTGGCAAGGCTCAGCGTCTTATTTTCGGTGCGAATCACGTGCAGCGTCCCCGCCGTGATGGCTTTCAGCATCCGCAGCTGGTCCACCGTCATAGGCAGATAGGTGCGGTTCTCCGTCTCCCTGATACGGGCCTTCAGCCGGTCCCGCAGCTTCTCGGCCTCTTCGCCGTAACCCAGCGCCACGGCTTCGGTCAGATGCTTCTGCAGCAGGTCCAGCTTTGCCTGCTTCGTGTTCATCAGGTCGGCCTGTAAGGCTTGGATGAGCTTCGGCACACCGTTCTGTTCCCAGTCGTAGGCAAGGCTGCTGGGGTCGTTTGCCGTGCCCTGCGTCTGGCTGATGGTGTTGGCCAGCGCCGTCAGCTTCCGCACCGCCGCATCGTTCAGAACGGCCATATCCGCCAGCTTCGCCACCTCTGCCGCCTGCTGGATCAGCCGCGGCTGCACATACTTGCCCTTCGAAGGCCGCAGGATCATCTGGTTCAGCTGGGCCGCATTGTTCCGGATGCTCCGCTTCAGCTCATCAGCCTTCCGCCCGTCCCGCGCCTTCTGCACCCGCTTTTCGGCCAGTGCTTTTGCTACGGCAATGTCCTCGTCCCGCTGCTGGCGCAAAGCCTCCCTCTCGATTGCAAGTCTTTCGCTATGTTCTTGATACCATTCCGCCCGCTCCTGCTGATCTTTCAAGCTAGCCAGTTCCTGCTTTTTTCGCATCTTCTCTTTTGCCACGGCAATTTCCTCGTCCCGCTGCTGCCGCGCCACCTCGATGGCAATGGCATTCTTCTGGGCCTGTTTCTGCTGCCATGCCTCCGCCTTGCGCTGGTTCTCGGCTTCCCACTCCATGATCTCGCGCTCCTGCACGATCTGGCTGTACTCCGCCCGGTCAGCCCGGCGCTGCTCGTTGGCCACCTGCCGGGCGAGGTCCCGGTTCTCCGCTTTCAGAGTTTTGTTTTCCAGCGTGATCTCGTCCAACATCTGCTGCCGCTCTTCCTTCAGGCGCTTTTTCTCGGCTCTCCATTCCCGTTCGTAGGCTTCCTTCAGCACATCCAGCTTCTCGGCCATGTCGCCGGAGTTGGTGATGTCCACGCCCAGTGCATCCAGATTGGCGTCCAGCATCGCCTCTGCCTTGGCATTCCGGCGCTGCTGCTCCTGCATCTGCTGCACTGCTTCGCTCTGGTTCCCGGCTTTCTGGTTCTCCGCCAAACGTCGGTTGAATTCTCTCGTCTGCTCCTTCTGCACAGCCCGCAGGTCTTTCACAGCCTTGGCCTCACTGGTTTCATCTCCGGCTGCTGCCGCTGCGGCCCGGCGCTGCCACTTCTGGAACGAGTCGAAGATGGCCTGCGCGTCGTTCATCTCGTTCACGTGCAGCAGATCGCCGATCATCCGGCCCGCCAGCTCCACCTTGGCGTCTTCATACTCGGCCACGTCGGCAAACCGGCTCATCATCTTTGGCTTGATGGCGTCGTGCACGTTCATCAGCACATCCAGCCACTCGGTGCTCTCCATGCTGGCCGCTCCGTCCACGCCCGCAGCCTTGGCGGCTCCCCGGAACAATTCCGCCGCCCCCTGCTTTACGCCGCCCACCGCGCGGGTGTCGTTCACGATGGCTTCGTATTCTTCCGCCGGGTTTCCGTCCCGGTGTCCTTCCTCCTGCCGCAGCTTCACGCCGTGCTTCCGGGCCTCGGCCACCGCTTCGCCCCAGCTTCCGTACTGGCGCACAAGCTCCGCCTTGGCTTTGCCGTTCTTGTCCACGGTGTAGCTCAGCTCGTGGTATTCCGGGTACTGCTGCCACAGCTCCGTATTCCGATAGGTAGCGCTGTCGAGGATCTCCCCGGCAATGGTCTCGGCCAGTCCCTGCGCCTTGTTCATGTCGGCCCCTTCGGTCTTCATATACTCGATCAGGGTGCGCATCTCGCGGGCCACACGCTCGGTGTCCGCCTTTCCCTTTGCGCCGCTGGCTTTCACCAGCCGTTCCGCCACGCCCAGGATGCTGTCGTCGCTCACCCGCACCCCGCGGGTCAGGCCCATCATCTCGGTCAGCGTCTTGATGGCCGCACTGTTGTCCGCAATGGTCCGGCTGGCTTGCCGCTGGCGGTTCCGCTTCGCATCCCGATCAGCCTGCTCGGCTTGCTGGCTCATCTGATACCGGAACCGTGCCAGACTGCTTTCCGCTGGCAGTTCCCCAGTTTTATAATACTCCCGGATTTCTCTCACGATCTTGTCCGCATCAATGCGTCCGCTGTAGTCCTTCGTTGCGGCCACACCGCCGTCCTTGGTCGAGAAGTCCAGCGTGAACTGCCGCTTTTCTGCGCTCAGTGTTTTCGCCATCTCCCGCACCCGTTCCAGCTGCTGTTCCGTCGGTTCCACGCTGGCCGAAAGGTCGATGCCCGGCAGCTCTGCCATCACACGGATATTTCCGTCTGCAAGGAACTGGTCCAGCGCATCCGTTCCCTTCGTAACTTCTGCAGGTCCGAACACATCCATGATCTCCCGATGGTCGGTGTCGCGGGTCTGGCCGTTCTGTGCAAAGTCCAGCATTCTCCCATCCGGCAGGATGTACCCGGCCCGCTCGAAGGTGTTCGTCGTACCGAACTTTTCCACGGCCAGCTGGCGGCGGTATTCCGCACGGCCGCCCGCTTTCTCTGCCTTGGCATCATAGGCATACTGTTTGTCTTTCCGGATAGCCTGTCTCCGCGCCTCCAGCTGGGCATTCGCCTCCCGCAGCTGGTCGTTCACCGCGCTGATCCGGTCTTCCAGTTCGGCTCCGCGCTGGTTGAACTCTTTCCGCTTTTCCAGATAGCTCTGGTATTCTGCACTTTCCCGGTATGCTCTCGCCTCCGCCGAAAAATTTCCCAACGCCTTCTTTTTTGCCTCAATGGCCTTCACTTCCTCGCTGTTCATCCAGCGGTTCCGCTCGTCCTTCAGCTCCCGGCGCTGATTTGCCAGAACATCGGCTTCTTTCTTCAGTGTGTCCACTTCCATCGGCTCGCTCAGCTGCATTCGGACATCTTTCTTCACAGCTTCGCCGTTTCCCTTGCTTTCAGCAGAATCTTGTGCTATACTAGATTTAGAAAACAGCTTAGGGGCTTCACCGCCCTGCTCGGTCTTGAATACCGAGGTAAGGCTGTTTTCTTTTTTTGTTATTTTTCCGTTTTCAATGGTGAGCAAACTTCCATCCGAACCACACACTTCATGTACGTAGAACTTGCTTGCAGCATTGGGCACCGTGTACTCGTTCACGATCACTGCTTCATAGATTTTCGTTTCTCCCACCATAACAGGAGCGACGAAGGTATAGGTATTGTAGCCTCTTCCCTTCCAATTTTTCACGAACCCTATTTGCTCACCGTATTTGATGACCTCCGGAATTGCCGCTGCTGCGATTTGCTTTGCTGGGCCATTGCCGTGCTGCACCGTCGCCTTTGCGCCTTTCCGGGTCAGTTCTACCGTGCCAAATCCGGCCCTTTCCACTTTGCTGCCGATGGATTCAAAGAAGCGCACGATATTTTCTGCGTTTTCTTTGTTATTCGCACCGTACTCGATTTCTGTTCCGCTGATTGCGGAAACGGCCTTCATCTGTTCAAGCTTATCAAGGTTCTGGTTCAGCTGCTTCTCAAGCGTCTCTTCGCCCTCCTGGAGTTGGAACCTCACCCCCTGCTGTTCCGCCGCGCTCTCTGCCTTGAGGGCTGCGGCGTTTTCTTTTGCTGCCCGCAGGGTGTCCATGGCCTTTTCGGCGTGGGCGAAGTATTCGTCTTGCAATGTCCGTCTCTGGGCCTCGGCCAGCCGCTTTGCCTTCAGGGCGGCGGCATTGCCGGGGTCGATGGTCAGCACTTCCTTGGCCCGGCTGATGATGTCGTTCAGCAGATTCTTCACCCGGTTCATCACCTTGTGGATGGAACCCCTCACGCCCGCATTTTTCTCGGCCTGTCCGCGCTGGAATTCCACCCAGCGCTTGAAATCCGCTTCCGTCGCAAAGATCCCCCGCCACGCATCTGCCACCAGCTCTTCGGCTGCCTGTTCATAGGTTATCTTCTGGCTGGCGTACACGTCCATCTTGTCCCGGATCATCTCGTCCACGCTTTCGTAGCCGTCCATCTGGGCAAGGTAGGTCAGGGCATGGTCCTGCAAGCTCTTTGCGCCCGCTTGGTCGAGGGAGTTATACCAGTGGTAGTCCTCGTGCAGCACGGTGCCGAAAATGTCACTGACGTTGTCCCCGAAGAAAATACGGGCCGTCTCGTTGTCCACATAGGCCCGGACGTTCGGATTGTTTTGCAGCACGTTCTTCAGCACAGCGTCGGTGCCGGTGGCGGCGGCGTTCAGCTCGATGATCCGGCTGCCCATGTCGGTGCCGTCGTGATCCAGCGTCCCTTCATAGTAGACCCGCCCCTGTCCGCTCGTGCTCTGGTCGGTCAGGCCGCCGCCGTAGCCGCCCGCCTGTTCCTTGGTGTCTGCACCGTAGAGGTAGGCGGTATTCAGCGCGATCCGCCCGCCCTCGCCACTGTCCAGAATATAATTGACGTTCAGGGCAGTATTGTCCATCGCACCGGCCAGCCGCAGCGCGTCGTCGAAGCTCTTCACCTCGTCCATCTGCGCCAGATGGTAAATCGTTGAAGCCGCGGCGGCATACCGATCAGCATCCACGTTGGCGGGCAGTTTCTGGCTGATGTCCTGCGCGGCCTTGGTCTTGCCGCTCTCCACGCCCCACTGCTCCAACTGGCGCTGTACCTCGCTCTGCCGGACCGTCTGGCCGCTGGGTTCCCGCAGCCCGTAGGTCTCCCGCATCCGCCCGCTTCCCTCGTCCGCCGCATCCAGCCCCGCCGGATCGACCTTCAAATCAACGTCGGCGTACTCCTTGCCCTCTGCCGCAGTGCCTGCCCGTTCTTCCAAGGCTCCCTCTCTGAGGGAGCTGTCACCGAAGGTGACTGAGGGAGTTCCCACTCTTTCCCCAGCG